>Ga0079226_10004578_pt1 | contig 10549 bp, 8 predicted proteins | sample Poulit2014_FD_76345 | JGI IMG/M metagenome (GOLD analysis project Ga0079226, IMG submission 76345) | Agricultural soil microbial communities from Georgia to study Nitrogen management - Poultry litter 2014 | ecosystem: Environmental > Terrestrial > Soil > Agricultural land | place: USA: Georgia...
TACAAAAGCGAGCCGGGCAACGGGCTGTATACGCTCGATCACGGCCTCGTGGTCCAGCTTTCGTGCGGTCCCACCTTGTCGCAATTCATTGGTGGCATATTCCAAAATAAGAATCAACGCCCCTATGGGAATGAGAAAAGCAAAGATGGCAGTCAAAAAAAGATCCGCAAGGGATGTTTAACGGTGCCTAACTGATCATCATTAATTTCTGGTTTGGGCTGATTGTCCGTCATGCTCATAATCGGGATCCTACGTAGTCATTTTGTTATCGCCTAGCAAATAGGATAACACTATGCTAGGTATTGGTTAGCCGTAGATTATAACTAACTCGGACAAAATTGTATGGTGTGACTAACAGTGGACGATATTTCTGTTTCTTTTTGTAGGCAGGGCAGCGACAAAAACCTCCTGCGGGCACGAATCAGCTACCAAACTCTATCACCACATCACTACGCGGAAAAGAGCAGCAGCTCAGGATATAGCCCTGCTCCAGCTCTGCATCGGTAATGCCGCCATTGTGTTTTATTTCCACCTCGCCTTCTATTTTCTTTACTTTGCAAGCACCGCAGACCCCCACACCGCAAGCCTTCGGTACTGCGATGCCCAATTGTACTGCAGCATTGTGGATGACCTGCTCTTCATTCAAATAAGTAATTTGATCAGCCCCATTGAATTGTATCGCATGGAGCAAGGTCTCATCCGGGGCGGACTGCTTCTCGATCTCATCGAGTCGATGATCGATTTGATCCGTGACGGCCTCCGGCGTCTCCCCAAAGGACTCCTCATGATAATTTTCCATGGGGAAGTCGATGCTCTCAAGCAAATACCGCACAGCACGCATAAAGGGTGCCGGCCCGCAACAATACACCTGCCTTTCCAGAATGTCCGGGGCCATGAGTTTTAGCATGTCCAGATTCAAAAGCCCCCGATAGCCGCTCCAGGAATCCCCCGTGCCTGATTTTTCACAAACGATATTCAGACGAAAATTAGTCAAGCGGGTGGCCATCCACTCCAGCTGGTGCCTGAATATGATGTCCCTGGGCGTACGCACACAACTCACAAACACGGTATCGATATCTGCATTGATATCAAACCACCAGCGCGCCATGGAGATCAGCGGGGTAATGCCGACCCCGCCTGCCAACATCAACGCCTTTTCGGCGGGCTTGTCGATGCAATTAAACGACCCGGCCGGTCCATGCACGATCACCTGATCGCCTTCGCGCAAATTATCATGCAACCAATTGGAGACTAGGCCTCCTGGAGACCTTTTGACCGTGATGTTGAAGTTATAGGGCAATGAAGGCGCAGACGAGACGGTGTAACTACGCATGATCTGCTGACCATCAATCTCTAATTCCAACGTGACAAACTGCCCCGGTTTAAAGAAAAACAAGGTCGGCTGCTCTGCTTCAAAACAAAAACTTTGCACATCCCAGGTTTCCCTGATGATTTTGGCACAGCGCAATACATGCCGACCATTTGTCCATACGGGCGCTGTAAAAGGGTGTAAAGCAGCATAATCCATAACCAACCCACCTTATTACTCTATAGACTGGCCGGGATGGCCCGGCCCTGGCCTGTCAGCTCAAAGTGCCGTGATCAACTTCCTGTGGCCGCTGCCTTGGCATCGGCAATCCATTGATCCCACTTGTCCTGATTAGCGCGAATCCAGCCTTTGACATGCCGGTCAATATCGGCATCGGAACGCTCCCCTTGGTACATGCGATAATTTTGAGCATTGATATCGTTACCCGGTATGAAAACAGACTCAAAGAACCGGGCGGCTGCCGGGTTATTTTCGGCAAACTCCTTGTTGGCCAATACATGCTGGGTATTGGCAATGAAGCCGAAGTTTTTGCCATTGGGCATTGTTGTGTCGGCATCCTGCTCCTCTGGCAGTGCAGAAAAGGGCACCTCAAGCCAGACCACATCCTCTCCGGGCACCAATGCCGCACTGACATAATTCGGCGTCCAGGTGTAATAAAATACTGGCTCGCCCGCCTCAAAACGCCTGAACACCTCGGTCATCAGCGCCTCATAAGACCCTTGATTATGATTGATCACATCCTTGAGCCCATAGGCATCAAGATGATGCTCAATTACCCGCTCACACGGCCAACCGGGGGTGCAGCCGGTCAGATCTGCCTTGCCGTCGCCATTCACATCAAAGAGCGCGGCAATCTCAGGATCCTGAAACTGCTCTATATTGGTGATGTTGTATTTTTCGGCGGTCGCTTTATCAATCAGATAACCTTGCAAACCGTAACGGGATAACTCGCCCTCACGTGAGAGTTTCTCGTCACCCCCCGCATTGGCAAAGAAATAATTATGCTGCGGCTGCCAATGAACAGCCATGAAGGTGGCGTCGCCATTACCAATCGCCACATGAGCTGTGGCATATTCCAGCTCAGCCTTGGATGCCACCTCATAGCCGAGCTGTCGTAACCCCTCCATGATGAGCTCGGTCTGAAACGACTCCACATCCTGCGCACTTTGTACCGGAATGACGGTGACGCCCTCCCCAGGCAAAGTTTCTGCCTGCAGCATCATGGTGCCGCCCAACATGAACAGCCCGACCGCATAATTTATCTTTCTTAGCATGATTGATCCTCCTGATGGTTGATTATTTTTTGACCAGCGCCTGAGTCATCCTGTCCAGGACGACTGCCAACAAAACAATGCCTACCCCGCCCACTGCGGCCAGCCCCATATCAAGACGGCCAATGCCTCTGAGCACCATTTGCCCCAGACCGCCCACGGCAATCATGGAACCAATGACGACCATCGACAAGGCCAGCATGAGCGACTGGTTGACCCCGGCCATGATGGTGGGGGTGGCGAGCGGCAGCTGCACCTTGAATAACATTTGCCCCGACGAGGCGCCAAAAGAATGTGAGGCCTCGATCAAATTGGTATCTACCTGACGTATGCCCAAATTGGTCAGACGAATGAGCGGGGGCAAGGCAAAAATGATGGTGACAACCACGCCAGGCACATTGCCAATGCCAAAAAGCATCACAATGGGCACCAGATAAACAAAAGCCGGCGTAGTTTGCATGGCATCCAGCACGGGTCTTAAAAACCGTTCTACCACATTACTTTTGGCTGCCAGAATGCCCAAGGGAAGACCAAGGACAATACAGAAAAACAGCGAAGTGAGTACCAATGCCAGGGTCACCATGGCCTCACTCCAGGCGCCAATCAGGCCGATGGCCACCAATGCTCCCAAAGAGCCGATCGCCAGGCGCGCCCGGCCCAGACGCCAGCCGACCAGCACCACGAGTAACAATAAAATGGGCTGCGGCAGCCACAAAAGCCCCAGTTCTATATTTTTTAAAATGTAATCCACCGGCATCCGTATGGCCTGAAAGGCCGGCCTGAAATTGGATACCAGCCAGGACAAGGCCACAACCACATAATCTCCCAAAGGAATGAGCGCCTCATCAAATGGATGCAGCCAGTCGATACTCTTTTCCACCACCTCTATTTCTTCGGGTCCACTCAGGAAACCACTACTGCTTTCCTGAAAACCACTGGACATGGAATCCCATTGTTGTTCCAGCTCATTGTCTGGCGTTGCCGGATTTTGATTTGTCATCGTTGTCCTCTACTGCCAATTTAATGTGCCGCAGCACTACGATTACTCAATAGTTTGAATACCTCTGACTGTTGCACCACCCCTTTCAGGCTGCCCTGATTATCCACAATGGGGAGATCATGCGCACAAGAGGCGAACAGGCTAAAAAGTTTTGAAACCAACGTCTTTTCAGTGACCGGACTGCTTTCCGGAATGAACGCATCACACACCTTGGCAGAGCTGGATCGTGCCAATGCCGACTGAAAGCTCGAACGGGAAATCAAACCACAATATTTACCCTCGGTGTTGATGACATAGATAACGGGAAAACGGCTTAGCTCCTGCTCAATACCCTGGGCGGGTGTATCCGGGTCCAGGGTGAGCACCCCACCGGTGACTTTGGTAGCAACATCGGCAGCGCTAAGCACCTTGGTCATATCCACCGAGCCGAAGAAGGAGCGCACATAATCATTAGCCGGATTTTTTACAATTTCCTCGGGCGTACCCACCTGTACCAGGTTGCCATCCTGCATGATGGCGATTCTGTCGCCGATCTTCATGGCCTCCTCGATATCATGGGAAATGAAAACAATGGTCCGAGTGTCATTTTTTTGCAAATTCAGCAACTCGTCCTGCATTTCTGAGCGGATCAGGGGATCCAGCGCAGAAAAAGCCTCGTCCATCAATAAAATACTGGGGTTATTGGCCAGGGCCCGCGCCAGCCCCACCCTTTGCTGCATCCCGCCGGAGAGCTCATGGGGGTAGCTGTTGGCCCAGGCCTCCAGCCCCACCTGTTCAAGCACCTTCATGGCGCACTCATCCCTTTGCGCCTTGTCCATGCCCGCCAGCTCCAGCCCGAAGCCGACATTGCGCAAAACGGTCATATGGGGCATGAGCGCAAAGGCCTGAAAAACCATACTGATGTGATTGCGCCTGAAATCCCGCAGCTCGCTATCATTCATGGCGAGGATATTCGTGCCCTTGAAGGACACGGTCCCTGCCGTGGGCTCAATGAGCCGATTGAGCATGCGCACCAAAGTGGATTTCCCCGAGCCGGAAAGCCCCATGACAACGAATATTTCTTTTTCATGGATGGATAAAGAAACATCATTGACACCCAGCGTGCAGCCGGTATCGGCCAGGATTTGCTCTTTATCAGCGCCTGATTGGGCCATAGTCAATGCTTTAGCCTCTTGCGTACCAAATATTTTGTACAGATTTTTTAAAGCCAACACCACACTTTGATGATCCTCACTCATAATTTGTCTCCAACTGACTCCCAGGATTCTTGCTTGTTGTGTTCAAGCACTTATATTCGTATTTTTAAATAAAAAAAATTTAACTTTCAAATGATTTAATTGCGACGATTATTGATAAAAACTCATCAATCCCACAATCGATAGGGCGCGGCCTGCTTTTATAACTCCGAGCGGCTGGCCATGCGGGCCAGGACAATGCGCGCCTTGGCGCCCCAGGAGGAGACAGGTTCGGGCGGATTCAAACTGGGTAGCCCCGTAACAGCCTGAATGTCCTCGAGCAAGCTGGAGCTGCGGTTACTGGCCAAGTCAGCAATCAGGCTACCGGCTATTGTCCCCCACACGACACCAACGCCATTGTCGCAGGCAGCGGCAAATACCCCGGGCGCCAACAAGCCAAAATAGTTGGTGAAATTGCGCGCAATGGCATAGGTACCGCCCCAGGTATATTCAAAGGGCAGACGGGAAAACTGCGGGTAACGTGCCGCCAGGGACTGTCTGTGAATGGCTGCGATTTTGTTTCGTTCGCGGGCCGAAACACTGCGCCCATACAAGGCAGAATAGCGATAGGTATTGCGCACCATCAATCGCTTGTCCCGGGTCATGCGCAAGGTAGTGCCGGCATGATCGGCAGGCGTCACCCCCCAGTCATATTGGCCATGATACCGGGCCTGCTCCTCGGGCGTCAGGGGCCGCGTCAGACTGGCAAAGGTTGTGATTGGCAGCAAGCGATTCTTTAAAAAACCAAACTCCCGGGTATAAATGCTGGTTGCCAGTATTACCTGCCCGGCCCGCAAGGAGCCACGGGGGGTTTGCAACCTGTGGCCGCCCGTCGCCAAAGGCTCTAAAGACAGAACGGGCGAGTTGGTATACAGCTGTACATTGGCCGGCAGCGCCCGTGCTAACCCTTGGGTCAGTGCGGCTGGCTGCATCAAATAGCCCCCCGGAGTAAAAATCGCCTGGCTATAAAATTCCGTACCCAGTATCGGGCCCAAATCCTGCCGTGAATACCAGTCATAGGGCTCATCGAGATCGTCCAGCAGCCTGCTGAATTGTTCCAGATAACGACGCCCTCGTTCGCCTACTGCGGCCTGATATTTGCCTGCCGCACGCCATTGGCAATCAATATTGTGCTCAGTCACCTGATCATTGAGAATGCGGATGCCCTCTTTATTCAAGCGCAGTATTCTTTTTTTAAACTCCTGATCGGGGTTTTCCAGTGCAAACTTGTGGGGCAGGTCAATGGCAAATCCCGAGTTCCTGCCCGAAGCCCCATAACCCACCTGCTGCGCATCAATCAAGACCACGCTGTCCTGCGGCCTGTTGTGCGCCATTTGCCGCGCCGCTGAAAGCCCCGTAAACCCGGCGCCGATAACTACCACATCAGCATCCAGCTGCTGCGTCAGCTCAACGGGTTCGAGCACATCCGGCAGGGCCCTGAACCAACCGCAGCAATCATCATCAAAAGGCAGGTTCATTTAGCCCCCCCTGAGCTTGACGGTTATGCTTTTGGTTTGCACATAGTTATAGAGCCCTTCCTGCCCCTTTTCCCGGCCATAGCCAGATAACCGCACGCCGCCAAATGGCGTTTCTATGCCGCCCGCAAACCATTCATTGACAAAAACCTGCCCAACCTGCAGTCTTTTCGTCAGATAAAGAATCTGGTTGATATCCTGACCAAAAACACCTGCCACCAGACCATAAATGCTGTCATTGGCGATGCGCAACGCTTCATCCATCGAATCAAAGGCCTGAATGCACAGCACCGGGCCAAAGACCTCTTCCTGGGCTATGGGCAGCTGATTGTCCTGCACGGCATAAATGGCTGGAACCACATAAAATCCGTGATCAGGCAATGATTTATCCTGCCCTGCAATTTGCTGGGCCCCGCTCTCTACCGCTGCTTGACACAGGGCATTGATTTGCGCCTGCTGCCCGGCAGAAATGACGGGGGTAATATCCGCCTCGGCCCCTCCATCGCCAATGGTGAGCCCCTGAACAAGGACTTGCAAGGCCGCTACCGTTTCATCATAAATGCTGCGGTGAACCAGCAGCCGGGAGAGAGCCGAGCAAACTTGGCCGGAATTAAAGAAAATACCGGCTTTGACATTGTCCACCAGATTGGCAATATCCGCGTCTGCCAGGGCAATCGCGGCCGATTTCCCGCCCAGCTCCATGACACATGGGGTGGAATGTTGTGCAGCCGCCTGCTGTATCCTTTGTCCGGTAGCCACGGACCCTGTAAATACGATTTGATCTGTTTGCGGATGAGAAACCAGATACTCCCCTATCTCAGCCCCCAGCCCGCAAAGCAAATGCAAAGCACCGGCGGGAAAACCCACGCGTTCCAGTGCCTCAAATAACACGCACATACCCAAAGGCGAGAGCTCAGGGGATTTCACCACACAGGCGTTTCCTGCCGCCAAGGCCGGCGCCAGGGAGCGGGCACACAGGGAAACCGGAAAATTCCAGGGCACAATCTGCACCGAAACCCCCATGGGCTCATAAACGGTGTAATTGACATAGTCATCCCCAAGGGGGATGGAAACGCCCTCTATCTTGTCCGCCATGCCGGCGTAATATTCAAAATAGCGGGCGGCTTCCATAAACTCATCCCGGGCATCCTCAAGGCGCTTGCCATTTTCCAGATACAACACCTGCGCCCCAGCGTCTGCCACCTTGCGGATCTCCTCGGCCGCCCGAAACAAAAGCTCGGCCCGCTGCGCAGGCGGCATGGCAATCAATGAGCGTTCTGCCATGCAGCGCCGGGCCGATTGCAGCGCACGCTCGGCCTGAGCCACCGTTGCCAAGGCAACCGTGGCTATCTGCTTTCCGGTTGCCGGGTTTTCCACCCCCAGCATCTGCTCACTACCCACCCACTGTCCGTCTATATAATTAGACCATTGTGTCGGGATTACCATAATGCCTCCCTTAGAGATTGCTCAATGCATCCAGATAGCGGCGCGCATTCCACTTATGAAAATAGTGCGTGGGCTGATCCAGCTCCGGAGAAAAGGCACCCCCTTGATAAGCGGGAGAATTGCGTCCTACCTGCATCCCCTCTACGGCATCCACATCCTCGGCAAAAACCACCTGCCAGGACTTTAGCACCTCGGCCCGGTTACCGGCATATTTCTCCCCGGCGGCACTTTCTTCATCAACATAAAAAAGGCGCAGATGCTCTATGGTCGTATTGGCATCGATGGGGTCCAGAATCATGGCAAAGGCGTGATCGGCCTGTATGCCCAACAGGACATTGGGAAACAGCGCCACATATTCGGCAAACTGCAGCTTATCCTTTGGCCAGTCCTGAACCGTAGGCAAAGAAATACCTGCTACCGCAGCCAGGTTATAGACATAACTGCCCTGGCCAGCAAAGTTATCTGCAAAAAGAATGTTGTAATGATCTTCCAGCTTGGAATAGCTATTGAGGGCTGGGTGCACCCAAGGCAAATGGTAGGCTTCGCAATAATTATCCACTGCCAGCTTCCAGTTGGAATTTACTGTGAGCTCATGATGGCAATCGCCTGCTTCCACCCACTGATCCATCCCCTGCGGACCCAAAAACTCTGCCCAGCGCTCTGTCAGCGGGGCAATGGCATCCAGAAACTCGGGTGCATCACCGCTCAAATTGATAAAAACGATGCCAAACCAGACAAAAGACCGTACCTGTCTCAAACCATGGTTTTCACATTTGAAACGTTCATCGGTGTGTTTGTCCACACCACCGATATGCGGGGTACCTTTCAAGTCTCCGTCCAGATTATAAGTCCAGGCGTGGTATGGGCAGATCATGACTCCGGGACTCTGCCCTTCTTCATGAACCAGCTTCATGCCCCGGTGACTACAGACATTATGAAAGACTTTTATCTGATCCTCGTTATCGCGGACGATGACCAGCGGCAAGCCCATGAAGTTTACCGGTTTCACATAACCAGGCGTTTTCAAATCACTGACAAATGAAATGGCTGCCCATTCCTTGGCGATGACCTCGTCTCGCTCAAAGGCAAACAATTCCTGGTCAGTATAAAACTCATTGGGCAATCCGATAGAATTCTCAATTGGCTTTAACACTTGCTCTAATTGTGCTTTGAATGCGCCATTTTTTTTCAATGCTTCTTTCATTACCATGCCTCCTATTGACAGGTTGTTTCGAGCTTAAACTTTTGCGATGTAGAACTATTATCAAAATAAACAACCTGCCAAGACAAACGATTTTATCTCGGGGATTTATTAAGCTGAATCATAAATACGGCGGCTCAAGCTGTTGCACCCCATAGTCTGCCGTCTTGAAACCCGGGCATTTAGCAGCTTTGAATAAAAGCCAGCAGGATAAATCCGTTGCCTTTTTCAAGGCTTATAGGTGATAATTATCAAAGACTTACACACCCGATCCGGCATGAATAGGCATTTCTGCCCTCGGGTCCCATTTATTTGAGCAGCGTTTATGAGTTATCCCTGCATGGAGCAGCACCGTGAAACTGAGTCCCTTACCGCCGTTTAGAGCGCTTTTGTATTTTGAAGCCACTGCTCGACTCGGCAGCTTCACCCAAGCCGCCAATGAACTACACGTCACCCAGGGCGCCATCAGCCGTCAAATTGCCCTGCTCGAGGAGTATTTGGCGACCACTTTGCTGGACCGCACGACACGTAGCGTCAAGCTTACAAAAACCGGCAAAAGATACCTGCATGTAGTGCAAAAATCCCTGCAACCCTTGGTGCAGGCGACCGCTGAAATAACTCACTGGCAAGGGAAACAGCAAATTACCATCGCTACCAGCACCGCTTTGGCCTCGATGTGGCTGATTCCGAAGATTTCTGACTTCAATCTCCACTACCCGGATATCGAGCTGAGAATTTTTGCGGTGGACAACCCCTTTAACAGCCAGGGTAGTGAATATGATCTGGCAATTTATTACTTGCGCCATCCACCACAGCACGGCAAAAGCATCCCCTTGCACGCCGAGGAGATCGTTCCAGTGTGTTCCCCGCAATATATGGATAAATATGGTCCCATAGGCGATATTAATGATCTCAAGGAGCACACTTGGCTGACCCTGGACGAGTCACTGACCCACTGGATTAGCTGGGATGACTGGTTTGATAAACTGGGCCTGCCTCGCCTGAAGCCCAAGCGCAGAATCAATATCAACAGCTACTCCATGGTGATTCAGGCGGCCCTGAGCGGACAGGGCATCGCCCTGGGCTGGAAAAACCTGATTGATTCCTATCTGCATGCAGGTTCTTTGGTACCCGCCGTGAACCGTACCCTGCATACCAATTACAAGTTTTATATCATCGAGCAGGACGACGAATTGGTCAGACGTAAAAACATTCAACCTATCTTTGATTGGCTCATCGACCAAATTGATCATAGTGAAAGAGAATTCAGCGTAGCCACTGATTTCGAAACACTGGCCTGAAGGGAACTTCACTAATTCCAAAAAAAAGGTAGTATGAAGGGTTATTCAGTTACGCATGTAAGAGCGCCCGTAGTTCAATGGATAGAATGAGAGTCTCCGAAGCTCTTGGTCCAGTACAGTGTGAACTGACCCCATAAAGTTGGACGGTTAGTTTTTATAAGGAGGACTGATTTCCTGTACATCTATTGCTGAGGATAGCGCGCCTTTGGATAATGAGGAAATCAGCTTTTATATTGAAAAACTGCCCGATCGTGACTTTGTTGATGTCTATGGCGATGATGAAAACCCCA
>Ga0079226_10004579_pt1 | contig 10549 bp, 5 predicted proteins | sample Poulit2014_FD_76345 | JGI IMG/M metagenome (GOLD analysis project Ga0079226, IMG submission 76345) | Agricultural soil microbial communities from Georgia to study Nitrogen management - Poultry litter 2014 | ecosystem: Environmental > Terrestrial > Soil > Agricultural land | place: USA: Georgia...
AACATTCCATAAAACCCGGCGATCGGCTTATCGCGGTAGGCGGGCAGGAAGTGGATTCATCAGAAAACAGGAATAAGTATTTTACCCGGCCTGAAATGAAAGATGAGCTCAAGTTAACATTCCGCAGGGATGATAAAATTTTCACCGCGCTTTTGCATCCTGTTGCATACAGCAGCATTCGTTCAAATCTTTATGATGAGTGGGAGGCCGACAATAAACGTTTGGTAGAAAAGAAAACCGATAAAAAAGTGGCTTACATTCATTTGAAAGATATGTCGGCCGCTGCTTTAGAGAAATTTTTGATTAAGATGACTTCAGAAACATACCGCAAAGAGGCCTTAATTCTTGATCTGCGTTATAATACGGGAGGAAATGTGCATGATCCGGTATTGCAATTTTTGCAGCAACGGCCCTATTTGAAATGGAAATACAGAGGCGGAAAATATGCTCCGCAGCCCAATTTTGCGCCTGCTGCCAAACCTATTGTTTTGCTTGTGAATCATCAGACATTGAGCGACGGCGAAGTGACAGCAGCGGCTTTTAAGCAGTTGGATTTGGGTACAGTTATCGGCGGACATACTTATAAATGGATTATTTTCACTTCCGGCAAAAGTCTGGTTGACGGTTCATTCTACCGGCTGCCTTCGTGGGGTGTTTATACGCTTTCGGGTGAAAACCTGGAACAGACGGGTGTGGCGCCGGATATTAAAATTATAAATACATTCAAAAATCGTCTCGAGGGTGAAGACCCGCAGCTGCAGAAAGCCGTGCAATTTATCATGCAAAAGCTTGAAAATGAATAAAAGCAATCGTTGGCTGCTGTTCAAAATTTTAATTTAATTAAAATCAAAACTATGGCTTACAGTTGTAGAAAAATGCGGCCACTCTGGCCAGTTATCTTTATGCTATTGATATTTCCCAAGATTTCAAATGGGCAAAATAAAAAGCTCACTTTTGATGATATTATGAGATGGAAGGATGTATCGAATGCAGTGGTTTCGGATGATGGCAATTGGCTGGCCTATAATGTTTGGCCGGACCGCGGGGACGGTTATGTGCAAATACGCAATATTGATAATGATACTCAATACACTATTTCATTAGGAAAATATCCTACTATTGCCGGAAACAGCAAATGGGTAGGAGCATATATTGAACCTGAACTTGCCAAAAAGATCAAAGCTGACAAGGATAAGCCTAAGCGCGGGCTGGCGCTGCTTAACACGGAAAGCGGTAAAACGATTAAAATAGACAGCGTAAAAACTTACCGTTTTTCCAATGATGGGCGCTGGGCGGCTGTACATATTTACAAAAACAAAGCGGACGGCAAGAAAACTAAAAAGAATAAATATTCAGGCAGTGAAATGCTTTTGCTGAATCTTTCAAATGGAAAAAAGTATCATATTCCTGATGTAAGAGAAGCCGCAATTGACAGCGCTTCAAACTATATTGCCTATGCCGTTGCCGACAGCGCCGGAACCGGCAATGGTTTATATTATCGGGATTTAAAAGAAAAAACGTTTCGTCAACAAAAAATTACAGCACAAGAAAATGAAGTATTTGCGAATCTAAGCTGGAATAATAAAAAGCAGCGGTTAGCTTTTACGCAAGCTCCTTTGGATACAACTTATCAAACAGGGAATGCACGGATTAAACTATGGAATCCCACAAAAAATAAAGTGCTAACGTTGGTTAAACCTTCCGAGATTGAGAAAGGATGGACGCTGCGGACGAATAATAATTTGGAATGGTCAGATGACGGAAACCGGCTTTTCTTTGGGCTCATGCCACAGTTTATAGTAAATATTCGTCAGCGAAATAAAAAAGAGGAGAAATCCGACAGCATTGATATTTATGACCGCGGACAAATCTTAGATCAAAAAAAACTGGATATTTGGAGTTATAAAGATACGCTTATAAAACCCAACGCCAAGAAAATATGGAATCGCCGTAAAAATCAAACCTATCGCGCTGTTTATCATACTGCTAAAGAAAATTGGATTCAGCTGGCTGATAAACAGATGCCAAAGATAAAGGTTAATCAAAATAACGAGGTTGCTTTAGGATATTCAAATGTTCCATATCTTAGCGAAAGAGCCTGGAACCGAACGCTGCGAGATTACTATGTAGTTAATTTAAAAACCGGTAAACGAAAACGTGTAGCGAAGCGATTACGCTACAGCGCAAAACTTTCTCCCGACGGGAAATACGTGCTATTTTATAAAGATCAGGAGTGGCATCTTTATAATATCAAAAAAGATTTGTACCGCAACTTAACCGGGAATATTAAAGAGCCGTTTTATAATGTAGAATTTAGTCGTCCGAGTTCGCCGCCGCCTTATGGAGTGGGCGGCTGGATTCGCGGCGATAAAGAGGTATTAATTTACGGCAGATACAATATCTGGAAATTTTCAACCGATAAGAATGAAGCGGTTAATTTAACCGAAGACGGCAAAGAACGAAATATACAATATCGAATTGTGCAGACTGAACCAAACCGGCATTTCTTTGAACCGGATGAAAAAATATTGCTGCGCGGTTTTTATCATCACAAAAAAACATACGGCTTCTACACGCTTGAACTGGATGAAACGGGAACTGATCAGCGGCTGGAAACCAAGCATAAATATAATTTTATTGCAAAAGCTGATAGCAGCGATCGTTTTATTTATACGCGCGAAAGCTACGACGAGTATCCCAATATTTGGGTTAGCAATGGGATGAATTTTGATGAGACACACCGAATAACGGATTTCCATCTTCATCTTCATGATAAATATAACTGGGGGCACGCAGAGCTTATCAGCTGGACGAATTTGGAGGGCCAAGAGCTTCAGGGAGCATTGATAAAGCCGGATGATTATGATAATGATAAAAAATATCCAATGATTGTTTATTTCTATGCCGGTTCATTCTCAAATCGGGCGTATGAATTTAATAATATCACCAATGATGATCGTCCGACCCTGCCGCAGTATGCCAGCAACGGTTATCTTGTTTTCCTGCCTGATATTAAATTTACAGTCGGCAGTCCCGGTTTTTCATCCACAAAAAGCCTGCTTCCGGGTGTGCTAAAGCTGATAGAATCCGGTATTGTTGATAAAGATAAAATAGGTTTACACGGGCATTCCTGGGGCGGTTATCAGACGGCTTTTATCGTTACTCAAACAGACTTATTCAGCGCCGCCGTGGCCGGAGCGCCTGTCGCTAATATGACCAGCGCCTACAGCGGTATTCGGTTGGGCTCCGGAATGGCACGACAATATCAGTACGAAAAAGGCCAAAGCCGCATAGGAGGATCGCTTTGGGAATATCCGGAACGTTATATTGAAAATTCTCCTGTTTTCTATGCCGATCGCATTAATACCCCTTTGCTTATTATGACCGGAGATAAAGATACCGCCGTGCCCTGGTACCAGGATATTGAGATGTTTCTGGCCATGCGACGGCTGGGCAAAAAAAGTATCCTTTTGCAATACAATAATGAACCTCATCACCTGCAAAAATATGCCAACCGGCTGGATTACGCGATCAAAATGAAACAGTATTTCGACTATCATTTGCTTGATAAAGGTTCTCCGAAATGGATTTTGAAGGGCAGTCCTTATTATGGCAAGTAATTTAATTGTGATTTTTTAATTTTAAACTGTTATTAACTAATAATACGCGTCACTTATGAAAATGAATAACAAAATAACGCTCGTCCTGGCTCACTTTTTTTTGTTGGTTGGCATGAGCGGTTTCATTCACACCACTTATGCTCAGGATAACGATCAGCAGCTTCGGGAAGATTTTTTAACGCCAGCGCAGGATATAGAGGAAGCGGTTTTAGCGCCCCGCTATAAAAATATAACCTTAACCGATTCTCATCTGGGCCCGAATCGCACGTATTATATTCACTATGTAAGTGAAAAAAGTATGGCGCCTATCGCAAATTATGCCAAAGAATATTATAACCTCGGCGGGCTGCGTATTGATCCGAATGCCAACAGGCGGCGGGCGTTTAGCCTGGTAAAAGGATACGCCGGGCTTGATACTTATGCCGGACTCGAATTAATTGATGCCCGAACGGGTGAAAAACAAACACTGCAAACGCCTGATGGCGCTCATGTCAGCCATGCAAAATGGTCGCCCGACGGAACTAAAATTGCTTATTTTGCCCATTTTAATGATAAAACTACGATCTATGTGGCCGACATTAATAGCGGACATTCCAAACAAATTTCCAATCAACCCGTGTTGGCTACACTTAATACTTCGTTTGAATGGTCAGGCGACAGCCGCTATATATTTGCAATATTCGTTCCGGAAGATCGAGGAAGTGAACCTGAAAAACCGATGTCTGACCTCCTGCAAGTGAGAATGACAACAAACACACATAAACGGCTTCGCACCTTTCCTGATCTTTTAGAAGGAAAGTATGAAGTAAAATTATTGTCATACTATATTACCGGGCAGCTGTCACGAATTGATGTAGATAATAGAAAAATAAGAAAAATTGGCGAACCGGCAATGATTCGCAGTATAAGCGCAGCGCCGGGTGGAAAATATATGATTGTTCAACGGGTGGTAAAGCCGTTTTCATACATTGTTCCGGTGTCTCGTTTCGGTTGGAAAAAAGAAATATGGGATTTAAATGGCAAAGCGCTAACCTTGCTGCAAAAAAGCACAGTTAACGAAGGCATCCCCGATTCCAGCGCGGTTGAAGACTTTGAGCGAAGTGACATTAAATGGCGGCCGGACGGAAAAGGTTTAAGTTTAATTACCGCCCCGCCAAAGGATAAAAAGGAAAAAGATTCAAAGAGTGATAAAGAAGATTCCAGCAAGGTAAAGCAAAAAAAATATAAGGTGATTCAGTGGCTTCCGCCTTTTGATAAAGACGATCAAAAAGAAGTTTATTCTACAAAAAAAAGGATGAATTCCGTTTCATATGCGGAAAACGCAGATGTACTATTTATACGAAGCGGGTCTTATCGAAACGGACGTCTTTTTGCCGTTTATCCCGATAATCCTGACAGCACTTTTACCATTTACAAATATAAGCGGGAGGGTTTCAACAGAGGCGGTAAAAGTTTGATGTATAAAACCTCATCAACAGGATTTCCGGTGGTTCAGTTATCACCCGACAAACAAAAAGTTTATGTTTCGGGAACAAAATACTACGACAACCCGCAAGAAAAAGCCCCTCGTCCGTTTATTGATAAAGTCAATATTAAAAAAGGCGATGAGAAACGAATTTTTCAAAGTTCAGAAGATTATTATGAGCAGGTGGTTTCGACGCTGGATGATGAGATGAGTGAAATCGTTATTAATCGCCAATCAACCGATGTCATTCCCGATGCGTGGTTAGTAGATGTTTCTTCGGGTGATAAAACTAAACTCACTTCAAATGTTGAATACAACAAGCCCGTGACCCAAGCCAAACGCGAACGCATTAAAATAGAGCGGGCGGATGGCATAAATTTTTGGATAGAAGTTATTTTGCCTAAAGATTGGGACGGCGAACCGCTGCCGGGTATCATCTATCAATATCCGACCGAATACGACGGGCAGGAAGATTATGATAAGTCCCAAAAAAGATATAATAAGAACAGCTTCCCGCAAGGATTGCGAAGAGGCTGGCCGGAGCGCTCTTATCCGCTGTTTGTTACTCGCGGATATGCGGTGATAATGGCTGATTGGCCCGTTATCGCCAATCAAGGCAATCCCGATGACGGCTTAATATGGAGCGTTCAGCAAAATAGTACAGCTGTAATAGATAGCTTGGCTGCAAGAGGTTATGTAGATCGCAGCCGAATGGCTATTGTGGGTCACAGTTTTGGAGGCTTTGGTGTGGTTCATGCCATGATTTATACTTCCTTTTTTAAAGCAGGCATTGCCGGAGATGATACCTACAACCGAACGTTAACACCTTTTGGTTTCCAACGGCAGCGCAACATTTTGTGGGATGATTTAGGCAAATATATTGAATTATCACCGCTCTTTTGGGCGCATCACCTGGATGGGGCTTTGCTGATTTATCATGGAAAAGAAGACCAAAATTCGGGAACCTGGCCCGAGCAATCGTGGCGGCTGTACAAGGCGTTGAATAAACTTGGTAAAACGGCTTCATTATATATGTACCCGTATGCCGACCATCATACCGGTGCAAAAGAGATCAATTTAGACCGATGGGCGCGATGGGCTCAATGGTTAGATCATTATGTAAAAAACCTGGGCGAGCCGGTACCGGAGTCGGAGCTGGGCAAGTAATTGAAATTGGAGGTTCCTTCGCTCTAACCCTAAGTTTTTGACGAAGAGGATGCGGTGAAATCTCTATGCTGAAAATTTTTGAATAAATAAAACAATAAATTATGATCTCACGACGCGAGTTCTTAAGTTCTGCGGCCTTAGGGCTGAGTGGTTTTATGATGCCCGGCCGTTCCCCGTCAATAGCAAAACAAGAAAATAATTTACCCGGGCCTATTGCTGAACTTTCATCAATGAAAGATCAAGCTGAGCCTATAACGGCCGCAGAACGAAGATTGCGCATTGAAAAGGCTCGCCGGTTAATGAAACAGCATAATATTGATGCTGTTTTGATGATGGGAGGGACCACGCTTGACTATTTTACAGGGATGAAATGGCGCGTGAGCGAGCGAATGTTAGCGGTTGTAATTCCACAAAAGGGAGAATCATTTATGATTTGTCCCGCATTTGAAGAAGCAAGAGCTATGGAGCAGCTTGAAAATGGGCCGCTGGCCGGTTCCGTATCTATTCTCACCTGGGAAGAGCATGAAAATCCCTATCAGTTGATTGCACAGGGATTGAAAGAACAGGGACTGGCAACCGGCAAACTGGGTATTGAAGAAACAGTGCGTTACGTTTTCAGTAATGGAATAGCCAATGAAGCTGCTTCATTATCCCTGACAGATGCTATCCCGATCACGGGCGGCTGCCGCAGCGTGAAAGACAGTCATGAACTGGAACTAATGCGTCTTGCTTCAAAAGTAACCTTAAAAGCATACAAAGCGGCCTATCAAGCCGCCGAAGTTGGAATGACGCAGGACGACTTTAGCAATTTAATAGCAAAAGCACATCGTCGGCTTGGTTTCCAAGGCTATGCAAGTGTTCAGGTAGGTAAATATGCTGCTCTCCCGCATGGTTCGCGAACACCACAAAAAATAAGAGAAGGCCAGCCAATTTTAATTGACGGCGGATGCACGGTTGAAGGTTATTGGTCTGATCTTTCCCGCACTTTTATTCTTGGCAAACCGAGTGATAAGATGAAAGATGTTTTTGATATTGTATTGCGCGCGCAAACAAAAGCCATTGAAACCGCGCGGCCGGGCATTGAGGCGCAAGCGGTAGATGCGGCCGCACGAAAAGTAATTGAAGATGCCGGATACGGGCCGGGATATAAATATTTTACCCATCGGTTAGGCCACGGCATCGGGATGGATATGCACGAATGGTACTATCTTGTTAAGGGTGAAACTACCCAATTGCAGCCGGGCATGACTTTCAGTGATGAGCCTGGAATTTATATTCCCGATGAATTTGGTATTCGCCTGGAAGATGATATGGTGATCACCGAAAAAGGCGCTGAATTGCTTACGCCCCAAAGTCCTTCGTTTGAAGATCCATTTGGTGATTATTGATACCATCGCTTGCTTTTAATGACGATTATCAGTACAGTTTTTAAAAATAGCATTACCCGCATTATTCACGAAGATATATAATGATAACTAATTTTTATAAGCAGCTTTATTTCGCGAGGGAATGAATTCCCTCGCTATAGAGGCCACCATAGCGAGGAGTTTTAACTCCTCGCCTATAAGCATTTAAACTTAATTTAACTTTTTAAACTCCTTCTAACCGGCAAACGAGTTAGCATTAATAAGATGTACACAAAGGCCGTTATTTGATTCCAAATAAAAAACGATTATCACTCTATTTGAACTTTTTTTAAAATAAAAATAGCTACTACAAACCCTCTATTTTCCCAATAATTAAAATTTAAAACTATGCTTAACTACTTAAAAAAAATTAACCTCACTTTTATTGCTGTTTTTCTTGGTTTGTTCTTCATTGAGCTCACGGCAGTACAAGCTCAAGAAAAACTCCCGGCCGATACCTCGGTTGTTTCTTCTCATCAAATAACCATCGATGGACAAAAGATTCCGTATGATGTTACGGTGGGAACACTGCCGGTTTATGATGACAACGGAGAGCCGGGGGCCTACGTGCAATATATGTATTTTAAGCGCACTGATATCAAAGATATGAGTCATCGCCCGATTTTATTTTCCTTTAACGGCGGCCCGGGTACCGCTTCCTTATGGATGAACATAGGCTATACCGGCCCGAAGCGATTAAATGTTAGCGATGAAGGCTGGCCGGTGCAGCCATACGGGGTTGAAGACAACCATCATTCTATTTTGGATGTCACCGATCTTGTCTATATCAATCCTGTAAATACCGGTTTCTCGCGCATTATTAATGACGGCAAAAAAGAGGATTATTTTGGAGTGAAAGTAGATGTTGAATATTTATCAGACTGGATAGAACTGTTTATTTCTCGCAATGAACGCTGGACTTCTCCAAAGTTTTTAATGGGAGAAAGTTATGGAACAACACGTGTTTCAGAGATGGCGGGAGTGATGCAATCAAACAATAATATATTTTTAAATGGGGTGATTCTGCAAGGTAATTGTGGGATAGGTAAAACGCCTGATTTTGGTTCTCCTACCGCTTCCGTGCTTAAGCTGGCTTCCTATACGGCGGCAGCCTGGTATCATAATAAACTTCCCCGTGATTTACAAAGCCGGGACCTGACTGAAATATTTCCTGAAGTCGAACAATTTATTTTCGATACCTATCTGCCTGCTGTAGCCCGCAGCGGGTCTCTCACTGGTGCTGAAAAGGAAGAAATTGCCCAACAGGTAGGCCGTTACTCGGGATTGTCAAAGCAATACATTTTAAACCACAATCTTGTTGTATCATCCTCCTCTTTCTGGAAAGAACTGCTGCGGGATGAAGGAATGACCATTGGCCGGCTTGACATGCGCTATAAAGGGATTGACGAACAAAATGCCGGCGAGCGCTCCGATTATAACGCTGAATTACTGGCCTGGGAGAATGCTTTTACTCCGGCTATGAATAAATATTTACGGGAAGATTTAGGCTTTAAAACCGATCTCAAATATTATGTTTTTGGTCCGGTTCACCCGTGGAAGCGCGATGCTGTAAACAGCGGTTTTGGTTTCTCAAGATTTAATGTAGGGGATCAGCTGCGACAGGCCATGGAAGCAAACCCGGCTTTGCAATTATTGAACCAGCAGGGTTACTATGACGGCGCATGTGATGTTTTAAGTGCAAAATATTCTCTGTGGCATCTTGATCCTACCGGCAAATTACAAAATCGCATACATTTTACTTCTTACAAAAGCGGTCATATGTTATATGTTCGAAAAGAAGATATGATCAAAGGAAATGAAGAACTCCGAAATTTTATACAAAACGTAATTCCCGAAGACGGAGAACCTATAAAACATAAGTAACAAACGGCTTATAATTCCCCTTCTTTTTTTGACGCTTTTTAGAAAAGTAGAAGAGGCAGGGGATGAGAGGGTATATCTTCTGTTGTTGGCAGTAACGCGTTTACCGATTGAAGATATTAAGCTGAAAATGCGTAAAATAAGCCTTTCTCATGCGAGGGAATAAATTCCCTCGCTATAGAGGACTCCATAGCGAGGAGTTTTAACTCCTCGCACTTGGGAATTTCAATTTATTATCGTCAAAAATCGCTAAAAATGCTTTTAAAGGCTGTCCTAATAGGTAAACGCGTTGTTAGTATTAATCAAAAAAATAATTTTCTAAAAATTAAAACCATGCGCATTTTAAAACGAAAAAAACAAAATGGCTTCTTAACTTACATTGGGCTGGCCGCCGTTTTTACATTATTAGTCGCTGTAAGTGCAAGAGCGCAAGCGCCAAAACCTTCTGACATATTCGGTTTTGAAGTGGGCGCCGATTATAAACTGGCTGGTTACAACCAGATGCTTACCTATTATAATAAACTGGAAGCAGCCAGCGACCGAGTGAAGAAAATTAAGCTGGGTAAAACCGTAGATGGGCGCACGCAAATTTTACTTTTTATTTCCAGCAACCAGAATATTCAGCAACTTGATAAATGGCGCAATATAAGTGAAAAACTTGCGCGAGCCCGGATTGGCAGCGCGGAAGCCCAAAAATTAGCTAATGAAGGCAAAGCGATTGTCTGGATCGATGGCGGCATGCATGCCAGTGAACTTGCCCACGGGCAGATGACACCCGAGCTGGCTTATCGGGTAGCAACGGAAGAAACGCCGGAGATGCAGCATATTCGTCAAAATGTTATCCTTCTTTTGATGCCGGTTATGAATCCGGACGGACTGGATATGGTGAAAAACTGGTATGACCAAAACCTCGGCACTCCTTACGAAAACAGCCGTACTCCATGGCTCTGGCAGCGCTATGTAGGTCACGATAATAACCGGGATTGGTTTATGGGCAATATGCCTGAAAC
>Ga0079226_10004580_pt1 | contig 10548 bp, 7 predicted proteins | sample Poulit2014_FD_76345 | JGI IMG/M metagenome (GOLD analysis project Ga0079226, IMG submission 76345) | Agricultural soil microbial communities from Georgia to study Nitrogen management - Poultry litter 2014 | ecosystem: Environmental > Terrestrial > Soil > Agricultural land | place: USA: Georgia...
ATTATTGGGCTCACGCATTAAAACCAGCGGATCATTTTCATGCAGTTTTGGCACAACGTGATCTGCTAAATCAAGGTACTGACTGCCAGCTAATTCGCAGCCATATAGAAAAACGTCACGTGCATTGCTGGAATTACTATATTGAAGCCTCTTAAGTTCGTCCACTTGTGCTTGTAATTTATCTACTTGTTCAAGGAGGTCTTCAAGAATATCTTGTGGTGGAATATGAATGGTATCTCCAGGGTTATGAATTTGCATAGTTGTCAATCCTTTCTATGGTTGATTTTAATAAGCCATTGCTCACCAAAATTATTTGTTTTTTAACTCTTCGTCCAAGCTTTGTAGTATTTCAGTTCTAAGTGATTCAATTCTCTTAGCTACTGATTGCCACATAAATTTGTCTGCAAAGCGATCACAATAGGAATAAAATTCGGCCTCATTTATATAATGGAATGCGACTAATAAATCTTCATCTGTACCATAACCCTTGTACCAGCAGAGAGCTAAACGATAATAAATGTCGGACTTGATGTCTTCATCCTTATCCGATTTATCTGCATTATCTTTATCTGCCGCCATTTTGAACCTTTTTATAGTCACGTTGATCTGTGCGGCCATATTCATAAATATAGCCTAAATTACACATCGTCTGAGTATTGCCAAGCTTGGCCGCTTGAATTTCTCAGTTAGATAGTCACCGTTACGATTGTCTAACATATCATCTGATCTTTCTTTTTGACACTTCTCAACTCGAAATTTTTGTATTTCTTTTAGTTTCTATAAAAAATCAGATTTTTAATAATGCCTTTGCTATTGCATGTCTCATACATCCACATTATCTAAAAAAAGCATACTTATCTTCTAAATTTCTTTGTTCATCAACAGGTAAAAATTTTCTACTAACTTCTAATAATTTGACAATTAGCTTATCCAATTTTCGCTCTTTTAATTCAGCCAATATAATATCTATAGTAGTCACCATAGAATAATGTATATTTAATAATTGTTTTTTAAATAAAATATCTATCATACTTATTAAAAGAATAAATGATTCTTCAGAATATGCTTTTCTCTTAATAAAATATACATTTGTGAAATGTAATGAATACTTCTCTATTCGAGTAGGACTATTAATTAATAAATCAAACAATAATTTGTCGTTTTTATAATTATCAATGTTTTGTAAAATCACATTAAGTAATTGCTGTGGAGATTCTTTTTCATTTTTCAAATACCAATCACACCATTCTATAGTATTATTTTCTGGCATTAATTTATCTTTTACAAAGTTTCTCAGCATCACATCAATTAAAATCTTTTTATAACTAATTGCTTGTATAGGATAAATTATTTTAACTTCATCTGGTTTTATTGAATAAAGCATGGCAAAAATAATATTATGCTCGCAATACGTATCATTAAAATCAGAATTAATTAATTTTATAATCTGTGATTTGAAAAACTTACTAATTTTCTTATTGACATAATATTTAGTAGAAAAACCAACAAAGGCATTTTCCGTTTTAAGCTCAAGATCATTCATTTTATCAAATAAGGTGAAAAATCTTCCTTTTATATATTCTCTTTCTTTCTTATTTAATGAATTGATTCCATTTAAGAAATTAGCTTTATGTTTTTTATCCAAATTATCAATATTGTTTTGGGTTAATTTTTCAATTAGTTTGTAATATTCATAAGCTTCTGAACTAAAGAATTCTCTGCTTTGAATCCATTTCTTATTAGACAAATCCTCATCTAAATAAAATTTTATCTTCTTGGGATTAACTTCATCTAACAAAACATCATATAGGATAGACTTTATCTGAGCATCATCCAGATCTGTTATGAAATCCAGAATTTCTCTATTATTTAAAGAAAGTGCATTGGATTGATCTTTAAATAGTGTTCTTATATATAATTCTATTAATTTAGAGTTTATATATTTTTGTTTTATTCCTTCCATTAATATTTTATTAATAGAATATTGATAATCTAGAAAAATATTTTTATCATTTATTGCATCACTCAGAAATAAGATAATGTATTCATGAAAATACTTCCAACTTTTTTTGTTATTTAGAACATTGATCAATTCTTCTTGTTGACCCTCCAGATTTCTATCATCAGTTGTTGGATTTAATGAAACAGTCCTCTTTAAATTTGTAATCAGTTTCTTTACAGAATCTGAACTGTTAGGTGGAGTCACTCTAAAAAATGGTTTGTTCTCAACTTCTTTGAAATCGCTCATATACCATCCGTCTATATAAAAATCATTGGCCTTATGTAAAGACGGACAAAATTTCTTAACAAATTCATTCATTTCTTTTCCTAAGAGTCGGTCATTGAAATCTATATTATCTTTAACTTTACATAATATTTTATTTGGCAACCTATTTTGTAATGCTAAATTTATAAAGATTCTTTGAATCAGCTTATTTTTATAAAAATAATTTGGAAAACATTCTTTATTAGCATATTGTAATCGATTCTCTGAGATTAAAAGAAAAAGCGTTTGCCAGCGTTCATCTTCCAGTAAGTTTTCAATATTTGCTATTTGATCAAACTTGTTTTCATTGATAATCTTAATTAATAGTTTTAGCTCAGAAGACGACATCTTAAACTTAATATTTTTATTGTTTTCAAAAAGTAATGTGGTATTCAGTGAGTACCCAATATTACGATTAGACAAATTGATCAATAACCATAAATTTCGTTCATAATTATTTGGTAACATATAAGGCATATCTGCTCTATATAAAAATTTAAAGCAACTTTTATATAAATAATTTAATTTTTCATTTGACGGTAATTTTTTAGAATTCTTGTACAAAATATCAACTAAATTATATCCATTAGGATAATCTGTCATATTTTCCAAAATTTTAATAATTTTGCTTATGGTTGTCTTAGAAAGAGTTTTATATTTTTTGTCTATTTCTTTCCAAAAAATATTAAAACGATCCCCACTTAAAAGTCGCAAACGAAAAGTCGGATTATCTATCAAGACTTTTATACTTTCATTATCCAAATTTTTTTTAAAGCAAATATCTATATCTTCTTTATTTCTAAGAGCCCTCGTAATATGATCGTTTAACTTTGAATAATCTTTTTGTTGTAAATCTTTCGTAATAGTACTAGTTGAAATAAAGGTATTCTCTTTTTTTATTTTTTCATTAACATCCCTATTCATTAAACCCAAAAACACGGGTAGCTTATTATATTCTTTTCCATACCAGATTATATTTACACCCTTGTTTATCTTATAGTATTCTTTAACTATATCTGCTTGTCCTGGACCGAAATCATTTCTATATTTCATTAATGCATATTGCTTAATATCAAAATTACTAAAATTAAATAGATTTAATATTTCTTCTTCTTGAAGACTTGAACCTACAAACAGAAGAACTTTAGATCCCTGTTTCTTTAATTGTTCTTTTAGTTTTTCTTTAAAATTATTTCCGTTAAAATATAATTGATTATAAGACGTTGACGAGCTAACAAGCAATACGCCAGGAATAACAGGTGTACCATGCAAGTGCAATACTGATTTATTAGACAAGCGTCTGGTCCCTAATTCAGTTGCATCATTTAAAACATTGGGAGTTGAATTATAAAATTTTTGAAAACTTTTCTCAATTTGATCATCGTAATTGCTAGTTATAAAAATACCACTTAAATTTATGATTTGATCAATAATTTCATTCTTAGCATTTACAGGAGCAATATTTAAAAAGTAATATTTTTCAAAATCATTTTCATGACTCCGATATATCTGATCCCATTGCTGATCATCTGTTAATTGTGGTTTACAATACTTCTTTATTATGTAGTGCACAATATCTACTTTACGTTTATTGTCAAATCCACTTTTATCATTTAACCAGTCAAGAAAATTAATATCTTTAGCATTAACTACTTGATAAAATGAAGTCTGTTTAATCAAATCTTGTAAATGTGATTTCCAATACTGAATTAAATCTTGGACATATCCATCCCAATTTTTATATCCTTGCGCCATAGAAGTTCCTGCGCCTAAAAAACATACTAATGAAAAATCATTTTGCGTTTGAGCAATTATGTTTATAAATTCTTCATACTCAGGATTGATTTTCTTTACAAATTTTTCTAATTTTGTATCATTATCCATGCTTTCATTCCACCATCTGTTTATAAATATTTTCCCATTTAACTGGAAGATATCTATAAAAATTAAATTTTTCTTTTTCTGTTTCACAGGTTGAAAATAGGTCTAATTGTTCATACTGATTATGTATGGATTTCAAAGAGTTACTACCTTCTACAATGGAATCAAAGGTATATTCTGTTCTTTGAACCTTATTTTTACCTACAGGTTTCCATTCACTAAATACTATAGGATTACCAGTCGCAGTTTTACGAGTTAGTGCATCCCCTTGTGCCATATTAGCGGAAATAATAACATTGGCACTCTTCAATATTTTAGTATTTTGTTCTTCTGGGCTAAAAGTATTAAAATACACATCTCTAAATGTGTTAACCATATTTATAACTAACATCTCCACATTGTCTTCCATCAGCTCAATGCCATACAATGTAGATAAGGCTTGCAAAAATCTATTTTGCAAGTCTTTTTTGCTGTTGACCTGTGTTCTAGCGTAAAGCAGTTTGCGTTTAAGTATTTCAACTAAAAATGCCCCCTCACCTGCGGAAGGTTCAAGGAAAGTAGTAGTTAATGAATTTACTTTTTCTTTTATTTCTGGTTGATCTAACATAAAATCTACTGTCTCTTTAGGAGTGAAAACCTCACCTATATTTTTTACACGATCAGCAGATTTAATTATTTTTTCTGTCATAATTAGTATTCTAAATCCGTTTTTCTTACTGTAGTATTATTAAAGCCGTAATTATCAAGTATATCTTTTACTTTAGCCTGTACAGTATAAATGTTGTCATTTTCTCCTTTATCAGCCCTGTGATTAACTATTATTTCATTGCATAAAGTAGGTAAAAAAGGAACTTCTAATTTTCTTTTTCCACCAATATTCACATCATATCCTTTCTAATCATCTTTTGGATTTTTATTAATATTAAATCTAATCTCTTCCTCTTGATGATATTTTGTATGTTTGAAAGCTAAAGAATATAGATACATTGCCAATGATGCATCTTGGTAATCACCATAATTACCAATTTTTATAGAATTTAACCAAATATCAAGAGTATTTGATAAATACTCTATCTGAGTTTTATGATTATATATTACATGTAAAGGAAAAATATATGCATTTCCTGTCCTCATATCTTTAAATTCTGAATTTGTATATTTATTGGTCAAACTTTCAAACGTTTTTTGAGGGTTCATTACTACTGCAATATCACCATAATTTTGTAAAGCCATGTTGTTCCCATCTAAAGTAAATGACCAAATATAACTATCAAAAGGGTGCTTTCTTTTGACTTTCTCAAACATTTCTTTTATTTGAGGCGAATTATCTTTTTCATCAAGTAAATCGGATGCCAAACTCCAAGAATATTTTCCCTCTAAAGAATCATTCATCTCTTGTTGATTACCAACATAAAAGCATTTACTTTTTACTATAGGTAATAGGTTTTCATGATTTAAATAATGATATACTCTTTTATGATTTTCTGTATTAAATACAAATCTTAAAACCAATATTGGCATATAAATATATTTAGCCATAAAAGGATTATGATTAAAAGCTGCCAACATTATCTTCTGATTTTCAATTGAATCTTTAAAAAATGCTGTTGTCCATCTTCAGATATTTCACAATATTTAAACATCTGCTCTACGTTATTTAGCATTAATTCATCTCCTGCACTTTTGTTTCAATAAAATTGATCTCATCTGAAGAAAGGTTATATTTCTTATATAATTGTTGATCAATTTCAGGGATGCTCTTTGACCAATCAATGTCAGAATTCAAAGTAAAATCTTGTATTGGAACTTTAATCCAAGTAGATCTTGGATTGTGTTGCGTAACTTTTTTAACGCCTAGAAGCGTTCGAGCAAACTTTGTCTTAATGTACTTAAAAGCAGCTTTCGCAGTAAATTCGTCATCAAAAGGTCCTACAGAAATAAAAGTATCTGTTGCTCCTATGAGTGGAGCTCCGATGAGCGGAGTACTTAAAGCTTCCCCAATTGCACCTGTCCCATTGGCTTCTGGTATAAATATTTTAAACTTATTAATGTAACTGTTATTCTTTACATATTTTTTATTTATATACCTATAAATTCTTTGATTATCTAATCTACCCAATATTTTTAAATCACCATCTTGTATTGATCCATCTCTTCTAAAAATATTAGATAAACGATCAAAGGCATTTGATACAATCATATTTCCTGAACCTTTGCCCATTTTTTCTTGTATATCAGGATAGTCCTTATACAGAGCTTCAGAAAATCTAAAAGTACCTCTAGATGATATTAATGGTGTTATCGAACGAAAATCTACTGAATTTTCTACCTTTTTTAATATCGTATTAAGCGTCGGAATAGGTGTAAAAGTTCCTATTTTTCCAAATTCTTTAGTTGAATCACGTAAAGTAATCACTACTCCACCTTTTATATCTGTTCTTGGAAAGATATTATCACTGTTTTGTTCATATTTTACAATTTTAAGATGAGGATCATTCAACATTTCTTTATTCCATACTTTTGGTGTTTGACCAGCATCAAATAAAAATCTACCCGGCGTTATTAACGTAACTAAGTTAGCTAAAGAAAAAGATAAATTCATAAAATCTTGATATATAGGTTCATCTCTAGCATTATCTCCTTTTCCCTCTTGTTGATAAGGCGGATTCCCAATTACAACATCAAATTTCATATTTCCAAACAGTCCTTCTATCTTCTTAGCCTCTTCACTAACACCAGCTTTAGAATCTTCTACAATATTTTCTACATATTCTGCATTAATCTCCCAATCAGTATGATAGCCAGCTAGAGTTCTTTTAGCTATTTCTTTAGCCATCGGAGTCTTAGCAACTAAGAAAATATTTTCTCTTAAAATTCTTTGCCACAATAACAATTCATCTTCAAAGTTGAACTTACCAGCGGTTTGATCATTCATCTTTTCAAATTCACGCCAGTAAATTGAAGTAACCACATATAAAGGATAAAGCCCAGTCTTAGAATTAATTTCTAAAACATGTGCATCCCTAGTCAAAGTTTTATCAGTGTACTCAGTTTGTATCCATCTTCTAATGACGTTACCATCTTCATAAGAGTATTGATAATCTTTATCATAGAACGACAATCCACCAATAGTCTTACCTAAATGCATGTTAACTACACGCCAAGGTGTTAAAACCGTTTCTTTGTCTGGATTTCTAAAAGTACTAAAGATATCTGCAATTTTTTCGACTCTGGCTAAAGGATCCTCTTTATCTAATTCTTTAACTCTGCGACGAATAATTTTACCAGCCTCAATAAAAACATCTGCATCATAATATTTAACAAATTTATTGAAGAGTTCTTTAGTAATTCCTTTAGGCATGAATTCTTTCCAAGACACATCATCAATATTATTAACAAACTTTTTAATTGAAACATCTTCATCAAACTTAATATCCATACCATAGATCATCATTGGTATTCTAATAGAGATACCACGTAAAATAGAGATCATAGTACGACGTTGTTTTTTGAGTTCTTTAACCTTATCAATTGCATCTTGCTCTTCTTTAGAGCGCTCTCTAGGCTTCTTCTTTTTAGCTTTCTCAGCTGTATCATATTCTTCTTCATCCAAGCCCTGATTGTTAATGTCAATTTTCATTGGTTGCTTTTCTTTCTTAGTAGTACCAATGATGCCCTTAAGATTATTGAAATCTTTTAGATCAGCGTCTTTGATTAACAATAATTCATCACTATAGATAGAATCATCATCAAAACCAGTTCTGACAGCCTTTTCCGCATACGCACGTTTTATTTTAGAGAGTAAACTATCAACCTTAAATGGCTTCATTTGCTGATTGCTCTCACCTATAATTGGTAAAAAGTGCATCAATTTACTCATCTGCTGTTTCTGTTCTTTTTTCTGAATTTTCCCAGCACCTGTAGCTAAGCTAGTTGATTCGGCCATAACCGTTAAGGCTCTATCCGGGGCAAAATCAAAGATATAACAATTCTCTTTTTTACCAAATTCAGGTGAAGAATATGGTGTTTGAGCTCTAAAAGCAGCTTGAAGATATTGCATAGCGCTGTTGGTATTAGATAGGAATAAAACGCCTGTCCATTCGGGTATGGTAGCGCCAGTAGTAAGTTTTCTAACAGTAAGAGTAATAGTTTTCTTCCCCTCTTTGTCTGCTTCAGCGATTTTCTTATTTTCAGCTTCTGCGTCGTTATCTGTACCAAGTTCAGTATCTGACTTATCACCTCTAACTACGTTTAAAATATTATATTCTCCATTTTTCTTGCCAAAGATGGGATGCTGATTTAATAAATTTTCTAACGCATTTGCTTCCTTAATTCCAGGCATAATCCAAAGAGTATGACGCAATCTGCTCCTAAATTGACGTGACGAGAATGGATAATTAGTAGTCCCTGGATTGGTAATATTATCTAAGAAATGGTTAACATCATCTTCGTAAACAAACCTTCCTTGTTTATCTGTTCTAAAGAATTCTTTGAAATTAAATGAATATTTATCAAAACCTTCACCCGTAAAACGAGGATCTTTGAAATGTTCATTCATTTCAAAAGTGTACATTGAGACCTTAGGTAAATTAGCATAAGGATTAGGTTTATCAGGATTATCTTTACTCCAATTATGCTTAGCCTCCTGTTCCATTGTGTAGTCCCACGTGAAGACATGATCTTCATCGTAATCAGAAATAATGTTAAAAGGCGTACCTGACAAATCTAGCTCTTTTGTATGTTTTTTAACAACAAGATTCAAAATATTTTGTGTTAATTCAGTTTGTGTTCCTTCATGAGCCTCATCTACGATAACTAAATCCCAATCTACAGCAAACAAATCTTGATTTTTATCTGAAACTTTACCACCTACTGCTTTTGAACCACCTAAGTCCTGGATGCTAGCAAAATATATGTATTTTTTACCCGATGCATCTAAGTCAGAAATATTTTCATGACCTTGTTTTTTAGATCCATATATATACCCAGCTTCTGGCATCCCTATCTTGTTAAAGTCATCAAACCAACCACCATCAACAACAGGACGGTGAGTCATGATCAAAACCTTTTTATATTTTTCTTCTTTAATTAATTCTAAGGCGGTTAAGGTTTTACCAAAACGCATCTTGGCATTCCAAAGCATTTTTTGACCAGATTTAAAACCGGTTTTAGTCTTATCAACTGCTTCTTGTTGTTCAGGACGAAGAACAATTTTTATTTTTGATTGAGGAATTACATCATCAAGACTATCTTTATTTTCTTTAACAGCTTTAATTGCTTTCTTTGCTGTTTCTAGATCTGTTTCAAACCATTCATTACCTGCTAAATCTTGACTATGTTTAATTCCTGAACGTTCAAGTACATGATGGACATCATGATCAGAGAACCACCAACCATCTGACTTACGGTAGGCTAACTCAGCCCATTCTAAATTGGCTGGAACACCAGAAGTTTTCATATATTGATTGATTCTCTTTTGTGCCCAATTACGTAAGTAAGGACTGTTATCAGAATTGTCTTCAGCAAAATCATCAATACTTGTTTTACCAACCTTTTGATTACCTTCAAAGACTTTAAATTTACCAGAAGAATTATCAGCTGTTTGAATATAAATCAAATTCTTTTCAGCGTTAGAAAGTTGAGTTGTAGTTTGATACAAATGATCTATCTTCTCAGGTTCTTCAAAATCTGTAGGATCTATTTTCTCATCATAAAAAGCACCAACAAACCAGACCATTAAGGCATACAATTGCTTTAATGACTTTAGTGCTTCTTCTTGTGAGCTATTCTCTAATGTATGTGCTGCAACATTACCTGGCCCTTTAATATCATAAAAGAGCTGTAAAGCATAATCATCAATATATGCACCCTTTTTTAATCTTTTCAAGATACTATCAAAGGTTTCGCGATCATCTACTTTAAGCTTTTTTTGATCAGCAACATCCCTTGCTGCATTTTCTGCAACTACCCGAACCGCAGTAAGCACACCTGGGTAAATGCCATTTACATAACTAAGTTCAGCCTGATTAGCTCTAATATAATATTGACTTGTTAATACGTCTTGGTTTAAAAATTCAAAATTACTGTGCATTTTTGATCCTACTCAATAATAAAATTATATTTTTATTTTACTCCGAAGCTTAGTTTAATAACAAGTAATGCAGATACAAAAAAAGAAGCACCAACGCAGTGCTTTCAAAACATGAACGAAATAAACATTCACATAATCATCTTACTTCTACAGTTAGTTTAATGCTTTAACTGACTTTAATCAAACCCCCTACTTCGCCAAAACATATTCAAATCCCAACATATTGGTATAGCGATTACTACCTATCTTAATGTAATCATAGCCTTTGATCCTCTTGGTGCCATAAGTTTGGACATAATTCTTTGTCCTG
>Ga0079226_10004581_pt1 | contig 10548 bp, 9 predicted proteins | sample Poulit2014_FD_76345 | JGI IMG/M metagenome (GOLD analysis project Ga0079226, IMG submission 76345) | Agricultural soil microbial communities from Georgia to study Nitrogen management - Poultry litter 2014 | ecosystem: Environmental > Terrestrial > Soil > Agricultural land | place: USA: Georgia...
AAAGGCGAAAGGGTGGAGGCGTAAAATGAGTATGAAAACGAGTAATGAAAAAGATATTATTGAATATTTGTTATATGCCGAAAGAGATGTTCATGAAGTGATTAAAGTGACGAATGAATATCCAGAGCTTACAATTGAGCAAGCTTATGAGATTCAAGATGGCTTATTAGAGAAGCGTTTAATCGAAAATAACACGAAACGAGTCGGTATCAAACTAGGGCTCACGAGCAAGGCAAAACAAGAAATGATGGGTGTAAATGATGCGATTTACGGCTATTTACATGAAGATATGCTTGCTCATGAGTGGACGCCAATTAAACGGAGCGAATTAATCCATCCTAAAATCGAACCTGAAATTGCGTTTTTCATCGAGGAAGATATTGTGGGTGACAATATTACAGAAGAGGATATATTACGTGCAACAAAGTATGTCGCACCTGCATTAGAAATCATCGACAGTCGCTATAAAGACTTTAAATTCACCTTAGTAGATGTCGTCGCTGATAATTGTTCTTCATCTAAATTTGTGGTTGGAAGTAAATTAACGCTTCCTGAGGCTGTTGATTTAGGAAACATCGGAATGGTCATGTCTAAGAATGGAAAGGTCGAGCAAACAGGTTCAAGTGCGGCCGTTTTAGGACACCCACTTCAAGCGATGGTCTGGGCAGCGAATCAACTTGCTGCTAGAGGAAAAAGCTTTAAAAAGGGCGATATTATTTTAAGTGGTGCCATGTCAGAAGCAATTACACTCGATGCAGGTGATTCTATCGTTGCAAATTTCGATGAGCTCGGTACAGTATCTGTTTCTTGTGATTAATTCGTAAAACTCTTCTTAAGTTTACTATCGTTGTGTATAGGAATATTCTGAATTAAGCGAGTAGAAACCTCTTCGGATGGAATATTCAATTTGATTTCCTCAAAAGATTGATTGGGATGTGATTGTTCAACGTGAATTCATTCATGAAAAAGGAAGTTTAGCTGGGTACAGGTAAAACCTTTTAGTATATTAATTGATAAAGAGGGAATCAAAATGTTTCCCTCTCTAGCATGTTATCTAGGATTTAACTTGTCAGGGTATTGAAAATGTTTAACTTCTTAAGAGTCTATTTTTTAAACTCGATATCATTCCAGCTAAAAATCTATATAAGAATATTTTAATTACTATTTTTAAAACTACATGTATATTCTATCACAGTATAAAAAAGGATTTTACACGAAAGGCTTCCTTAATAGGCTCCTTACGATAGAGGCTTAAAAATAGAAAGAATTTTACTTATTACCTGCTTATTAGTTAAAAGTTCTAATAGATTCTTTTCCATAGCTACAACAATAGAATTACGTCAATATTATGGACACAAATAAGTTAAGTTCCATCAGGTAAATTTATCATCTGAATTTATAAAATATTCAGTCAAAAGAATAGAAAACGTTGTTTAGTTAACAATTGTTTTTTAAAATGAATTTATAATTAAACTAATTACAGATTTGAGGGAGATGATTTTTGTCACAAACCAGTAAAGCATTTTTGAGAACGCTACCAAAAATTATCGTCTCAAATTATTGCTAGTATCGTCAGTGATGATTCTGCATCATAGAAAATTTGACGCTCAAACAAGAATTGTCAAAAGTCAGCATAATAAAATTAAAATGAATTTATTACGATGAGTACAGTACAAGTAATTACATAGGATTTCAAGAGAACCACAAGCAGTTACTGTTTATAACAATCCTTAGTAAGACAAGTAAATATGAGACATAGTTTTTAACGGTATTATGTAATAATTTGTTGGAATGCACCTAAGTAATATGGAAAGAACATTCAGCAGGGATATAGTAAAGCCCTATAGTCGTTCAAGACAAGATTTATTCAAATAAGGAAAGGTTTCGGATTCCATGGAAAAATACTCACAACTTAGCTGTGATTCGAGCTCTAAGGTAATTAAATGGTGTCTTGAAGGCAGTATAAATCATGTGAATAATGGAGATTCAGCAGTTTCAAATGTTAAAATCCTACAATTATGGGGAAAAATAAAAAAACAATTAAATTGGTTAACAAAGGGTGGTAAACATGCTGCATTTAATTAATCGTTTATTTGATTTATTAATAGACTTTAAGGCAGTGTTAGGTAGATTATTAATAGTGCTTATGGCGATATTGGTGTTTATTGACGTAATCACTTTACAAATCTTTGATTTTTCACTTTCATGGATATTTGAAGTGAATGAGTATTTATTACTATTTATTACATTTTTAGGTGCTACTTTTGTTTTGCGAAGAAACGAACACATTAAAATGGATTTGATTTTAAACCTTTTAAATAAAAAACAAACAAGAGTTGTTGAACTAGTTAATTCATTGGTTGGAATGATTGTTTCATTGATTATGACTGTTACTGGATTTATGACAACAATGAATCTGTACGAAAAAAACATTTTGACTGAGGCGGTACTGAGTATACCACGTTTTCTTATCGTGATGATAATTCCAATCGGCTTCTTATTTCTAACAATACAGTTTTTAAGAATGTTTATATTCAGATTAAAAGACAAGGAATTGTAAAAAAGGAGGGATACTATGGAGTGGTGGTTTATATTAATATTCATATTTGGAGGACTAATAATCCTTTTTGCAATGGGGTTACCGGTTGCCTATGCTTTTCTTACAGTTAATACGATTGCCGCATTTCTACTATGGAATGGGGTAAGTGGATTAGAGCAAATTACGTTAAATATATCATCTTCAATTACTAATTTTACCTTCGTTACAATTCCAATGTTTATTTTAATGGGAGAGATAATGTTCCGAACTGGTTTGGGAGATAAAGTTTTTGAGGCAGTTAGTAACTGGTTTGGTCGTTTACCTGGTAGATTAAGTGTCGTTGCAGTTGGGAATGGAGCGTTATTTTCGGTTCTAAGTGGATCAAGCGTTGCAAGTACGGTGCTGTTAGGAAAGTTATTAATACCGGAAATGTTGAAAAAAAATTACAGTAAGCAAATGTCAATAGGGCCAATTTTGGGAAGTGCGGGACTTGCTACCATGATTCCTCCAACGGCCTTAGGTATATTACTTGCTTCGATAGCATCCATTCCAGTTGGAAAGTTTTTATTCGCAATTATTTTACCAGGTGTGTTACTTGCAATCCTATTCTTATTATATATTGTAATACGAGCTTATTTACAACCTAATCTAGCACCAATTTATGATGTTGAAAAGGTACCATTATCCAAAAAGCTCATTGATACTTTAAAGTATATTATTCCATTAGGTTTGGTAATATTCCTTCTTTTGGGAGTATTACTACTAGGTATAGCTACTCCATCTCAAAGTGCTGTTTTAGGAGCAGTAGGCACTATTTTGTTATCTTATTTTTATGGTGGATTAACTTGGAGGAAACTTTTTGACTCTTTAACTGGTACGTTTACAACAACAGTTATGATTTTTATGATAATTATTGCCTCAAGCACCTTTAGCCAAGTATTGAGCTTCACCGGAGTTACTCAAAATATAGTTGGTTTAGTGGATAATGTAGCTGCACACCCATTAGTTATATTATTGTTAATTCAAATTATTTTACTGATTCTCGGATGTTTTTTAGAGCCATTATCAATAATGATGATGACGTTACCTATATTAATGCCCATCTCACAAAGTTTGGGATTTGACCCGTTATGGTTTGGAGCAATTATACTTCTGAATATGCAAATGGCTACTATTACACCGCCTTTTGGGATGGATCTTTTTGCCATGAAAGGTGTTTTACGCGATACAAGAATCACAATGATTGATATTTATAAATCGGTTACCCCTTTTCTGATTTTAAATCTAATTTGTCTATTACTTATGATTTTGTTTCCTTTCATTACTCTTTGGTTACCAAGCTTCATCCAGTAATAGTTAGCAACCAAATTAAGGTTGAAAATAAATGCTATTAAAAATTTAATAGAGAGGAGGGAAAAAGAATTATCAAATATTCAATGTCAGGGTTTTCTGATCATTTAAGTTTCACTTATTTGCCAATTTAAAAACTAGGGAGGAATAAAATAATGGGAAATATTTCTAAGTTTCAGTTACTAATTTCTATAATGTTATTTGCTCTTTTAACAGCATGTTCCGGTAGTGCAGAGGAAGAAACAGAGGTATCAACTGATTCAAGTAATGAAAATGGCAATTCAGAAGCAATAACTCTAGATGCTGTAAGTTTTATTCCGACTAATCATCCAGTTACAGCAACTATTCAAGATTGGATTGATAATGTTCAAGAAGCTACTGATGGGAGAGTTGAAATAAACTGGAGAGGTGGACCTGACGTTGTTCCTGTTAGTGAACAATTAGAAGCTATGAAATCAGGTGTAACAGATATTACTTTTGGTTTCATAGGTCAATATCAATCTCAGTTACCGGAATCTTCAGCAATTGCTCTTTCTAAAAATAAACCTTGGGAAGAAAGAGAAAATGGGTTCTACGATTTTATGGTAGAAAAGCATGAAAATCTTGATATCCGTTATGTAGGACGTTATTTTACTGGTGCCCCTAGAATTTGGTTTAATGAACCCATTGAATCAATAGAAGATTTAAATAATAAAGTTATCCGTGCTTCAGCAAATTATCAAAGATTTTTTGATGAACTTGGAATTTCTTCAACAATGACTGACCAAGCAGATGTATATACTTCTCTACAATCAGGATTAGTAGAAGGATTTGTGCATGGAACACTTATTGGACCAAGACAAGATGGGTGGACTGATAAAGCTAAGTATGTATTGGATGTACCGTTTTGGACAGATAATGCTGTCATTTTAATGAATAATACATCATGGGATAACATTTCTGATGCAGACCAACAAGCAATTGTTGAAGCCACTACAGAATATGAAAAAGATATGGTTGAATATTTTGAGGAAGTATTTGAAGAAGAAAGAAAAGAATTAGAAGGACTTGGAGTTGAATTTATCAAGTTTAAGAATGAATCTGATGAAACTGAATTTTTAGAAATTGCATATGATGTAGAGTGGTCTTATCTTGCTGAAGAATTACCAGAAGAAATAATAATTGATGAACTTAAAGAGTTAACTGAATAAAACAAAAATTATGAAGTTTTAATATTAGTAGGTTTTATGCTAAGTCTCAATTTAACTTTATAATTTTTATCGAATATAAAAAGGAGTGAGGAACTTTGGAGCGTCTACTTAGTGATAAAGCCTGTATTGTGGGTGTAGGTGAAACCGAATTCGTGAGAGGTACAGATAAACCTTTAGCACAATTATGTATCGAAGCTTCACTGAATGCATGTAAAGATGCGGGAATTGAGCCAGAAGAAATAGATGGAGTCATCTCTCCGTGGAAATTTAATATCCGACACGAAGAATTTGTTCAAGGGCTGGGTATCAAAGATCTTAAATATAGTGCCCGACATGAATTAGGTGGAGCTAGTGCGATTGCAGGCATTCAAAGTGCGGCAATGGCAGTCGCTTCCGGAGTAGCAAATCATGTGCTCGTGACTACAGGTCAAAGGGGCTACTCTGGACTAAGAATTGGAGAAGGAAGTATGGAACTTTTAGACTTGAACAACGAGTTCATGCCTAATAATGAGTATCGTGATAATTTAGAGTATCCTTACGGTGTAAGTGTACCAATTCATTATTTCACATTACATGCAAACAGATGGTTTTATGAATATAGTCCCGATCCAGAAGGTATGCAAATTGTCGCAATGACATGTAGAGAACATGCACAATTAAATGATAAAGCATATATGAAGGGTCGCCCAATGACAGCAAAAGATTACCAAAATTCACCGATGCTTGTCACACCATTTAGACTTTTTGACTGTTCTTTGGAAACAGATGGTGCGGGTGCAGTTATCGTAAGTGCTGCTAAAAATGCACATCGATTTAAAAAGCCTGTTTATATTGGAGGGATTGCGGAAGGTCATCCAATATCACCTGATGATATTGTTGGTAGATCAGACATTTTAGACATGGGAATGACACATGCAGCACCAAGAGCTTTTGATATGGCGGGAGTTACTCATGATGAAATTGACTTTGCACAAATCTATGATTGTTTTACGTTCGTATTATTAAGACAAATTGAGGAAATGGGTTTTTGTGAACGTGGCGAAGGGTCTGAATTTGTGAAAAATGGGCGGATTCGCCTCGGTGGTGAATTGCCTGTGAATACACATGGGGGTTTACTATCACAAGCACATATTGTTGGAATCAACCATGTTGTGGAAGCGGTATCACAATTAAGAGGCGAAGCAGGAGAAGCACAGGTGGAAGATGCGAAAATTGGTGTTGTAACAGGCTATGGTGATTTAAGTGATGGATCAATTGCAATATTGCATAACTAAAAAATGACGGACATGAAAGGAAGTGGATTCATGAAAACGACTGAAACTTACAATCGCCCGTTACCGACTCGTGAAAGTGATCGAGATTGGGATTTATTTGTACCTTATTGGGAAGCAACGAAAAATGACAATTTAGTGGTTCAGGAATGTACTGTTACGAAGAAAAAGGTATGGCCACCAAGATTTATTTCACCTCATGCTCCGGGAGCAGATTTAAAATGGGTTCCAATTGAACCAAAAGGTGAAATATATACATATAATGTTGTTCATCGAGGGTTTCTTCCCTACTTTGAGAAAAAAGTACCTTATGCATTAGTCGCAGTCGAATTAGAAGACGGAGTTAGAATGTTAGGAAATACTGTAGAAATAGATATGAAGGAAGTAAAAATTGGCATGGAAATGGAAGCAGTATTTGAAAAACTGAATAATGATATCACACTAGTTAATTGGAAACCGATTGAAAGGAGTTAGATAAAATGCAAAGCCAATCAGAATCTTTAAAAAATATCCGTGTATTAGACTTTACATGGAGTGTAGCTGGATCTACAACTGCCAGAATTTTAGCTGCATTAGGTGCAGAAGTAATCAAAGTTGAGTGGCCTAAAACGCCAGATTATATGAGGTTTTCGATGTATGCGAAGGATGACGAACCTGGACTTGATAATGGAGCATTTTTTAATAATTTAAATGCTGGTAAAAAAAGTATCACTTTAAATGTTAAATCGAAGGAAGGTATGGACATTGTTCATCAATTATTAAAAAAGTCCGATATCGTTTTAGAAAATTTTAGTGCAGGTGTCTTTGAAAAATGGGGTTTAGATGAGGAGAAATTACAAGAAATATCACCAGGAATTGTTTATATGAGTATTTCTGGTTTTGGTCATAGTGGGCGAAATAAACATTACGGTACATGGGGACCGACAGCAGCGGGTCTAAATGGGGTATCTTTTATTTCAGGATTACCAAACATCCAGCCAGCAGGTTGGGGTTACTCTGTCATGGATGTAGTAGCCGGTTATGCGGGTGTCTTTAGTGTCCTAAGTGCACTTTATCATAAAAAACGGACAGGTAAAGGGCAATATATTGATATTTCACAATTGGAAGCAGGTTTACCGCTAGCTGGACCAGGTATTTTAGATTATACGGTTAACAATCGTTCATCTAGAAGACCAGGATTCCCACCAGGTAATAGATCGATTGTATCTAAAGAGCATCCAGAAAATACGTATCGAGGAAAAGAAGGATGTCCACATAATAGTTATCGTACTGCAGGTGGGGGCTACAATGACTGGTGTACAATTGCGATATTTTCTGATGAAGAATGGACACAATTTAAAAGTGCAATTGGTAATCCTGCGTGGGCTGAGAATGAGCGATATAATACGTTTGAAGGTCGCCTAGAGTATCAAGATGAACTTGATGAACAAATAGAAGCTTATACGTTGACGAAAGATAAATATGAAATCATGGAGCTTTTACAATCACATAATGTAGCGTGTGCAGCAGTACAGATGAATCAGGATTTAATGGAGAAAGATCCTCAGCTAAAAGAACGTGGACTATTTGAGAGATTGACACACCCGTTATTAGGGGAAAGAAACTTTGTAGGAATTCCAATTAAAATGTCAGAAACACAACCATTTATTTCTAAAGCAGCACCGTTAATGGGTGAGGATAATGAATATGTATTAAAAGATATCCTTGGATATAGTGATGAAGAAATTGAAAAATTAGATGAAAATGGAGTGTTTTGGCCATTAGATATGCCGAGAGAAGAATTTGAAGTCGCACGACCACTATGGTAAGGAGGAAGATGAATTATGCAAAAAGCATTACAAGGAATAAGAGTGTTAGAAATCGGCGATCAATTGACACAGTTTACTGGAAAAATGCTAGCAGATATGGGTGCTGAAGTAATCAAGGTAGAACCATCAAATGGTACAGAGGCACGACATATTGGTCCATTTTATAAAGATGAAGAAGATGTAAATAAAAGTCTTTATTTTTGGCATTACAACACATCGAAAAAATCTATTACGCTTGATTTAAGCGATAGTACAGACAGGAAAAGATTCGTTAAATTATTAACGGAAACAGATATTCTTTTAGAAGATTTTGCTCCTGGACAATTAAAAGAATGGGGTTTAGATTATGAAGCTTTATCTGCAGAATATCCAGGACTAATCATGTGTTCTGTCACACCGCTAGGGCAAAATGGTCCATGGAAAGATTTTAAAATGTCGGATCTTACTCAGCTATCGCTTGCAGGAGTCATGGCAGTAAATGGTTATGATGATGTTGAGGATGCACCACCCATTGCCCCAACAGGTGGGCAAGCTACGAATACAGCAGGTTATTTTGCAGTGATAGGTATCACGAGTGCTCTTTTTTATCGAGATTTTGGAAATGGAAAAGGTCAACATGTTGACATTTCAGTACATGATTGCAACTCAGTATCTACGGAGTACTCTATTCCATATTGGGAATACCAAAAGGCACATGTCAAAAGAAATACTTGTCGTCACGCATTACCTCATAGGTCTAGTAAATGGATTTTTGAATGTAAAGATGGTAAGTATATCCTTTGTTTAAACACTTATCTCGATGAAAAAAGATGGAGAGCATTGGTTAAATGGATTTCTTCTAAGGGCATGGCAGAAGAATTACATGATGAAAGATTCGTTGATGAAAATTTCCGTGCATCAAATATGGATAAAGTATGCGATGTATTAGAAACTTTTTGTAAAGCATACGATTCTGAATATATCTATCATCATGCACAAAGTTTAAATTTACCATGGGCTTCAATTAGGGCTCCTGAAGAAATGTTAGATGATCCACACTTAACTGAAGATCGAAAATCTTTTGTTGAAATTAATCATCCAGAGTTGAATGAGAAGATTGTTTATCCAGGAGCCCCTTATTTATTTAATGAAACGCCATGGGAGATATCTTTTAGACCCCCTTTATTAGGTGAACATAACGAGGAATTGGAAAGTTATTTAATAAAAGAAAAGCTGGATGTAAAACAATAAATAAATTTTCATTGAGTTAATTTTATATGTTTTTAGATTTTGATATAAAATAGTTGCGACATTATACTTCGTATTACGTGGGGACCGGTTTCAACCTCTATTGTTTTTTCTTTAGAGGCTGGAATAGAGGTTGAGACCAGGTGTATTCCACAAGTGTCTTAGTTAAAGTTTTCCTTTAACAATATTAAGTTTATAAATAAGTATGTACTTGACGCTCAGTCTATGCTAGCAGTAAAACTTTGCTTCTTTTGAGCAAATGCTAGGAGAGGGGCTTAATTGTAGTTGGTCTAGTATTACTTTAATATCCTAAATGTTATTCGTCTAAATATTTACTCAATTGAACCAAATCTTTTACATAATGGTACCCTGCTTTTTTTATGATTATACCTTCTTTATCTAAATTACTCATTATCTTTGACACTGTTACTCTAGAACAGGCAATCAAATCTGCCATTTGTTGATGGGTAAATTGTATAGTGATTTTTTTACCCAAATGTGTTTCTTTCCCAAAGAAAGAAACTAAGTTCATAATATAAGTAACTACTCGTTGTTCGACAGTCTTAAAATTGTTACTTGTAATTGTATTGGTTAGTATTTGAACGATATTACTTAAAGTATAGATGAATTGTAAACTAAGTTCGGGATTGTGAATTACTTTATTTAGAAAATCATTTTTTAACATGTACCTTAATGTAGAATTCTCATTAGCATATGTAGTAAGAAGTGCTTTATTATCTTTTACAACAGTGTTTATACCAAAGATGGTGCCTTCCATATAAATCATGTGTGTACGTTCTTTTCCATCTTCATTAATAACTGAGTTAAAAGCTCTACCCTTTTCTATATAATATACATACGGCTGTATTTCATCTTGACTATAAATAATTGATCCTTTTTTTACTTTCTTTATTGGACTGTTTTTAAAGATAGATCCCCAATAGGAAGACTCGTAAACTTGCCAAGGTGAATCATTCAATTTAGCTAAATAGGTGTTATTCAGCTCTACTGAGCAAGAGTTGTGCAAATTTTTCAGATGGATAAAAGAAAGTGTTTTAATATGTATGTTAAAATAAGTGTGTCCCAACTACATTCATAAGAAAGGATATTGGACGATTATTTCTATATTCGCTAAAATAATAGTAAGTACACGACAAAGGACG
>Ga0079226_10004582_pt1 | contig 10547 bp, 11 predicted proteins | sample Poulit2014_FD_76345 | JGI IMG/M metagenome (GOLD analysis project Ga0079226, IMG submission 76345) | Agricultural soil microbial communities from Georgia to study Nitrogen management - Poultry litter 2014 | ecosystem: Environmental > Terrestrial > Soil > Agricultural land | place: USA: Georgia...
CTGTCCTAGCAAATTTAGAAATCTTTAATATATTAGAAAGTCATAAAATGAACACCGTTAAAAAATATGATAACGTGGCTTTGGAATTTAGAAGAAACGACAAAAGAAACGAAATAAGGAATACACGAGCGTTTAAAAGTGATGATGATGCAATGGTAACAGCCCAATTTAAAATAAATAAACATAACATAGCAGACGAAAAAGAAACATTAAAAGTAATGAAAAACCATGATTATTTTGTCGTGAAGTTAGAAGATAGATATTTAAAAGTGACATATAACATAGATACACTAGATGCTATTTTAACTGTTATCCCTCATTCACAAGAATATTTTTTTAACATGGAAATTGTAGACAATGTAGAGGGTAGCACCTTTTTAAAAGATAATTTTTACACAGATGAACATTACTTAAAATATGATATAGGAATATACAAGTTTGAAAATGCTTACAGTAAAGAATTTTTATTAGGTGGATATGGAAGGTATAGGGATATAGACATATTAAAATTAATTAGATACCATTTATCAGAAAATAGCGAAGCAGATATAACCGAAAAACAATATACTAATACCTATATCGAAAAAACAAAGAGAAACTTATACGAAAAATTTTTTAGATGAAAGACTTTAAACAATTTCTTCTTAACAATCGTAAGAGTAAGAATATCAAAATATTTTTTGATATTGAAACCTTAACTTACAACGAAAAAGAGGGAAGAAAGAAACCAACGAATTATAAAAATGTGATGTATTCTTTTGCCTTTGGTTTTTTCGATAAGGATAATTTAATAATTAAAAAAACTTCTAATGTAAAATATTTTATTAATGAAATCGTGCAAGCCTATGATAAGTGGAAGAACAATCCTAAAATAGAATTAGTTGCACACAATACCAATAAATACGATTCACATTTTGTTAGAAAGGATTTAATTCACTTTTTTAATTTAGAAGTCATAAACCTTTATTTACGAAACGCAACAAAAGAAGGGAATCTATTAACATCAACTAAAAATAAAATAAATAAAAGAAAAACAACAGGTTATATTTTAGAAAAAAGAATAAAATCCAGTAACAATTTAGAAATGAGTTTTAGAATTGGTACAGTTGATTTTTTCACTACCGACAATTTTATGAAAACGCACACGAGTATTGAAATGCTAGGTAAAAAGTTATTAAAATTAGGGGTATTGAGTGAAGAAGATTTAAAAACCGATTATGACTATACCGAATTTAACCTTGACCATGATATGACAGATGAACAATCTTACGATTATGCTGAATACATTTTTAAATACAAGTTAACACCTGAACATCATGTATATATTGATAACGATATAAAAATTTTAGCAAATAGTTATAAATATTATAGCCAAATATTTAAAGGTTTTGATTATAACCAAATAACATTTACTAGAAACATATTAAATTACTATAATACGAATGATTTAACAAGTTACCAGTTATTAAGAAGCGTTGGCGAAGGTTCACAAAAAACACATATAAAATATACTGATTATTCTTTTATGAATCAGAATTTATATGATTTCTTGAAAAGTTTTTATAATGGCGGTTTAAATTTTTACAATCAAAAGTATGTTGGCAAAATAATATATGATAAATTAATCGGAATTGATATAAATAGCAGTTATCCACATGCTATGTATAACTATAAAATGCCAACTTTTTTAAGTGAAGCTAAAAACTTTGAGGAAACACAATGGATTGAACCTATTATTAATGACAACACCTTTTATCTATACCGTATGAATAAATCTGATTTTGATTATTTTATTATTAGTAAAATAGAATCTGAAATTTTAAGACAGATGCTTGTGAAATATTACAATAAATTAGATTATATTAATATCAATACGCACACCTTGCGGATATTGAGGGATATTGCAAAAATTGATATTAGCAGAATTAAAGTGTATGGCTATGTGATGTTTGAATGTTACGACTTTGGAAGCAAACATTTACTAGATAAAAACTACAAAACAAAAGTACAAGCTAGCACGAAACATGAAGTAATCTATAAAAACCCAAACGATATTGTTGTTACAACAAAAGAAAATAAGCTAAAATTTACACCTGAAGAAGTGGACATTATAAAAGTATTATTAAATGGGTTATACGGAATCCCTGCACTACGTTCACATTTTAACCTTTTTAGGTGGATTGATGATGAACTTAAAAATATTCCAAATGGTTATATGAACAATGAACGAAATATTGTTTTTTCAACAGCAGTAACGGGGATAGCTTTATATAATTTACTTGAACCTTTGAAGTATTTAACACCGTATGAAATAGATAATTATTTTATTTATTGTGATACGGACTCCTTGTACTTTAATAAAAAAGTATTAGAAAAATTTCCTATTACCCTATTTGACCCAAACATTATAGGAAAATGGGATATACAAGACGAAACAATTGATAAATTTATCCCGCTAAATCATAAAAAGTATGCTTATCAAAAAATAGTGAATGGAAAAGAAAAAATTATTGTTAAAAGTGGGGGAATCCCAACCAACAGCTTTAGAACCAATATGACGTTTGAAAAGTTTGTCGATACTCAATTTAGTGACGGAATCAGTGTTCCAACTTTACGCTCTATCACAACCAAACAAGGAACAATTGCTATTTACAACACAAAAACAAAGTTAGAAGTTGGTTCAGGTTATCAGTTAACAACAAATATAGAATCCCTTGACGACATGAAAAAAGAGATGTTAGAAGAAATAAAAAACACCATGACAACCGAAGAAGGAAACCATGCTTTATTTATCGAAAGCAACTTGGGAACATTGTCAATGAGTGAGGTAACACCTGTCATTCACGAAAATAATGAACTAGATATACATTATTTAATTGAAATCGAGAACCAAATGAGGGATATGTTACTTGATTAATAGATTAATTAATAGTATAATTGACACATATAATATAAGGAGGTTTTAACATGCCACTAGAATTTAAGACAAAAGAAGAATTATTCGAACATATAAAGAATTTAACGGAAACCGTAACAAACATTTCTACCGAACTTGAGGAGAGTAAGAAAGGTAAAGATGAAGCGGAAGGAGAGAAAGACAATGTAGACAATACAGACGAAAAAGACGATATTGTTGAATCACCTGACGAGATAGCGGAATGGTTAGATATTTAATAAAAATAAGGAGTGTTAAAAATGGAAACAGCAACGAATAAAAGTTTTATGAAAACCCATAACGGGGAAGAAAAGCTAGACAAAACAAATCAGCTTAACAGTTCCATGACAATTAAGGAAACACCACAAGACGAGTACACAAGAAAAATTCATAATTTAGGGGGTAGCAACTAATGCCGAATTCATTACTAGCAACACAATTGCAATCTACTTTACAATCATTTAATTCTAGCTTTTCACAGGGTTGGAACTTTGGCATGAACTGGTCAAACGTAAACCATGATTTATTTGAAACATACATTAACAAATATCTATTTCCAAAAATTAGTGAAACGAGAGCAATTAATACAGATTTAGGAAATAGCTTTGATTTTATGGCTAAAGAAATGGAGTATATCAGTCAGTTTTCCGAGGAATACGTTATCTTAGATGCAATTCCATCTAACATGGACTTGTCACGTTCAGAGGAACTAATGCTAAAAAGAAACTATCCAAAAATGGCTACACGTTTATACGGTGCAGGAGAACTTAAAAAGTTAAAATTTACATTAAATAATAATGACGTTCGTTTTAATTTCCTTACTTTAAAAGACGCGGTTACTTACGCTTTATCTGTTTATAAAAAACGAATTTCAGATATTAATGTTGATGAAGAAAGAGAAATCAAAGGCACAATTATTGATTATGCTTTACATTTTGCCAAAGACAAACGAGTTGTTGCTTCACAAAATGATTTAGGTAGCGAGATTTTTCATGCTTTATTAAACATTCAAAATAACAGTGAGAAATATAACGAAGCAGACATGGCAAGTGGTGGTTTATTAGGTAGGTACACAACTTTTTCATCTTTAAAAGATATGGTTATCTTAACAAGTGATAGAATCAAAACCTATTTACTAGACACAAAAATTGCAAATACCTTTAATGAAAAAGGAATTGATTTCACAAACCGTATTATTTCCTTTGATGATTTAGGCGGAACTTTTGAAATTACAGAAGATGTTGAAATCGAAAACGCCGATACACTGGATTTTATTGTAGCAATGGGGAATTACCAAGCAAGAATTGGCGACATTGTACCAGAGGGAACAGTCATGACATATGACATTACCAAACTTACAGAGTTTGACGGAAAGTACAAAGAAATCAAACCTGAATCTGATTTATTCGCATACATTTTTGACGAACGAAAACTACGCTACAGACGGTATACGAAAGACATGTTAAAGCAACCATTTAACAACCCTGAGTTTGACGAGGTTACTTATTGGTTACACTATTACACAAGTAAAAACATGAGTCCATTTTATAATAGCGTGGTGGTAACAGGTGCTTAACAATGTGTTTAAAATGAACAGCTTCCATGCAATGGGAATCAAAGACGAATTACCACATGACATAGCGGACAGGGTAATAGAACATCGGAACAGATTTAGAAGGTTTTTTATTGGAAAAATGATGGAATTATTACCGACAGTTATTACTTATGTTCACAACGGAAAAGCGACTTCTATAAACTTCTTAAAGTTAGAAGTCGCTTTACGTCATGGTTATAATGTTGTAATCGGTAAAAATAAATTAGGACATTTAACCGTATTAGGACATGTTAGAAAAAGTGATACGTTTGAAATAATGGAAATGGAAAAAGAAATCACAAAAGACGATATAACCTTTACGATACCTGAGCGACTTATACCAAATGAAATGAACGAGATAAAACTTGATGATGATTGCTCTACAGGGAATTTTGTTATCCTTAAAAATAAACCAATTTCATATACGAATGATTATGAAATATTAGAACATTATGCGGACGAATTAACCGAGTTAGTGGTTTCCCGTTTTTCGATTATCATGCAAGCTAAAATTTCAACTTTCTTTATTGGCGACCAATCAAACAGTGAAACAATTAACCAAATTGTAGCATCTCTTTGGAACGGTTCCCCATACATCAAAACAAGTAAATATTTTGACCCAAAACAACATATTCACACTATCGAGAATCAACATTTAGCAAGTATGTTTACCGAGATAAAAAGGGAATACCAAAACCGAATTTCTGAAATGATTAACGCTTTAGGTTTTAAAGCGTTAGGGGTAGACAAAGAAAGCGGAGTTTCACACACAGAAGCGGTGGGGAATCAATCATTCACAGCGGGCAACGGTAATGTTTATTTACAGGGAAGAGAACCAATCAAAAGACTTGAAAAAAGGTATGGAATTAAAATAACCCCTATCTTTAATGATGAAGTAATAAGCGAGTCATTTATTTATGAGATAGCAAAAGAAGGTGGTTTAAATGATACCTAAATATCATTGCATGATTTTATCCCAAAATGAAAATGGCATTAAACATTATCATGATTTTTATGAAGATACGCTTACAAAAGTTGCTAGGGGAATAATCACTTATAAGGTTAAACGAGGTTATGAAATTGTTAAAATAGTGACGACCAAAGAAGGTGTACTTGTATGAAAATAACGACTAGAATTATAGACATTCTACAATCTGAATTAATTAATAGCGGTAAAAATGAGTTTTACAATGAAGGACAATTAACCTTTTTTAACAATAGCGAAGATTTTTCTTTTATTCAAAAAGCGATTAAATACGATACAGACATTGAAGAAATTGTAAATAAGAAATTTTTTCGTAACGTAACATTGGACATGCCAACTTCTGATAAAAAATTTAAAAGAATGTTTATCAATAAGTTTTTAGATAGGGAAATTGGTTATCAGACATTAGAAAGTTTTTCTGCTAAGATTACTTATTTCTTACTTGCTCACTTAGACTATATCAATCATTTATTCGATAACTTAGACGATTACATTTTAGGACAATCAAACACCAGGACAGACGGGCAAGGAAACAGTATTACAGACAATCGAAACGCACATTCTGAATTACCACAAGATGAGATAAACATTAATGTTGACAATACTATTTTAAATTATGCCAATAATAACACCATTAATAGAAATAAACGAGTAAGTGACGACACGAGCAATACAAAAAGCGAACGACACAGCCTTGACGAATTACTTAAAACAAAAAGTCTGATTGATGATTTATTTGAAGAAATGGATAGAAGGTATTTCCTTCAAGTATTTTTATAAAAAAGGGGGTATAAATATGAAATGGTTTAATATTGGCAGGTTCGGAAGATACAAAAAAAGTGGAAGATACCATGCACCATTTTACAATGACAAAGCAGACTATAATACGAATTCATCTAGTTACTATGATTACCTAGCAAGATGGAATCATGTTTTGTCTATCATTGAAGATTTAATCAATAGACTATTAAGACGGAATATTAAAGTAGAAGATACGAATAGTATTGAGTTTTTAAAAGATGGGGATTGGATAGATAACGGGGAATGTGAACCGAATAATTTTGATGATATTATTAATTTAAAAGCAAACGTTAAAATTTCAAGTGCAATAGAAACGAAAACACTAATAAATACATCAATTAAAAATGTTACAGTTCCAAATGGTACAAAAGTTAAAAGTGATGGAGTTTGGAGTCCTGACTATATCGGAATGATTAACGAGTTAGACAAAGAAATTGGAAAAATTAAAAACGATATTTCAACAATTGTTCAAGATATAACAAACATGAAACAAGACATATTGAACAATAAAAATGCAATACAAAAAATCGTTGACAATTTATATAATAGTGGAGCAATCACAACGAATAATATTAACAACTTTGAATTTAAGACAGGCAGAAATATTGCTACTGGTAACATTAACTTGTTTGGTGGTACAGCGGATGGTAATTCATTTATTCGTACCAATAAGAACGCTACTAATAACGATATTACAGCAGGATATTAAAAATGTTTCACGTGAAACAATTTGAAAGGGGGGTTTCTATTTGTTACCATTAGAAACTATATTTGTAGAAACTGGTAGTAGACCAACCATGGATAAAGGGGGGAAAACCCCTGCGTGGGGTGTTAATTCCACCGCATATCAAGATAGAAACAATTGGTATAATGATGATGGAATAAACTTTTTCTATAATACTGGAAAAGTAAGTAATATCTATACCACGTATATCCAATATGGTAGAAACGCGGTAGGGTGGGCAAGTGCTAGGTTTTTACAACAATCAATTTTAATTACAAAAGAAGAACCACTTGAAGACGGTTCAATACGTTTAACTGGTACAATGACAGCAATGTTTTTTAGGGGTAAACAAACGACAACAGCAACAGCAGGCTTTGAAACCTATTACAAAATAAAAATAAACAACACGACAATGTATGAATTTACGGAAAACAGTTTAGCAGATTTCAATAAAGCAAATAATACGGTTGTTCCTTTTAATGTTGTTATACCTCCCGAAGAATACTCTAGTGAGTTGTTATTGGATATTTCAATCACATATGAATCAGCTAGCGGCTTTGACCCTAATCTATTTAAAGTAGGGGTAACATTCTACAATCCAAACCCTAAAACTTATGTTCCAATGGCAATTCGTAAAAGTGGAACATGGAAAGATTTAGATAGTAACAACGGTAAAATCCAAAGACGTGTTAACGGAACATGGACAGACAAATCAGACGAAAACGCTACAACATCAAGACAAGCGAACGCAGGTAAAAACAGAATTAGACGGTCAGGAACATGGCGACAATTGCCTAAAATGAGCGGGGGTAATGCACCTTGACGGTAAAAGAAACGGATATTTGTTATCATATTTGTGATATGTGTATGAGTGAAACAGTTGTGGTAACGGTAATAAATGGTTATAATTATTGTGGTTTATGTTTTGAAGATGGGATAGAATATTTGAAAGGGGAAATAGACAATGGCGAATAAATTTACAAGAAATATCACAGGTACTAACTTAGGTGGGAACAAGTTAAATCAAAATGATAAAGCAATAGAACCGTTTGCAACTAATGTTCAAAATGATTTACTGTCAGATGGTACAGATGTTTATGTAAGACAAGCGAAGAATGAAAATCCTGAAAGTGAAGATAAGTATTTTTGTTTAACTGATGGAATTAAGGGAGTTAAGTCAACAAGCGGAAACAATATAGGTGTTATTGTAGATAACAAAAATGAAATTAGAATTGACCCAAAACTAGTTACCAAAGAACAAGCAGAATCAGGCTCTAATAATCATGGAATAATGACACCACAACGAACGAAACAAGCGATTGAACACCAAGTACCTTCTCTAGTGAAAGAGCATGAAACACCAACGGAAATTGTTAGTAATTCAGATGAATTAACCGTTACAAAAACAAGTAAGAATAATTTTGAATTGGAAGTTGAAATTCCTGAACCTGACATTGATATTATTAGCGAAAAAGGTAATTTAACAGTGACTAGGGAAGGTAATGTTTTTACGGTTGATATGAAATCTATTATTCCAAGTCAAGGAACATCAACTATTTCATTAATACAACAAGATTTTTGGGGATTTGAAAAATTATCGAATGGGGGAGTATCCAATATTGGTACAAGTGGAAACCAAAGAACCGCTAACCTATTAACAATAGATTCAATGCAAGATGTAATGACTGTTTTATTTAATAAAATTACAGCTTTAGAAAATGAAATTGATGCATTAAAAGATGATGGTGAGGTACAATGAGAAGACTAACCGATTTTATATTTTTCAAAAATACCCCATTAGTAGACTTTCAAAACACCATACATTTTGAATCGAACCAAAAAAGAGATGAGCATTTTTTAGAGGGAAACCATTATCCCTCTATCTCTTTTTCTAATCGTTCGTTTAATTGGATTCGTGACATGCAAGAACTCATCTTACCCTATGATTATTTTGATTTTTTAGGTGTTAACTATTGTACGTTTATAAGTGATTTTGAACCCAACTTACGTTATTATGCTTACGTTGTCAATTATGAATATGTGAATGATGAATCCATCAGAGTGCATATCCTTATTGACCCTATCATGACATTCACACAAGGAAACACCTTATGGAATTTAGATAATTTAACTGTATATCGAAGACACTTAACCTTATCAGAATACAACCGAAAATTACCTGAACTTAGAAACAATGATGATATAATTGCAACCTACACAAAACAATATTCACATGAAAAATCTGTACTATTTAAAAATTTTGATGTTCTAATTCATTCAACCGCCGACTTAACAGCAGATTTTGGTACAGTTGACAACCCAGTTATAGAAACAAGCGAGGGGCAAACATACGATAAAATTACAAGCCCAGTGGGTTTATACGTTGTAAAACAAAATAATTTCCAAGCGTTCATGAAAGCACTTAGTCCATACCCTTGGATAAGTCAAAACTTAGTTAAAATTATTATGTTACCTTCTGAGGTTTTGAATGATAGATACGACCCTGTTACAATGAAATCAAGTGACTTCACAGGTTTACACATTTTAAGACAAGGTGGCGAAACCCTACCTTTTATGGACGATACACTTGAACCTTTGAATAAAACAACGAACGAATTAATGCAAATGTTCGGACTCTCGCAAGATGAAAAGCACTTGTTAAGAAGTGAGTACACGACAACAGAAGTTTATACATTTGATGGTCAACGATTGACTATTGATAATTCACAACTTCATCAAGCGGTTGGGCTTGAGTTTAGGTCACGTTCGATTGCAGGGTATCATAACGAGATAGCTATATTCCCAAGAGATTATAAGAGTTTTAACGAGTCAACAGCAATTAACGATACTACAGGCTCATTTTTAAATGAAGCGATTCACTTAAGGAATTTTGATTCAATTCCTATATTAATAGATTCATATAATTTAGCTTTAGCTAGTACAGCCAACCAAAGACAATTAGCGGAAAGTCAATTAATGACAAATAAAATAAAAAATGTATTTGACCCAACAGCAGATGCTAAAGACAGGTTCTTTGATGCTGTTTCATTAGCCAGTAATTTTTCGCCGATGAATTTATTTTCAAAATTTAACGAGGAACATATGTTCTATAAGAATCAACAGGCAGAACTTGCGGATATGGCTTTACAATCAAACAACATAACAGAACAAACAAACAATAATTCTTTAGCAATGGCAAATGATTATTTTGGTATTCATGTAAAACATGCACAACCTACTACGGACGAATGGAACAGAATTAAAAGATATTACAAAATATTCGGTTATCAGATTAATGAAGAAGGGGCAAGTGTTATTCCTCAAACCCATACCATATGTGATTATTTACAGTTTAGCGGTAGTTATCAACTTCACAATGTTCCCGTACCATTAATGGAAATGATGCGAGCACAATTTGAAAACGGTGTTAGGTTATGGCATGATAACGGAACACACAATCCAATGAATCAAGATGTAATGAATAACACTTTTAGGTAGGTGGTAATAA
>Ga0079226_10004585_pt1 | contig 10544 bp, 12 predicted proteins | sample Poulit2014_FD_76345 | JGI IMG/M metagenome (GOLD analysis project Ga0079226, IMG submission 76345) | Agricultural soil microbial communities from Georgia to study Nitrogen management - Poultry litter 2014 | ecosystem: Environmental > Terrestrial > Soil > Agricultural land | place: USA: Georgia...
AACTGAATTAGTTTTATTGCCACTTCTGTCTTGGTCATTCTTGACCATTGAACCGGCTCAGTCCCTAATTGAAGAATTGTTACTTGGTTTAGGTCACTGCCAAATGCACCATTGTTGCCAGCAACACTGTTAGCAATGATCATATCAGCATTCTTACTTTTTAACTTATTATTAGCATTTTGTACTAAATCAGCGGTTTCCGCAGCAAAACCAACTACGAACTGATCTGCACGTTTCTTTTCCGCAACCGTTTTTAAAATATCCGTTGTTTTCACTAATTGAAGTTCTAACTGTTCTTGATCATCCTGCTTCTTTATCTTTTGATTGGCAACCCGTGCAGGACGAAAATCAGCAACTGCAGCTGCCATGATTAAAATATCAGCTGCCGGAAAGAGTTCCGTGACTTTCTTCTGCATTTCCTCCGTACTTCCAACCTGGTAAATGCTAATTTGCGGGTTTACTGGCTGAGCAATCGAAATCTGACCAAGAACCAGTTCAACAGTAGCACCTGCATCTGCGGCCGCTTTTGCAATTGCAATCCCCATCTTGCCTGAAGAGCGATTACCAATAAAACGAACGGGGTCGATTGCCTCGCGGGTTCCACCAGCAGTAATTAATACTTTTTTCCCACGAAGAATTCCGGTAAGTGAACTCTTAATCATCGACCGCAGCTGACTGATAATTTCAGCAGGTTCCGGTAAACGTCCTTTCCCCCGGTAACCTTCAGCAAGCATTCCAACTGCTGGTTCAATAATTGTTACTCCATCTTGCCTTAGTTGAGCCACGTTCCGTTGAACTGCTGGATTATTCCACATGTTGGTATTCATTGCTGGAACAACAATTTTAGGAGCTGCCGTGGCCAAAAGGGTTGTGGATACCGCATCGTCAGCAATTCCGTTCGCCATTTTACCGATAATATTAGCAGTTGCTGGTAACACGATTGCATAATCGGACCAATCTGCAAGTTCAATGTGAGGAACCGGGGAATTATTATAATTCCATAGGGTCGTCATTACAGGATGGTGCGTTAGTGCATGTAACGTTGAAGGGGTTACTAGTTTCGTTGCGGACTCAGTCATTGCCACGCGAACCTGGTGTCCATCCCTTTCTAAAGAACGAATTACCTCAATTCCCTTATAAAGAGCAATTCCTCCCGTCATATATATCGCTATTTTTGCCATCTAGCACCCTCCAATCGTTTAACTCCAAATTTGATTATATCATTCTCACTCGGTTTTTCCGTGACTTCCACAATAATTATTTAATAGAAAAAGGCATTCGCAACCCCGGTGAATTAATCATTCAGAAATTACGAATGCCTCAATATAATAATGCCCACTTAGAAGTTAGTCTTGTAAGTCTTCAAAGTGATCTGGATCAATTGTTACCTTGTCGGCTTCAATTTCTTCTAGAGCCTTTCCAACTGGCTTACTTGAGTAGTAGTGATCAAGAAGTGGTGCGGATCCACGTTCCAATTCGTGTGCCCGCTTACTTGCAAGCATAACTAAAGAGTAACGCGAATCAATTCGTTTTAACAATTCATCAACTGATGGAAAAAGAATCATTGTGCTGAATCTCCTAACATTTCAAGATAGCGTGGCATTACCCGATTAACCCGGAGCCGTTCCGTACGAATAATGTCCTTAATTTTAGCAACAGCATTTGGTACCTTGTCATTAACAACCGCGTAATCATAATTTTGCATCATTCGAATCTCATCAAAAGCCTTTCGAATTCGCTTGTTAATAACATCCATACTATCAGTACCACGGTGAATTAATCGTTGCTTCAGTTCATCCAAATCGGGTGGCGTTAAGAAAATAAAAACACCATCTGGACACTTTGAACGAACTTGCATTGCACCGTTAACTTCGATCTCAAGAAAAACATCTTTCCCTGAATCTAAGGTCTCATTAACATATTTTAATGGGGTCCCATAATAATTGTCAACATACTTTGCATATTCAAGCATTCTACCCGTTTGAATTTCGTGTTCGAATTCTTCCTTTGAAACAAAGTAGTAGTCAACCCCGTTCTTTTCACCAGGACGTGGTTGCCGTGTTGTCATCGAGATAGAATATTGAAAGTCATTGTCATTGGAATCAAAAATTGCTTTACGTACAGTACCCTTACCTACACCAGAAGGGCCAGAAAGTACAATTAACATTCCCCTTTTTGCCATGCTAATTCTCCTATTCAAATATAACGTATTATTACTATAATGCACTAAATAAGCGATAAAATCAACTATTGGAATTGGTATTTTTTCTAAATTTGGGCTTGCTTTTTTGAACGTCTGTTCGTATACTATAACTACAAACAAATGTTCGGAGATGTGTGAAATGCAAATGGAACAGTCTTTATTTAAATCAGCATCAACTATCATTAATGGTAAATTACAGCAGTTACTGAATAACGATTTTTCGTTTCACGAAGAGCCAATTCAATTATTAACTCCCCAACCAGCAAAGCAACGGCTTTCTTTCCTCAACAAAACTATCAACAACGGTTTGCAGGTGTTGATTCAACTAATGCCCATTAATAATGATGGTTACCCTGTTAATGTCCGTGGCACTGTTAAGAAATTAGATAACAAACGATACCTAATCCAAAATCAAAATGTCAGTTACGTAGTTAATTTTAACCAAATTCGCTATATCGCAAATTTTTGATTTCTGCTAAATTAATAGCAAGCAAAAGAACGAGCGGGGCTGTGACATAAGGTATATTACCTAGGAAAAATACAAACCACGCAGTACACAAATGGGTTTCAGTGCTCGGAAAATCCGAACGCTGAAACCCTATTTGTGCTTGCGGAGGTTCGAAAACGAACTAGCGAGCTAGTTCTGTCTCACTCCCTCGTTCTTTTTATTCTCAATTAAACTCATTCCATATTGTCTGTGTTGCTTACTCTTGTGCCATCTTTAATAATTCTTCCGCATGTTATTTGGTTAATTTCGTTACCTTTTCACCCGACAACATTCGTGCCAATTCGTTAACCCGTTCTTTATCACTAAGGATTGTCACCATTGTGGTTGTCCGCTCGTCTTTAACATGTTTCTGAATTAAAAAGTGGTGTTGCGCTACAGCAGCAACTTGTGGCAAGTGAGTAATACAAAGGACCTGTGACTTATTTGCAATTACCTTAATTTTATCTGCAATTGCTTGAGCAACACGTCCACTAACCCCAGTATCTACCTCATCAAAGATAATACTCGTAACGCCTTCATTTTGCGCAAAGATTGTTTTAAGGGCAAGCATTACCCGTGAAAGTTCACCACCAGAAGCAATCCGTGCTAATGGTCCCATCGTTTCCCCGGGATTAGTCTGGATATAAAATTCAACATCGTCAATTCCATCAGGAGTAAAGTGAACTCGTGACTGCTTTGCAAAGTGAACTTCAAAAACTGCTTTATCCATATAAAGTTCTTTTAACTGCTGATGAACTAATTTGGTTAACCGGTGCGCTGCCTGTTGACGAATCTGACTTAACTGCTGTCCAGTCTTAACTAACTTTTCTTCAGCAGTTGACAGACGCTCTTCTAAATCACTATTTGAATCTGCAGCTTCTTCCATCGAATCCAGTTCTTGCTTAATTTGATCATAGTATTTAAGAACATCCTTAACACTATCGCCATACTTATGCTCCAAGTCGCCAATCATAGTTAATCGTTGGTCAATCTCACTAAGCCGGTTATCATCAAACTCCAGCAGGTCTAGCTGCTGACTAGCTTCTGTGGCAACATCTTGAAGTGCGTAGTAGGCATCATTTAACGATTTACTTAGCGAATCATATGCGCCATCAAATTCTGCAATTTCATTAATTGAATTCATAACAGTCGCAATTTGGTCAAGAACCGCTCCCTGATCGCCACCGTTGAATACCGTCACTGCCTGTTGAAGCGCATTGTTAATCTGCTGAAAATGTTCTAAGCGGTCCCGCTCACTCGTTAACTGCTCTTCTTCATCAGCTTTTAAATTAGCCTCCGCAATCTCATTAACTTGGTAGCGAAGCATATCTAAGCGTTGGGCCCATTGTTGTTCATTATTTTGTTTTTTGCTAACCGCTGCCTTTAATTTTACATAATTCTGATATTCATCTTGGTAACGAGTCAATAATTTATGAACCTCGTTATGAGCAAATTGGTCCAACATTCCCAGATGCATCTCCGGTTGTAATAATAATTGGTGCTCATTTTGCCCCTGAATATCTACCAATCGCGAACCAATTTGACGTAATGTTGCAGTATTAATTAATTGACCATTAACCCGGATAACATTTCGACCACGACGATAAATTTCCCGTGAAATAATCAGGATCCCGTCTTCATGATCAATCCCTAATGAATCCAATAGATGATTAAATTCTGGGTCTTGCGGAAGAGCAAACTGTCCTTGAAGAGATAGCTTATCAGCGCCACGACGAATGTATTCTTGAGAGCCACGGCCACCCGCTAGCAATCCCACGGCATCAATAATGATGGACTTTCCGGCACCAGTTTCCCCCGTTAGAACTGTCATTTGATCAGAGAAATCTAACGAAAGATGCTTGATGATTGCCAGATTATCAATTGTTAATTCCTGTAACATTTAGTCACCCTGATTCATCAAATTTTGAAACATCTCTTCAACATTAACTGCCGCATCTGCTGATCGACAAACAACCAAGACTCCAGCATCATCACCAATTACTGAAAAGACGTCATCAATTTCTAATTGTCGGATTAAGCTTGCCATCACTGGCCCATTTCCCGGACGCATGACAATTGACAAGAATTCTGTTTGACGTTCTAAAGAAAGCATGTTGTTAGATAATTCGGTACTTAATCTGGTTTGGTTATCAATATTCCCTTGTGCAGGCAGGGCGTAGCGGTACCCACCATCATTAGAGGGAACCTTAACCAGTTGTAATTCTTTAATATCGCGTGAAATTGTCGCCTGAGTTGCGCGAACACCACGATCCTTCAATGCAGCAACTAAATCATCTTGCCGTTCAATTTGACTTTTAGTAATAATTTCCCGAATTAACTGTTGGCGCTCAACCTTCCTCATCATTTTTCACTCCTTATGGTTAAGTTCTTCATCAGCATGAGCCAATACTTGATCAATATTAACCTGTTCCGCAACTTTGCCAGGCTGTCCTGTTAATTTTAAATGAACAAGAAATTCAATATTCCCTTGGCCACCCTTAATTGGTGAAAAATCCAAATTAAGAATATCAAAGCCATCTTCCCGCGCAAAGGAAAGGACCTCTTCAAGAACCTCCCTATGAACAGCATGATCCTTAATAATTCCATGTTTGCCTACTTTTTCTTTTCCTGCCTCAAATTGTGGCTTAATTAATGCTACCACTTCACCACCAGGAATAAGGATTTTTGCTAATGGCGGTAGGATTAAGCGCAAAGAAATAAATGAGACATCAATCGAAGCAAACTCAGGCTGTCCATGGTCGAAATCGGCTAACTTGCTATAGCGAAAATTAGTTTGTTCCATAACAACCACTCGTGGATCCTCACGAAGCTGCCATACTAGTTGATTGGTTCCAACATCAAGCGCATAACTTAGCTTTGCCCCATTTTGCAACATTACATCGGTAAAACCACCCGTTGAAGAACCAATATCTAAAACCGTCTTATCCTTAACACTAATATCAAAGACCTTTAGTGCTTTGGCCAGTTTTAACCCGCCACGACTAACATATGGCATCTTATGGCCCTTCATATGCAGCGTTGTGGTTACCGGGATCTTTTCTCCTGGTTTATCTAAACGTTCATTATTCTTTCCTAGAATTTCGCCAGCCATCACAGCTCGCTTTGCCTGTTCACGAGAGTCAAAAAGTCCCTGTTTTACAAGCAAAATATCAACACGTTGTTTTTCCATCGTTACCCTCACAATTTAAAATATGCTAAAAACTGATCATAAGCACTGAAATCATGACCGGTTTTATCAACCAGTTTTTTTTGAGTCTTCTTAGCCTGTTTCAATGCTAAATGGAGTTGTTCCTCTGCTCCTTGAATACCTAGCAGTCTCGGATAGGTATTCTTATGTTCGCTAGCATCCTTATGAACAGCTTTTCCCATCTGTTTTGCCGTACCAACAACGTCCATTAAGTCATCATAGATTTGGAAAGAGAGACCAAATTGAGCACCAAAATCAGCAAGAAGATTTTTGGTAGTCGAATCCTGTTTTGTAATGATTCCACCAGCCAAAACAGCATAACTTAAAAGGTCCCCTGTCTTTTGACGATGAAGGTAGCGCAATTGTTCAAGGGTTAAGTTTTGGTGTTCTCCCTCAATATCTCGAGCTTGGCCGGCAACCATTCCCGCAGGACCGGCTGCCTTAGCAAGTGCTAGCGTTAATTCTGCTTGTGTCTCCGTTGGCAATTGGTTATCTGTTAACCATTGAAATGCCATGGTCAGCAAGCCATCACCTGCGAGCGTTGCCATTCCTGCCCCAAACTTTTTATGGTTAGTCGGCTTACCGCGACGCAGGTCATCATTATCCATTGCCGGCAAATCGTCATGAATTAATGAATATGTATGAAGCAATTCAATAGCAGTTGATGCCTTCATTACATTCTGGTTAAGCTGCCCGCCAAATATCTGGACAGTCGTCAATGTTAATGCTGGACGCAATCTTTTTCCACCAGCATTAACAGAATATTCCATTGATGATGCCAAAGTTGGCTGATCAATATCAGACGGCATCTGCTGTTCCAAGAATTGATCAATTTGTTCTTTTAATTCTTTCAGTTCAAGCATCAGATTACTCCTCTAGCGGTTTCTCATCACTACCGTAGCCACGATTGCCACCGCCATTATTACTTGGATCATCTGTTGCTTTTTCGTACTGTTTCTCATTACCTTCGTCATCAATTAGACTACCTAATGTCTTTTCAGCACTGGTTAGCTTCTTTTGAAGTGCCCGCGCTAATTCAATCCCGTCTTTATACTGAGTAAGTGCCTCTTCCAACGGGACATTCCCCTGTTCCAAGTGACTAACAATTTGTTGAAGTTGGCTTAGCTGTTCTTCAAATGTTGCTTTTTTCTCTGCCATTTTAGTTCTCCTTTGTGCCAATAATCTTGGCAGTTGCTTTCCCATCATTAAAATGAAGGCTTACCTGCTGACCGCTTTTCAATTCTTTAACCGTATTAACAACTGAATTACGGTAAGTAACGTACGAATATCCACGTCCCATAATCTTCAATGGACTTAAAGAATCTAATTGCTGGATCAAGCTCGTTACTTGCTGATGACGTTGTTGTTGACTATTTTTAGCACTGCTTAGCAACCGGTTCTGAAGCTGAGTAACCGTTTCTTGTGCCCGTTCAATTGTATGTTGGGGAGAGTTAATTTGTAACCTTCCTTGCAGCTGCTGAACACGGTTTAAACGGTCTTTAACAAGATTACTAACGTTGTTTTCTAAAGTTTGAGTTAATTGATCGAGCTTCTGAGCATAATTTTCATATAGCCTGCTTGGCTGCTGAAAAATATAACTTTGCAATTGCTTTTGTAATTGTTTTCGGTCAAAATCAATCAACTTTTTCATCGTGTTATTTAAACGGACTTGATCATCCTGGATAGTCATTAAAACATCTGCAAGGCGGTTTGGTGTTGCCAATTCTGCCGCTGCAGTTGGCGTAGCTGCCCGTTGATCGGCCACCAAATCAGCAATAGTGGTATCAGTCTCATGACCAACTGACGAAATTACCGGAATATGGCTGTCAGCGATTGCCCGTGCAACGATTTCCTCATTAAAAGGCCATAAATCTTCCAACGATCCACCACCACGACCAATAATCATCGTGTCAAAATTTCCGATCTGGTTCGCCCGGTTAATTTGACGAGCAATATCAGTGGCAGCCTTGTCTCCCTGAACAACAGTCGGAAATAAAACGACCTGCGCAATTGGGTAGCGTCGACGAACCGTCGTGTTAATATCACGAATTACCGCACCATCTAAACTGGTTACAACAGCAATTCTTTTAGGAAATTGCGGAATTGGTCGTGGGATTTGATCAAAGAGTCCCTCAGCGCCTAACTTCTTTTTTAACTGTTCAAATTGGAGATAAAGGGCACCAAGCCCATCCGGCTCCATTCGGTCAACGTAAATCTGGTAGCGACCGCTTTTTTCATAGAGACCAATATGACCAACAACTAAAATCTTCATCCCAGTTTCAGGACGAAAATTCACCTGACGAAATTGGCGTTCAAACATTACAGCATCAATAACCGCATTTTCATCTTTAATACTAAAATATTGGTGACGTTGCCGAAGACGAAAATTTGAAAGCTCACCAGTTAAATAAACGGTTTTTAAATAAGGATCACGATCAAATTTTTGTTTTAAATAACTTGTTAATTCACTAACTGTTAAGTATTGACTTCTATCCATTATGACTCCACTCCGTAAGATCAACGGTTTGTTCCATTAGTGTTGCAATCGTCATTGGGCCAACACCGCCCGGAACAGGAGTAATCATTTTAGCAATAGGAGCAACACTTTCAAAATCGACATCCCCCGTTAGTGTTTTATCTTCCAAACGATGTATACCAACGTCAATTACAGTTGCACCCTTTTTAACCATTTCACCAGTAATCAGGTGCTTAACTCCTGCCGCAACAACAAGAACATCAGCTTGTCTAGTTATTTCACTAAGGTTTCTAGTATGACGATTAGCAATCGTAACTGTCGCATTAGCATTTTCAAGTAATGCTGCCATCGGTTTGCCAACAAGAATACTCCTCCCGACAACAACCGCACGCGCTCCCTCCAGCTTAACCTGATAATGCTTCAAGAGACTCATAATTCCTTTAGGCGTACAACTAACTGGATAGTTTTCATTAGCATTACTGTATAAAAGACCAACATTATACGGGTGGAAGCCATCAACGTCTTTATGCGGATCAATAGCATTGAGAAGCTCATTCCCATCTAAATGGTCAGGTAACGGCTCCTGAATAAGGATCCCATTAATCATCTTATCTTCATTAAATTGACGAATATCGTGCAAGAGTTCCTCCTGACGAACATCATCTGGATAAACCGAAAGGACAGAATGGATTCCTAATTTTTTGGCCTTCTTATCCTTCATTCGGGTATAAATTTTACTAGCCGGATCCTCACCAACTAATATTACTGCCAAGCCGGGAATAATCCCTTCATTGGCTAAGCGGGTTACTCGTTCTGCGGTATTTTCATTAATTTCTTTTGCCACTGCACGGCCGTCAATTAGTATCGCCATTCTGCCATTCCCCTTTTCCAGTTTAACTAAAAATATTTTACCATATCAATACCAAAAGAAGTTTAAAGCAAAAGAGAGTTTGCACTTTTACTGCATCCTCTCCTTAACCCAATATTTAGTTACTTTCTAATTGGCGTTCGAACTTGCCTAATGCACCATTGATAAACTTACGGGACTTATCGTTACTGTAGGTTTTAGCCAATTCCAGTGCCTCATTAATTGCAACAACAGTTGGTACTTCATCTACGAATTGGATTTCGTACAAAGCTAACCGCAAAATTACCAGATCCGTTTGGGCAAGACGATTAATTTCCCAACCACTAGCCAGTAATTGTGTAATTTGCTCATCAAGTTTTTCTTGATGTTCACTAACTCCCTCAACCAACGTTTGTAAGTATGCAGGAATCTTATCAGCATGACTTGGCAATGATTCATAAATATCAGTTAATGTTGCGTCTGGATTTGACTGCTTAGCAAATAAAATTTGAAAGGCTTCTTCACGAATTGCGTGTCGATTCGGCATCATTACTTTTCACCAGCCTTATCATCTTCGTGTTCTCCAAAAATATCATCTGGATCCACTGTTTGTTCTTCCTTCTTTTGAACAATTCCCTTAACGTGGATATTGACCTCACTGACATTCAGATCAGTCATCAAGGTTACTTGTTGTTTTACCCGGTCTTGAATCTTTGCAGCAAGCTTAGGAACTGAAACACCATAATCAATATAAACATCAATATCGATAGTTAAATTCTCATTTTGGTTAGTTAGCTTAACCCCGCGACGCTGATCAGACCGTCCTAATAATTCGCCAAAACTATTGGCAAGTGAACCGTACATTTTTGAAACACCGTCAATTTCACTTGCAGCAACGCCAGCAATAATCTCAACAACACGAGGTGCTACTTCAATCGTGCCGAGGGACTGATCTTCACTGCTTAAGATGATCTTTGAATCTTCTGCCATTGTAAGTCCTCCATTTATAGTATTTCAGTATATTAACTACTAATTATTTTTAGTAGCTTTACAATAATCTTCATCGAAGTATCTCAGTATTATTTTGCACTATCTATTAGAAAAAAGCAACAATCCAATCAAGTGGTTTTGAGCGAGAATCGTTCTATCAGGTGTGGCTGACGATTGTACCAATCATGAATCACTAAATCAACCTCGCTAGCTTGAAAGTCACCGAGTTCAACATTATGAAAATTATTAATTTCATTTAAAAATTCTTGCGGGTGAATAAGCTTCTTTTTAAATCTCGCCACTGTTGCATGGCCAGAAAAGGTTGCGTAACGT
>Ga0079226_10004587_pt1 | contig 10541 bp, 8 predicted proteins | sample Poulit2014_FD_76345 | JGI IMG/M metagenome (GOLD analysis project Ga0079226, IMG submission 76345) | Agricultural soil microbial communities from Georgia to study Nitrogen management - Poultry litter 2014 | ecosystem: Environmental > Terrestrial > Soil > Agricultural land | place: USA: Georgia...
ACCCCAACAGGTTCGCACCGACGCCTGGTCCCTGAACTTCGGGGTGTTGGGATTCATCCTGACGACCACTGGTCTGCACATGACCCTCACCTGGCCACTGGCTTCGGGAGGGTTCGACTTCGACAACATCATTTTCGGGGAGACGAGCCTGGGCTTCGGAGTCTTGCTCCTGGCAGCCGCGTTCTATCTCTGGCGGCGCGGCGCGCGCTGGCTCGAGGCGGAAAAGCCGGTCCAGACGTTGGCCGCCACAGCCCGGCCGGTGAGCTTCTTCGTCGGGTTTCTCGGACTGTCGCTGATCGCAATTGCGATCGCAGGGATCCGCTACCAGCTCTTCGCCGCCCCACCGCAGGAACCCATCTCCGGTGCATTCGCGGAATACCCGATGGTCGAAGCAACCTTCATGTCCCTGCTGATCGCGTTGGTGGGAGTGGGAGCCATCGCTTTCCCGTTCGCGGTTAACGCCCAGTTGAAGAAGCCGGCGCGCCCAAGCACTGCAACAAGGATCGCCGGTGGCACCTGGGCGGTCAGCGGCATCATCTTCGCCCTGTTCGGAGCGATGAACTTCTTCACCCACATCGGCCTGATCATCAACACGATGTGAGGCGAACTCGCCAACACACCGATCGCGCCGGTCCATCGGTGTGTTGGTCAGTACGGTGCAGCGCTGTGGCCCGCGTGGAATTGCCCTGGTGCTTTCGAGAGACGTGTCAACCGGAGGACCCGCCATACCGTCTAGACTTTGACTGTGAGATGCTGCCTGGAATTGCGGGCAGGATGCGGTCCAGGCTTCCGGAGGGCTCGATAGGGTGGCGGTCAATCCGAGGGGGCGTCAACAGCCCTCCACGCTGTACATGATTGCCGCGGAGACCGGAGTTTCGCCTTCCACCGTCTCGCGGGTGATCAATGCGAAGAACGAGTCGGAAGCTCGGCGGTGGGCATCGGCTGCGACTATCCGGCGAGTCCTCGATACCGCAGCAGAGCACAACTATCAACCGAACCCGCAGGCGGTGAGCCTGCGTAAGCGCCGTTCGAACTTCATCGGCATGGTGGTGCCGCGGTTGCAGGACTACGTGCTTGCCACGATCCATGAAGGGGTCGATGAGGCGGCAACCGATCTGGGCTATGCCACCTTCGCCGCGAACTCCCTGGATGACCGAGTCAAGCAACGTCGTGCAGTGGAGTTGCTTCGATCGCGTCGGGTGCAGGGGATCATCTTCGGAGATGCATTCTTCGACGGAGAGTTCCTCGAGGAAGTGAAACACCAGGGCGTGAAGTTCACGCTGGTTTCCCGCCGTGTACCGGGCTATCCGTCCGTCACGTGTAATGACGAACTCGGTGGACGGATGGCGGGGAGTCACCTCGCTGAGCTCGGTCGATCCCGGGTCGGGATTCTTGCCGGGCAGCCCTACGCGTCCACGAGCATCGACCGAACCCACGGCCTCGTCACCGCACTCCAGGAAGCGGGCATCGAGGTTCCCACGCACCGAATCGTCCATGGCCCCTTTGATGCGCAGGGCGGCCGTGAAGCAACGGAGAAGTTGCTCGCGCAGGGCCCTCCTTATCCTGACGCCATTTTTGCGGCCAACGATTTCGGAGCGATCGGTGCCATGGGAGCCCTACGGGACAAGCATCTTCGCGTACCGGACGATGTCGCGCTGATCGGCTTCAATGACACCGCACTTGCCGCAGAACTGCCCACGCCACTGACGTCCGTACGCTCGCCCATGCATCAAATGGGCAGAGAAGGCCTTCAGATGTTGTTGCGGGTCCTGGAAGGTGAGGATCCGGAACCGGTGCAGCTCACGCCCACGTTGATCATTCGCGAATCAACGGTGGGGCCGGACACCACGAGCGAAGAGGGCTCAGGCTTGGCGTAGCGGTCGGCCCGCGACGGCGTCAACTGGGCGGCGTGGCGGCTTCAGGGGACGTCGAACCAGGGTTGGGACCCTGGAGATGCAAGCGTGTCCAGGCTTGTTCTTCGCGGCCGCACCATTGGCGTGCTTGACACGTGTTCCTCGTCACGCTAGGTTCCTCGGAACGGACACAAAGGTTTGTGTAGTGATCACAGCAGTTGTCCACTGAGATGTGGCTGGCATCGGCGCAAGCCCTCGAGGTGGGCTGTGATGGTGTTTTTATCAGTACACAAACCTTTGTGGAACCGTCGCCAGCACGTCAGCACAGTTGCTACGAACGAGGAGCCACGCAAATGAGTTCGTTACCTTCCGAACGGCGGGGGAGTCCGCCGAGCCAGCAGCACGAGCCTTGGAACCGGGAGGTCACCCGTAAAGACATCGTGGCGGTAAGCATCATTGCGTTCCTCGCCTGGGTGGCCTCTGTCTACGACTACACGCTGTTCGGCACCCTCCTGCCCGTGCTCGCCGAAGACTTCGGCTGGAGCACCGCGCAGTCGACCACTGTCAACACCCTCGCCACGGTCGGTGTATTCGTGGTGTCGATCGCGGTCGGCCCGGTCTTGGACAAGCTCGGCCGCAAACGCGCGCTGATCATCTTGATGCTCGGCGGCGGCATCGCTTCCGGGCTGACCGGCCTGGCGATCGGGGCCGGAAGCGTCATCGCCATCAGGTCTCTGACCGGTCTGTCGTTGTCGGAAGAGGTAGTCAACTCGGTCTACCTCAACGAGATGCTGAAGAAGGTCAAGAACCGGGGGTTCGTCTACAGCCTGGTTCAATCGGGGTGGCCCGTGGGGGCGCTACTGTCAGCGGGTATTACGGCGGTCCTCCTTCCGCTCCTTGGCTGGCGTTGGTCGTTCGTGGTGGCTGGGGCGTTCGCGATTCCGATCATTCTCGCGGCGATCAAATTCCTGCCAGAGTCACCCACGTTCATGGCGATCAAGGAGATCAAACGCCGGCAAGCGGCTGGTGAGGACGCCGCCGCACGCGACCTCGCGGTGCGGCACGATCTGACTGAGCTGACCGACTCGGAACAGATGTCGGGAGGTCTGAAGGACATCATGGCGCCCGCTCTGCGCCGGCACACCATCTGCCTTTCCGGAGCCTGGCTCACGAACTGGATGGGTATCCAGATCTTCTCCGTGCTCGGCACCACCGTTTTGGTGGGAGCCAAGGGCGTGAGCTTCGAGAGCGCGTTGATGGTGTTGGTCCTTTCCAACGTTGCGGCGTTCATCGGCTACCTGTTCCACGGATGGGTCGGAGACCGTTTGGGCCGCAAGTTGACCGTCACCCTCGGGTGGAGCATGGGCGGAATCATCTCGATCCTCATGCTGGTGGTGCCGTCGGGCAGGGCATGACGATCTTCTTGTACGCACTGACCCTCTTCTTCCTCAACGGCCCGTACGGCGCGATGTTGTTCTACATGGGAGAGTCCTTCCCTGCCCACGTGCGTGGCACCGGCGCCAACATGGCTCACATCATGGCGCCCGTCGGCGGCATCGTCGGTTCCGGACTGCTCAGCGCGTTGCTCGCAGCCGGCATACCGATGACGGGCGCCGCGATCGGCGCGGGTTCGGTGTTCATGTTGATTTCCGGAGTTCTGATGATCGGCACGCGCACAACCAACCGAATGGGCGATCACGCCCGCGAGAACAAGGAGGCGAACGTATGAGATCTCGTGATGATGGCCTTGAAGGCAAGGTCGCACTGATTTCCGGTGGAGCCAGCGGCATCGGTCGCGCCTTGGCAGTCGCCTATGCACGTGCAGGAGCAAACTCCGTCGTCGGCTATTTCCCAGGTGATCCGCATGACGTCAACGAAACCGTTGCAGCGGTGGAAGAGGCCGGGGGACGGTGCCTGGCAGTCCAACTGGATGTGCGCTCGATCGATGAAACAGAGCGCTTTGCGCAGGCGGCAGTGGATACGTTCGGGCGACTGGACATCTCTGTCGCCGCTGCCGGAATTTTGCGTCGTCAATCGATCGAGGAAATGACAGATGAGGCGTGGGACGACATGCTCGCTGTGGACCTGTCGGGTGTCATGCGCATTTTCCGATCAAGTGCTGCTCGCATGAGTGACGGCGGAGCAATGGTTGCGACGTCCTCCATCGCTGGAGGTGTGTACGGCTGGCAGGATCACGCACACTACGCCGCGTCCAAATCGGGCGTCCTGGGTCTGTGTCGATCCCTGGCCGTTGAACTGGCCCCGCGGGGCATCCGGTGTAACGCCGTGATCCCTGGTCTCATCGAGAGCCCGCAGTCACTTGATGCAGAGAACTCCCTGGGCCCGGAAGGGCTCAGAGAAGCCGGGAAGGTGATTCCTCGCGGGCGTGTGGGCACGGTCGACGAGTGCGCTCGTGCCATCCGGTTCCTCACCAGCGACGATTCAGCCTATGTCACCGGCCAGGAACTGATCGTCGATGGCGGACTGACGGTCCGCTGGCCGAGCTGAACGAGGAGACAGACAATGGGAAAACTCGACGGTAAGGTCGCGATCATCACGGGAGCGTCCAGTGGTATCGGTGCTGCGGTGGCACATCTCTTCTACGACGAGGGGGCCACGTTGGCATTGTTCGACGTGGGGCCACCTGCCGACGAACTCGCTGGGCGTGGGAGAGTCTCTGCCCATCAGGTGGATGTCACTGACGCCGGAGAAGTCGAGGCAGCCATGGACGAGGTTGCTGCGGAGCACGGCGCTATCGACGTTCTCGTCAGCGCCGCCGGAATCCTCGAGCAGGAGTCCTTCTTGGAAATGACTCCGCACCAATGGGACCGGACCATGGCTGTCGACCTGCGTGGCGTGTTCCTGACCGCACGGTACGCAGCTCCGCACATGGTGGCGGCAGGTGCTGGACGCATCATCAACTTCGCCTCCCAACTGGGAATCAAGGGTGGAGTCAATCTGGCTCACTATGTCGCGGCCAAGGCCGGCGTGATCGGCTTGACCAAGGCACTCGCCCAGGAGCTCGCCCCCAAGGGCGTCCTGGTCAACGCCATCGCGCCCGGACCGATCTACACGCCCTTGATCGAGGGTCTGTCGGAGGAGTGGAAGGAAGACAAGTCGGCCGAATTGCCACTCGGGCGATTCGGCCGAGTCGAGGAGGTGGCACCAACCGCATTGCTACTCGCAAGTTCGCCTGACGGCGATATCTACCTCGGGCAAACCTTGGGCCCCAACAGCGGGGACGTCATGCCTTGACCGCTACCAACACCCACCGCAACTTGCCCGAACCGTGTGCCGGGCAATCAGGATCACGAAAGGACGTGTATGGCTCGTGTGGTCATCCTCGCGACTGGAGGCACGATCGCTTCGGTCTCAGGGCCCGAGGGGGGAGCGGTTGCGCATTCCAAGGCTTCCGAGCTTCTTCGCGCCGCTGCTATCAAAGATGTGGAGATCGAGGGCAAAGATGTCTTGAACGTGGGCTCGTATTTGATGAGCCAGCGGCACATGCGGCTCATAGCCGAGGCCGTAGCAGACGAACTGTCTCGCGATGAAGTCGACGGGGTAGTGGTCACTCACGGCACCGACACCATGGAGGAGACCTCCTACTTATTGGATCTCCTGCACGCATCGGAAAAGCCGGTCGTGCTCACAGGCGCGCAGAAGGCGTCCGATGAGCCCGATACGGACGGCCCGCGCAACCTCCGCGATGCGATCACCGTTGCGGCCTCGCCGCATGCGCGCGGGTATGGTGCGTTGCTTGTGTTCGCCGGAAAGGTCTTCGGCCCGCCACGGACCCGGAAGATCTTCACCATTGCCCCAGAGCCGTTCGTGACCCTGGGCGGTGGCCCATTGGGGCGGGTCACTGGCCACGAGGTCGTGCTGAATGTGCACCCGCGACGCCCCGAGCCGCTTCCTGCACTGGACGAACGATTCGACACCACCCGAGTGGACGTCGTCGTGGCGTACCCAGATGTCGATGCAACCCTCGCCGAGGCCGCGGTTGCTGCTGGGGCGCAGGGAGTGGTGATTGCTGCATTAGGATCCGGAAACGGGAATCATGCGTTGCTCGACTGGGTGGGCAAGGCTGTCGAGCGCGGAGTGATCGTCGGGCTCTCCACCCGCGTGCCTGAAGGGCCGGTGGCCCCGTTGTACGGCAACGGGGGAGCAGTGGACCTCATTGCTTCTGGTGCGCTCAACCTGAAATCTCTACCGCCGTTCCAAAGCCGCATGCTTTTTGCTGCATTGCTGTCGAGCGGTAGGTCGGTCGACGAGGACTCGCTCGCACCGTACGTCTGACCGGCGGTGATGTGCCCTGGCGGGCACGGACCGCAAGTCACTGGAAAGGATGGATGATGGCAAAGGAAATCTTCGTAGCATTCGGGATCGACGTCGACGCAGTCGGCGGCTGGTTGGGCTCTTACGGTGGTGAAGACTCACCGGACGACATCTCGCGCGGCATGTTCGCCGGAGAGGTGGGAGTCCCACGCATGAACAACCTTCTGAAGAAATACAACCTCCCAGCCACCTGGTTCTGGCCCGGCCACTCGATCGAGACGTTCCCGGAACAGTTCGACGAGGTGATCGCAGCCGGCCATGAAATCGGCGTACACGGCTACAGTCACGAAAATCCCATTGCGATGAGTCGGGAGCAGGAATCGGCGATCCTCGACTACTGCATCGAGCTGATCGAGAAGAAGTCGGGCAAGAATCCGACCGGCTACGTGGCTCCCTGGTGGGAGTTCTCGCCTGTGACGAATGAACTGCTCCTCGAGCGAGGCATCAAGTACGACCACTCGTTGATGCACCGCGACTTCGAGCCGTACTACGTCCGCGTGGGCGACAGCTGGACGAAAATCGATTACGACAAGCCCGCCGAGGCTTGGATGAAGCCGCTGGTACGCGGAGAAGAGACCGACCTCATCGAGATCCCGGCCAACTGGTTCCTCGATGACCTCCCGCCCATGCTGTTCATCAAGGGCAGCCCGAACAGTCACGGCTTCGTCAATCCGCGCGACATCGGCCAGATGTGGCAGGACCAGTTCGACTGGGTCTACCGGGAGATGGACTATGCCGCCTTCACCATGACCGTGCACCCGGATGTCTCCGGCCGGCCGCAGGTGCTACTGATGCTCGAACGATTGATCGAGCACATCAGCTCCCACGACGGAGTGAAGTGGACGAACTTCAACACCATTGCGGACGACTTCAAACAACGGCGCCCGCGCAAGTAGATCAGGATCGGTTCGGCTGCCGGCATACCGAAAGTTGACCGGCGCCGGCAGCCGAACCGTGCACATCGGCGGAAGGGTCAGCATGTGTGGCGCCTGTGGCGGACAAGCCACCGACTGGTCGACCCCATTGGTCTCTGGACACCTGCGGCGGCGCAGCATTGCACGATTCGTCACCGAAGTCTGTGGCGGGATCAAGGTCAAACCAACGCGGCACGGATGGACGCTGCACAACCCGACCGGCGGTTGGGCGGTGGTTTCCACGTTCGACCAGTTGGCTGACTCTGCGGCCTCGCGACTCTCACTCGCATCATGGCCGGAGTTGGAAGCCGCAGTCACCGCACACTCAACCGGGCAGCCAGAGCAGCATCCCGAGTATCACCCGCCGGCAAGGCTCGATCGAGACAGCACCGATGCTGCGGCCAGTCGTCTACTCGGCGATATCGATCACCATCAGAAGGACGAGCCGCAGCGCGCCTGGAGCGCGACGGCGCGACCCGTACTCACCTCACCAGGCGATCTGCACCTCCGATTGACTGGATTCGCCCTCGGGATTCGACGATTCGAGCCTGAGACGGTGGCACTCGACGCTCGCGACCGTAGGGCTCCGTTCCGGCTCAGAGCCATAGGAGGGCGCATTGTCGTGTCGACGCCTCTGTGATCGCTCCGCCATGCTCGGGTAATGCGGCTCAGCCCTAGGGTGTGCGGAAGACCAAGCAGGCAACGTGTGTCGACAGGGCCGTTCGATTTATTGAGTGGATGTGAACAAGAGTGAAAATTCGGAGCCGGGGCCGGACTCTTCACTGAACCGCCAGTTGTCCCACTCCTCGCCGTCAGTGAGTTGATCCGAGGATCCCGGGTACCCGGTTTGCTCGACAAGACAGTCTGTACCTGCGAGCACGGCAAGAGAAATCCCGACACTCTCTGGCAACTCGCCGGAATCGTTGACGATGGATTCGGCGCTGAAATCTGACTCGGCCATTGCGCGCGCCAAATCTCCCTTGACTTGGACTGACACCGTGTCTTCGTTGATGAACAGTACCTGCACGTCCGACTCTGGCCGGACGCACTCATCGTAGGCGGCCTGCGCGGCCTCGTTGGCTGCAGAGGTGCAACCTGACAGAACGCTCGCGGCAGCGAGTACTGCGATCGGGGCGCCAGCGACAGCCCTCATATTTGGTTTCATGGTCCCGTCGTCTCCTCTTCGGTATCACTCCTGTACGGACGATCAAAAGGCTATCCGATGGGTATGACACTCCGGGGCGGTATCGTTCGTTTCCCGATTCGGATGGGTCACCGCGAGAGGGCGCGAGGCGAATTCGGTACAGGCAAAGGATGCGTTCCAAGCGATCCGCAGCTGTGCAGTGCTGTGGGCAGACGGACCTGCAGGGACCGGCCCGCGAAGAAGACCCAGAGACGTAAGAGCGACGTAGGTACCTGTGCCACGGTTGTGATGTGGTTGGCCATTTGCGTCCTCGTGGAGGATTGGCACCACACACAGTTGAGATATGAGCGCCGATCCTGGAATTCAGTCGAAGCAGTCGAAGCGGCTACTTCCCGTCGTTGACAATGCGTAGGTCTGGGAGGGCAGCGACGATCCGCATTGTCTCGACCGATACGGTGGTGACTCGCTGGATGAGGTCGAGGATGTAGCGGGGGTTGCCGACTTCGCGGGCCCAGTCGTTGGGGTCGTTGACGATGCCGGATGCTTTGTCGGTGCGGACCTGATAGCGGTCCAGGATCCAGTCCAGGGCAGTGCGGGTGCCGAGGAAGTAATCCTGCGCTTGTTCGGGGATGTCGGAGACGGTGATCGCGTGGTTGTAGACGATCGTGCTGCGGTCCTTGTTCTTGCCGGAACCGGCGTATTTCATCTTGCGCACGCGGTAGGCGTCGTAGGCCGCGTCCCCGGTCAGGCCTGCGGCTTCGCCGGTGATGGTCAGCGGATACGGTTCGGCGTGCTCGTAGTTGATGTGCAGGTCCAGGAGTTGCTGCCCGGCGGATACGAAGGCGTCGAAGTCGTGGGCTGCGATGTGGGGAATGCGAGGTAGGGAGCGTTTCAGGTCCGCGGTGAACCGGTCTCGGTAGTCGGGGGAGTGCAGTAGGCCGTAGACGAAGGCGAAGATCTCGTGCTTGGTCACCTCTGCGCCGTACCAGTCCCGGTAGGTCTTCAACGTGGCGTCGGTGATGTTGTCGATTTTGCGGTAGCCGTCGACGGCGTCTCCCAGGTCGAGCGTGCCGTCCTCGGTCTTCTCGTAGGTGTAGCGGGCAAAGAACTGGCCACCACTGCCAGCGCCAGTCACGTGTAGGTCGGGCAGCGAGTCGATGGCCAAGACGGAGAACGGCACGGCTGAACCTGCGCCGACCTGATAGATGCCGTAGTTGGGGTGCTCAGGCGTAGGGAACATGGACGGCAATTGGGATCGCTCATGATTCATGAGTGGCGCGTAGTACACGGCCTGTTTCATGAATGGTCGATACATGCCGACTGTAAGGTTGACAGCACTGTATTCGAGTCGAGTCCCCTTCACGACTGCTTGACGAAGCGAGCGTGTCCAACTGATTCTTGTAGGGTCGTAGTCCAGGAAATCCTTGACCGCGTTCTTGGGGTCGGCGATCTGTTGCTCATTCACGTACGTCGCGAAGCGGTCGACTTCGTAGTTGTAGAAGTCCACCATCAGCGAGACATTCTCACCGACAGTCCCGCTGTCAGGGTTGTAGACCCAGGTATCGCGACCTGTCTCGAGTCCACGGCTGATGACGTGGAAGATAGCGCCAGCCTCCTTCTTGCTCCCGAGGGGCTGGTAGGTGGTGAAGTCGTCGGTGCGTTGGTTGATCCAGTCGCCTGCGTCGTTGGGTGTGATGGGTTGCCAGTCGAGGGAATCGATGTGGGAGTCGGCGACCGCCTTGAGTTTTTGTTCGCGGGTGAGGTAGTCGCCGATGTCGCGATAGTGCACCGTGGCCTTGCCGCCGGCCTCGGTCGGGTTCTTGATCAGGAATGTGATGGCCACGGTGGTTCGCGCGCCTCCGCCGAAGACATTGCCTTTCTCCTTGCGGCGTTCTTCACCGGAGGTTCGGGCGTTGCCGCGGAGGTTGTAGATGTAGATGTCGGTGCACTCTTCTGCGAGTGTTTTGCGGAGTCCGTCGGCGGTGTTGGCGTCGATGAAGCCGCCGTTGGTGACGAATCCGACGATCCCCGCATCCCCGATCCGAGTGACTGCCCAGCGGATTGCCCGCACGTAGGAGTCATACAGGGAGTTCTTATTCGTCGCCTGGGAGCGGGCTGCGAACGTGTCCTCGATCGACGCATCCAGGGTGGGGTATTTGATGTTGGCGTTGTTGTCGTTACCGGAGGTTTGGCCCACGGAGTAGGGCGGGTTGCCCACGATCACCCGGATGTCCAGGGCGCGTTGCTCTTCCACGCGAGAGTTGTTGCGGGTGAAGACGCCGGTGTCGTCTAGGT
>Ga0079226_10004589_pt1 | contig 10540 bp, 11 predicted proteins | sample Poulit2014_FD_76345 | JGI IMG/M metagenome (GOLD analysis project Ga0079226, IMG submission 76345) | Agricultural soil microbial communities from Georgia to study Nitrogen management - Poultry litter 2014 | ecosystem: Environmental > Terrestrial > Soil > Agricultural land | place: USA: Georgia...
CACATCGATCTTACGCGCTTCTTCGGCTTCTTTTTCATCGATTTTATTATGACGGACCATTAATGTAAGAACAGTATCGACCCGTTCTTGCATTAAATCCGGATTTTCAAATGGGTTATACGCGGATGGGCGTTGTGGAAGCCCGGCTAACATAGCCGCTTGAACTAAGTTAAGCTCATCTAAATCATCGATATCGAAATATACTTCCGCAGCCTTAGCAACTCCATAAGCATTTTGACCATAAAAAATTGTATTTAAATACATTTCCAAAATTTGTTCTTTAGAAAATTCCCGTTCTAATTTTATTGCTAACCACTGCTCTTGAACTTTTAGCTTTAATTTTTTTTCAGGAGTTAAAAACATATTTTCAACGACTTGTTGCGTAATCGTACTTGCACCTTCTGAACCAAAACCATGTTTAATATTTGCGATAATTGCACTACCAATCCGTTGTAAATCGATCCCTCGATGTTTAAAAAAACGGGCATCTTCTGTTGCAATTACAGCATCAATTAATATATCTGGTAAATCTTCATACTTTATGTTTGTTCTATTTTCAGTACCGATATCGGCGAAGACATTTCCATCTTTATCATAAAATTTAGATGAATAGGGTACATTTAATTTATCTACATCAAGTTTAGGTGCTGTTGCAATGAAATAACCGAAAGTTGTTGCAACACCTATGAAGGATAATACAATTAATGTAGAAATGGTGAGTATAATCTTTTTCCAAAGCGGTGTTTTCTTTTTAGCTATTTGCTTTTTTCGTGCTGTTCGTGACTGCCTTTTTGTCATAGCCTTTCCTCCGTTTCACAATATCTGTAATAAAAAGCTTTATTCAAAATAGATTTGTTGAACAATTGATAAATAATCAACTCTAGCATTATATGTAAACGGAATTTTATATCCATCTTTTTGAATCGTTTCAAAAGGTATAGATTTACGTCCTCCCGTTAACATATTGTCCCAATAAGGGATAATTTTTTCACTTGGGATTAAATATGTTTCGTTGTACATTGTAAATCGAATAATGACAAAACAAATTCCGTTATGTTCTAAAACTGCCCGCATATGTTCAATTTGATGTTCATGGAAATTTACGAGGGGGAAAGACGTTTTGTTTTTCGTTTCTTTTGCTTCAAAATCAATATATTTTCCTCTAAAAACACCGTTGTAATCTGTCGTTGCTTTTTGTTGGAAATATCCTTCCGTAATTTTTGCTGCACTTCGTTTTGGATAATCGACATTTACAATTTGAACTGGTGTCGGTTTTTTATGCACAAGTGCTTTTTTCATCGTAAGATAATATTGATTTGTAGCATTAATGTCTTCTTCCAAAGACATTCCGCGATTGGCATAGTTAACCGGTTGTCTTTTTGAAGCCCGAGAGTTTCTCCGACTTCTTAGGCCTTGAGGATAATTCATGTTCACTACCTCCTAACATACTATTATAATGGGATTAACGATAATGAGCAACGAGATAGAATAGTATTTTTTCGAAAAGGTTTTGAATTTTTGATACAATTGTATTTTTAATGAATTATAAAATATCTTATGAAAAAATTTCGGTTGAAAATAGGACTGTCTTAGCCGATAATACAGTATAGAATTAAATAATTATTTAACAACGATAAAATTACAATAAGGTGATGGATAAAAAATTGTTTGAAAAAAAGAAAAGCCTATACACTTTATCAAAACAATTAGTAAACTATACGGTACAATTAGAAAAAATATTTAAGGATTCATCGATTCAGCCAGAAAATAATGAGCAATTTTTTTCCTTTGTAAAAAAAGAAACAGAGGATATGTTTAAAGATTTAGAAACTTGGGAAAGATTGCTTCAATATTTTCAAGCTCAAGGTAATACGATTATATTTCAACCAATGCTCGAATCAGCAATCGATAATATGAAAGCCTTAATTATGCATAGTTATTATAAAGATGTACGCCGTCGTCGTTATATGGAAATAAAACGTTCTTGTGTTTATACATTTCGTTTTGTATTGGAGAAGATTGAAAATGAGTACGGATAAATTAATTCAAAAAGCTTCTGAAGCACAGCAAAATGCTTATGCACCCTATTCGAATTTTAAGGTAGGGGCAGCTCTTTTAACGAAGCTGGGTACAATATTCACTGGTGCAAATATAGAAAACAGCTCTTATTCGTTAACTTGTTGTGCAGAAAGAATCGCTATTTTCAAAGCTATATCTGAAGGTGAAAGATATTTCAAACGTCTTGTGATCATAGGCGATACGGAAAAGCCAATTCAACCTTGCGGGGCTTGTCGTCAAGTAATGGCTGAATTTTTCGATGATAAGGTGGAAATTTTATTAATGAATAATAAAGGGGATAAGGAACAGACCACAATCTCAAGGCTATTACCGAGTTCTTTTTCATTAAACGATAATTGAAGCAAGTCAATATTAAAAGCCCCTAAAGGGTACACTCTAGGGGCCTGTAATAAAAAAGTGTTACATTTAATCAACCTTTGGGTAAGCATAAATAACGTATCGCTCTGGTGCACTACCAATATAATTAAATGGATAGCAAGTAGATATCGTCAATACTTCGTCTTTACGATTTAAATCGATTACCGTTGTATCATCAGCATCGACGATTTCATTATCGACAAATTCATAAATAAAGACACCATTTTCCATTTTTACGTGGAACTCATCGCCATGTTCTAATTCACCAAAATTGCGAAATACAGTATCTCGGTGGCCAGAGAGTAAAATTTGGCGATTTTCACCTGGATAACCTGTATCTGTATAATGACCGACACCATATTTTAATTCTTCTTCATCGGTACCTTCAACGATTGGTAACTCCCGGTCTAATTTAGGGATGTATAGCATACCAATCGTCTCGCCTTCGTAGAAGTCGTAGTTTTCACTAATATTTTCATCTACTTCCCGGACAATTTCCTCAGATACAAAAGATTTTGCTTCACTTAATCGTTTACCTTCATTTATACTCGAATCAAAAATTTGATATCCGCCGTATCCGAGTAGAACAATCCCTGTTACCACGAATAAATAAGATAAAAAGCGCATTAACTCATACACCCCCCAAAGATTACACTTCTCCATTTATTACCAGTTGAATTAAAACGATATAGTTACGAATATTATAGCAAAGTAATTGTATTACTGACAACTAGTAAATTTGCATGCATTTTTATACTTACGATGAATATAATGACATACGGGATTAACATGATATAATATAAGTAAAAGATGAGCGAGGTGATACATGATCATGGAGCAAATCCGCCTAACAGTCGAAGATATTGTAAATAAAGAATTTAAAAAGTCAATGCGTGGGTACAATGAAGAGGAAGTCGACCAATTTTTAGATACGATTATAGAGGATTATGAAACCTTTCAAAGACAAATTCGATCTTTAGAGGAAGAAGTAAAACGATTAAAACAACGAACATCAACTAGCCATAACCGTTCAACGAATGTATCACAACAAGCACCTGTTAATTACGACATATTAAAACGAATATCTAATTTGGAGAAGGCAGTTTTTGGACCAAAAGTAACCGAAAATGGCGAATAATACATGGCGATACATAATTGAGCTTGAGCGATACGTATGTTATAATACGTATTGGATACTCATGTAATCGCTGCATGATTTTAAATCATGTAGAGGAAAGTCCATGCTCACACAAGCTGTGATGCTTGTAGTGTTCATGCTTGACGAAACCATAAGTCAAGGTCATCGTGAGTAATCGCGATGAACGGCAAGATCAATCCTAAGTCTTCTTACTATAGGAGATATGGAAAGATCTTTGAAAGTGCCACAGTGACGATGCGGAGTGGAAACACTCCGAGTGGAACGCGGTAAACCCCATGAGTGAGCAACCCAAATTATGGTAGGGGCACCTCTTCGATTAGGAAACCGAACGAAAGAAGAGGACGAGTAATACAGTTACTCGTAGATAAATGATTACAACCGGAGTACGAGGTTGACCACCGTTTGTAGTACAAAGGTACAGAACATGGCTTATCGAGTATCCAAAGGGTCAAAGTAAAAACCTATTAAGCAGTTGATGTAAACTGTTAGTAGGTTTTTACTTTTTTTATTTTAGAAGGGATGACAACATGAAGGAAGAAATTACATTATTAGCTACTAGTGCAATGGGGTTAGAAGCAATTGTAGCCCGCGAAGTTAGAAGTTTAGGTTATAAACCAAAAGTTGATAATGGCAAAATAACGTTTCATGCCCCAATTTCTGCAATCCCACGTACGAACTTATGGTTAAGAACCGCTGATCGTGTAAAGTTAGTAGTTGGAGAGACTAAAATTGAAACGTTCGAGCAATTATATGATTGGATTTATTCTTTACCGTGGGAACAGTTTATTCCTGAGGATGGGGAATTCCCTGTCATTGGAAAGTCTCATAAATCTAAACTATATAGTGTTCGGCATTGTCAATCCATTACGAAAAAGGCAATTGTAGATCGGCTAAAACAAAAACACGGAATAGCGAATCGTCTTCCAGAAACCGGCGCTTTATATCGGGTTGAAATTGCTCTTTTAAAAGATATTGCCACTGTTACGATTGATACTTCCGGTGAAGGATTACATAAACGAGGATACCGGATAGGGCAGGGGGATGCGCCTTTAAAAGAAACATTAGCAGCAGCCCTTGTGTTATTAACGAATTGGCAGCCTGATAGTTATTTAATCGATCCGATGTGTGGTTCTGGTACAATCCCGATAGAGGCAGCCTTAATCGGACAAAATATCGCGCCAGGATTCAATCGCTCTTTTGCTTCTGAAAATTGGACTTGGATTGGTAAATCGGTGTGGGAAGAGGCTTTTACTGAAGCCGAAGATTATGCTAAATACGATCAAACATTGCAAATACATGGATATGATATTGATCATCGAATGATTAAAGTAAGTAAAGCAAACGCAATGGAAGCTGGTCTTGTCGATTTAATCGAGTGGAAGCAAATGCAATTGAAGGACCTTGCAATTAAAGAAGTAGGGGGGTATATCATAAGTAATCCACCCTATGGAGAACGTTTAAAAGATGAAGCTTACGTTACTTATTTATACAAAACCTTAGGTGATAAATTAAAGCCTCATCCAACATGGAGTGTATATATCCTAACAGCATATAAACAATTTGAAAAATATTACGGTAAAAAAGCAACGAAAAAACGCAAGCTTTTCAATGGTTTTATCGAAACAGATTATTATCAATATTTCGGTAAGAAAATATAGAAGATAAAAATAATAAAATCCGGAACTAATAGTAGTCCGGATTTTTATATTTAAAGGGTTTTTTTAATTCTTATGCTATTATTGTCTTCTTAGTTAATCGTACGCATGACGCGTTTGTAAGCACGATCGACATCGAAATCTTCACCCATTACGAAGTTTTCTAATAAGTTATCATCTTCGTCGATAAAGTACATCCAAGTTGAGTGAATAATTTCTCCTGAACCAGGATCTCTAAACATAAATGGCGGTCTTAAGTTTTCCCCGAGACGTGCAATATCTTCTACATCTCCCGTGAGGAAATACCATCCTTGGTCATCTGAGGTTACTTGGAATCGTCCAGCATAGTCTCGTAATACCTCTGGTGTATCTCTTTCAGGGTCTACTGTGATTGTTATAAATTCAACCTTCTCACCGAAGACACCTTCTTCTTCGAGCTTATTACGTAATTTAGACAACTCTAAAGTTGTAACTGGACAAATATCTGGGCATTGGGTGTACATGAATTCAATAATTTTTGCTGTCTTTTTCATTTCACCCATATGGAATTCTTCACCAAAGGCAGTTTCTAAAATGATATCGTCAGGTATATTTGCGCTACCTGGTCGAATTACCTTCAGATAAAAAATACCGAGGCCAATCCCAAGTAGAATTACTACCGTGGCTATAATGTAATATATTCTTTTCATGTAGTTAATGAACCTCCTTGAATTAAAGAAATAAAGAGGGAAACAATGTTCCCTCTTTATTTTAACACGATATTACCATAATTTATAGCCAGATGCTCCTGGAGGTGCACTCTTGATAATGTCAATAATCGGTAGTGTATATGCGAAAGCAATTAATGCTAACGTAATACCAATCCAGAGCTTCCAGTTTTCAAATACTGCTGGTGTTGGTGCAGCATTTGGTGCATCCTCAGCAACTAAGAATTCTGTTTCACCCTTAGGTGCAAAGAATGCTAGGTTGATGAAGATAATAATCATCACAATCATACCTAGGAATAGGATTGATCCACCGACTGCTTGAGCGATTTGATATGGTCCCCATGCTAATGTGTCAGGGTTTCCTGCATATTCAGAGTATGCAGAACGACGTGGACCACCGAGTAATCCTTGCCAGTGCATTGCCGTGGACATGATAAGCATACCTACTGTCCAGAGAATTGCTTGTAAAATTCCTAGACGGTTCATTACTGGTGTAAACTTACGTCCTGTTAGGTGAGGGACTAACCAGTAAGTAGTACCAAAGAATGTTAGCATAACTGCCGTTGCAACTGTTAAGTGGAAGTGTCCTGTAACCCATAATGTGTTATGGACAACTTGGTTCATTTGGTGAGAAGCGTTAATAATTCCACCCGCTCCACCAGGAATGAACAATACCATACCTAAAAACGGAGCTAAGAAACGTGCATCGCCCCAAGGCATTTTCTTCAACCAGCCGAACATTCCTTTAGCACCTAATTCACGACCTCTAGACTCAAATGTTGCAAACAATGAGAATGCAGTCATAAGTGAAGGTACAACTACAAACATTGTTAAAACAACTTGTAAGTATTTCCAGAATGGATCGATACCAGGTTCAGTTAACTGGTGGTGGAATCCAACTGGGATAGAGAAAAACAGTAATAATACGAATGATAATCTAGCTAGTGAATCTGAAAAGATCTTTCCACCAATTACTCTTGGAATTACAGCATACCACATCATATACGCAGGCATGAGCCAGAAGTATACAAGTGGGTGACCGAAATACCAGAATAACGTACGGCTTAAGAGAACGTTGATTTCATCTGTCATGCCTAATGCCCAAGGAATAATTTGGACGATTGTTGTGTAAGCAACTCCGATTGTTGCAATTTGCCACATGATCATTGTAACAACGCTCATGTAACTTAATAACGGAGTACGCTCACCAGGATTTTCCTTACGGAAGCGAGCATGACGCCAGAAAATTAACCATGCATTAAACCATGTACCTACAACAACTAATACAAGTCCGATGTAGAAGACTACGTGTGCTTGTAATGGTACGTAGAATGTGTAAAGTACTGTCGCTTCATTCAGTAAAATCATTACTGCTGCAGCAATCGTACCAGTTAGCATTAAAATATAGCCAACCCATGACATTCTACGTTCGCCATCTGTGTAGCCACCTGTTGTAATGCTTTGTGTTGCAAGCATAAATCCAATAATAAAGAACGTTGTTAATACGAGACCTAAAATAACACCGTGTGTTGTTAGAACTTGGTAGTAACCTAACCATTTAGGTAAATCGAAATGACCAGTACGTTCTAACGTCTGTAATAAACCCATCGTTGCTCCTATTGCCAAAGCGATGAAAGCAACGTACATATGGGCCATTACTAGTCTAGCATCTTTAACATCTAAACGCTTCAATGCTTTATTCATTATTCTACCACCTCAATCGTCGCTTGCATCAAATGGTGTCCAGTACCGCAGTACTCGTTACAAACTAATGTGTAAGTACCAACTTCATCGAATGTATTTACATACGTACTGATGTAACCAGGCTCAACCATCATATTAACGTTAGTACCGGCAATTTCAAAACCGTGAATAACGTCCTTAGTTGTAGTTGAGATATGAACAGTAGCTCCTTTAGGAATTTGAACTACTTTATCCTTTGTACCTACATCATAGTCAAAAGCTGATGCAACAACTGTTAATTGATATTCATTGTCGCCGATTTCTTTCAATCCAGGTTCTTTAAATAACTGATGTTCGTCTACTTTGTTTGGATCTAATGTAACCGCACAGCTAGGTGGTTGGTTACCCATGTAGAATGCACTTACACCTATAACAATTAAGAAGAATATAAGAGCAATAGATCCAAATGTAAGCCAAATTTTTTCATAACGATGCATACCCATCTTGATTAAAACACCTCTCTTTTTTTAATTCTAGCGGGACATGTATATTGCCCATACCCCAAGCCAAGATAATACTAAGAAAACACCTAATAGCATATTAAAGAATAAAGTCCCTCGTAAATCTGAATCATCGTGTTGTTCTGTAGTCAACTGTTCTTTCTCTTGAGATTTTGACATGTGTGGCTCTCTCCTTTCTTTTCAGAATTGAAGATTATCGTACTACACAGAAGAACGACAATTTGCAAGTTAAAAACTATGCCTGAATTGCCGTTCTTCTTAAATGATACATGATTTATACATGATTTCGAGGGGATTCGAGGAAGTTTCACAATTTGTTCAATAATGTTTGTAAATATTGTGACATAAATTTTACAAACCTTTTAATTAAAGAAGATTGTGAACGTTTTGTGAAATAAAATGTATATTTTTGCAAGTGAGTAACAAAATAATGGAAAAGGTGATTGTATGGCATATGTTGCTTCAATCGGAATAGGTGGACCAAAAACATAAATTTTCAAGAAGAAGCAAAACTATTAGCTAAAGAAAATTTAGTTAAAAATAGCCAATTATTACCACATTCGGCCATGTGTCCACTGAAGCACGACAACTAGTCCAACCGATGGACTATAAAAACAACTATGATTTAGAACTAGAAATGTTCTATTTAAAATTCATTCACATACTTTTTCTTTATAGGTAATCGACAATGTACTTTCGAGTGCTTCATTACAAAACAGTAACTTATGAGGCCGTCAACTTACTTATTTTTGTTTCAAGTACAGGTATTTCAATACCCTCTTTTTGTGCCTGTTTAATAAAAAATCGCGCTTTTAAATAGATGATCATAAGGATGTCGTTAGGGGCTTTGTATGCGCAGGTGGGCCAATTGGACTTGGTTGTGTAGTTAAATGGTTACAATTACACGGAATTCAAACTGCTTTAATCGGATGTGCAGAGTTATGCAGTTTAACCTTTCAACAAGACGGTGAGTGAACAAGTAATATTGCGGGGACAGTATTATTTGGTGACGGATTAGCTGCAACATTCCTTATTGGAAAGTAAATTACCTTATCGTCATTATATCAAGGATGAAAAGTTGCATATTGAGTTTGTTCATTCTTTATTTAAAAAAGAAACGTTACCTATTATGGGATGGGATATTATAAATTAACGTATTTGAAGTATTTTTCTAAACGAATTTCTCATTTAGTTACTTCGAGTTGACATGACAGCAACATGTTGACAGGCTAAGGAATGTGTTACAGCTAACTTTCAAAGATCTAGATATGTTTTTAGATCATCCCGGTGGTAGGAAAGTATTAGAGACAGTGGAAGAGGTCTGTAATAACACACATCTATTTACGTATTCGTATGAAGTGTTACGTCGTCATGGCAATATGTTTTTCGCAATATTTTGATGATTTAGCAAATTTCCCAAGGTCTATAAACTTAAACAGAGGACAAGAAATTAATATGTTTTAATGAGTGACTTAGAGCTTAGTTTCTATTCTGAATTGCTTTTATTGAGGTGGTCAAGGATATGACGCTATTTTATATACTTATTTTATTTATCATTGTCCAACGTCTAGTTGAGCTATATATTGCAAGGAAAAATGAACAATGGATGAAGGCCAGGGGAGGAATCGAAGTAGGAAGGGATCACTATAAATGGTTCCTTATATTACATTTATTATTTTTCGTTTCTTTACTTGTAGAATTTCATGTAAAACTTATTGAACAGACTGGAGAGCTTCCAGTTTATGCTACATTCCTTTTTTTATTTGTACTTGCTCAGTTTGGGCGCTTTTGGTGTATTTTATCTTTAGGAAGATTTTGGAACACAAAAATAATCGTTCTACCTAAAATTACTATTATTAAAAAAGGACCTTACAAATATGTTAAACATCCTAACTATATAATTGTCTTTATCGAATTACTTTCAATCCCGCTATTATTCGGACTTTATATAACGGCGCTAATTTTCCCTTTTCTATATTTACTACTACTTACTATTCGAGTCCCTTCTGAAGAGGCGACCCTTAATCGAGCAAGTTCAATGAAATAAATTCCATATTAAAAAGAGGTAATCGACTGATTACCTCTTATTTCATTTGTATATAATCTTACCTTATTCTTTTACGACGTTCGCAGCTTGTGGACCACGCTCTCCTTCAACAATTTCAAATGTGACTGCTTGACCTTCTTCTAACGATTTGAAACCTTCTTCTTGGATTGCAGAATAGTGAACGAAAATATCGTCACCGTCTTCTTGTTGGATAAATCCATATCCTTTTTCTGCGTTAAACCATTTAACAATACCGTTCTGCATGTAAATAATTCCTCCTAAATTCTTTCCACGAAAAAACGTGTTAATTGCAAAGAAAAGAATGTATAAAA
>Ga0079226_10004590_pt1 | contig 10540 bp, 6 predicted proteins | sample Poulit2014_FD_76345 | JGI IMG/M metagenome (GOLD analysis project Ga0079226, IMG submission 76345) | Agricultural soil microbial communities from Georgia to study Nitrogen management - Poultry litter 2014 | ecosystem: Environmental > Terrestrial > Soil > Agricultural land | place: USA: Georgia...
ACACGGTTAGCGCTTTCAATTAGAAAGTAATGAAGAGGTTTTTGAGTGTAAGCAATTGTTTCTGGTATATCATCCGGATAATTGTTAAACCAAGGTTTTCTTTTACTCATGATTTTTCCCCCTAAAAATATAATGCTCGACATAAAGATAGTAATGGTCTGATAGCAAGACTTTCCGTAAGATCATTTTGCTATCAGACTTCATTTTACAAGTTTGACAGATTTTTTTGACTAAACTTATACAAATAACCAGTAGCCGAATCCAAATAAAAGAAAGACTATAGCTACTGCGATAAATATCTTTGCTAATTTATCATAAACCATCTCAATATTCCTCCCACTTGTGAAAGAAACCGGAATAGGTCGAGTTTCTCAAATTTTAACATATAATGAATGACAATTCAATCATTAATGAATTTCCATTCAGTATTATGGCGATATATGTGCAAGCTTTAGATTAAGTATACTATTTTTTAGGTGATGAGAAAACTTATAACTCTACAATAGTGACCCCTGAACCACCTTCACCTTCTCCACCGAAACGTGATGATTTAATATAGGGGGATCTTTCGATAAAACTTTCTACACCTTTTCGCAAGGCACCTGTTCCTCGGCCGTGAATAATAGTCACGCGGGAATAATTTTCCATAACTGCCCGGTCCATATAATTTTCTAACTCATACATCGCTTCTTCATATCGTTTCCCTCGTAAATCTATCTCAGATTTAACAGGGGTTTTCGTTTTCACAACATTTGTAAAAGTTGTCTCAGGTTCGGACTTAGCCTTTCCAATATACTGTAAATCCTTTTTGTGTGCTGTCACCCGCATCGGTCCAACTTGAATGATGAATTCATTATCATTTTTCTTTTCAATAATTTCTCCGGTCTGTTGCAAGCTTGTATGTTTGATTTCATCCCCAACAGAAAGTTCATGTGCTAGTTCCTCTGTTTTTGTTTTACTTCCTTTTTCTTCTACTAATTCTGGTTGCGCTTCTTCAAGGAGCTTTCGTGCTTCGATCCATTCATGTTCTTTCCACATCGTTTGGTCTTTCATCTTACGAACTTCACTTACGATAATTTCAGCTTCTTCTCGCGCTTGCTGTAGCGCTTTTTCTGCCTTTTCTTCAGCTTTTTTATACAAGGCATTACGCTTTTCTTCAAATGCTGTCCACTTTTGCTCAAGCTCACGATGTAGGGAGCTACTCTCTTCCATTAAAGTATTGGCAGCAGCTAATTTATCTTCAGCCGCTTTCCGTGTTTCTTCTAAAGCGCTAATCATATTTTCAACATTTTTTGAATCAAGGCCTAGATAGCTCTTAGCTTGTTCAATGATGTCATCCGATAAACCAAGCCGTGATGAAATTTCAAAAGCATTACTGCGCCCTGGTACACCCATCATGAGTCGATAAGTTGGTCGCAAAGTTTCCACATCAAATTCTACGGATGCATTCATGACCGATTCACGGTTATAGCCATATGCTTTTAGCTCAGGATAGTGGGTGGTTGCGACAATTCGGGCTTCTTTTTCAATCACCTCATCTAATAAGGCCATTGCCAGGGCTGCACCTTCCTGAGGATCTGTTCCAGCACCTATTTCGTCGAATAAAACGAGTGATTGCTCATCTACTTGTTTCATAATATCAACGATGTTGGTCATATGAGATGAAAATGTACTTAAATTTTGTTCAATTGATTGCTCATCGCCAATATCAGCGAATACTTTTTGGAACACTGCTAGTCGACAGCCGTCCAAGGCAGGTACTTGCATGCCGGATTGAGCCATGAGAGTTAAGAGACCGAGGGTTTTTAAGGTAACTGTCTTCCCGCCCGTGTTCGGTCCCGTAATAACAATTGCTGTATAATCTTCGCCCAAAGCAATATCGTTTGCGACAACTTCACTCGTCGGTATTAATGGATGACGTGCTTGTTTAACATCGATAATACCTTCATTATTTAGGCTTGGTTTGGCAGCTTTCATTTCTACAGCTAGCTTAGCCCGAGCATTTATGAAATCGATATTCGCTATCGTATTTAGATTGTGTAAGATTTCACTTGCATGGATAGCAATCTGTTCTGTTAACAAACGTAATATTCGTTCTTTTTCTTGTTTTTCTTTTATAAATTCTTGTTGCAGGGCATTATTTATTTGAATCACAGCGCGTGGTTCCATAAATAAAGTTTGGCCTGATGAAGATTGGTCATGAACAATGCCACCGATCGCACTGCGGTATTCATGTTTTACAGGGAGAACATAACGATTATTTCGAATCGTTACAATCGCATCAGATAACATCTTGCTTTTTGTTTTTGTTATCTGTTGTAATCGTTCGCGTACACGCGATTCATAGGTCCGAATAGCGGAACGTATCGATCGTAAATTACGAGATGCATCATCGAAAAAATTTCCATGTTCATCTATTTTATCTTTGATATCCTTTTCCAAGTGACGTAAAGAAAACAAGCTAGCAACAATTTCATTTATATGAGGAATTTCATCTAACTCTTCTAATTGTTCGATAAATATTTTGATATTTCGTCCGACATAAATCATCTGTGCAATTTGTAAACAGGCTTCTGTATCCAGGACACCCCCTATTTTACTGCGTTCGACATGTTCAGTAATGTTCGTCACATATGCTAATGGAAGTGATTTATTTAAACGGATTATATGCACCGCTTCATCTGTTTCAGCTTGTAGACGATGAATTGTGTCAATATCAGTAGCTGGATAGGTTCGATTAGCAAGTTCTCTCCCGACAGTCGTCGCTGTCTTTTCTGCTAATAATGAAATGACTTTATCGAATTCTAACACCTGTAATGTTCGCTCATTCATCCGCTTATACTCCTTTATTGTACATAATCATGGATTACTTATTTCTCATTGAAAACTTCTTAATTCTTTCTAGGTCCCAACTATTTATTACCGTATCTTTTTCTAGCCATGCTTGCCGAGCAACTTTAACACCGTATTCCATATGTGATAATGTTTTTATTTGATGTGCGTCTGTATTAATAGCAATCGGAATGTCTGCTTCTTGAGCTTTCGCTAACCATTCAGGCGATAAGTCAAATCGCATGGGATTGGCATTTAACTCTAAGGCTGTATTAGTTTTAGCAGCTAATTCAAGTAGTTCTTCCATATTAATAGCATAACTTTCACGTTTACCAATTAATCTTCCTGTTGGATGGGCAATAACATCAACATAAGGATTTTCGCATGCCGCTTGAATACGTTTCATAATCTCTGCTTCTGTTTGATTAAAACTTGAATGGATCGCAGCTATAACCCAGTCCATCTCTTTCAGAAAGTCATCTGAAAAATCTAAGTCGCTATTCGGTAAAATATCCATCTCTACTCCAGCAAAAATATGAATATTCCTATACTTTTCATTTAAACGATTAATTTCCTCAGCTTGTTCTAATAAGCGCTTTTCATCCAGGCCGTTTGCTACTCGTAAATATTTAGAATGATCTGTAATAGCGATATAGTTGTAGCCACGTTTCTCCGCCGCTTGAACCATTTCTTCAAGCGAATTAGCACCGTCGCTCCAGGTTGTGTGCATGTGTAGGTCGCCATAAATATCTTTTAATTCAATTAAATCGCTCATCTTTTTAATCTTCTCAAGTTCTTGATTTCCTTGTCTTAATTCAGGTGAAATATAAGCTAGCTCAAAATGATTGAAAAAATCTTTTTCTGAAGGGAAGTGAATAATTTCGCCTGATTCTTCATCTGTCACGCCATATTCGTTAATTTTTTCCTTCCGTTCTTTTGCTAATTGGCGCATTAATACATTATGTTCTTTTGAACCTGTAAAATGATGCAATGTCGTTGCATATTCATCGTTGGAAACGAGACGAAAATCAACATTTACATTATATTCATCTGCTAAGGTTATAGAAATTTTTGTGTCGCCTGCAGCAATTGTATCCTTTACATTATCCATGGCTAATAATGCTTGCTTAACAGCTGCAACTTCTTCCGTTGCAATAATAAAATCAATATCCTTTATCGTTTCACGTAAGCGGCGTAAACTGCCTGCCAAACTGAATTGTTCGATTTGTGGAATCGTCTTTAAATACGACTCTATTTCATCAGCTAAACGAAGCATATAATGAACTGGCAATCGCTCCGGCCGCGCTTCCTGATTTTCTAAGCCTTCTAATATATTCTCAACTGTCTTTTTCCCGAAACCACGTATAGATAATATAGCACCATTTAAGCATGCTTCTTTTAATGAGTCACGATCAACAATATCAAGTTCTTTATATAAGGTACTAATTCTTTTTCCACCTAAACCGGGGATTTTTAAGAGTGGCAATAATGTAGCTGGAATTTCTTTTTTTAATTCAACTAATAAAGAAGACTCACCTGTTTCAATATACTCTACAATTAATTCATTCGTTCCTTTTCCTATACCTTCAATCGTTGTAAAATCATCTATTTCATTAAGCGAGCGAACATCACGTTCTAATCCTTGCGCCGCTTTTCGATAGGCGGCAATTCGAAATGGATTCTCACCCTTAATTTCTAAGTAAAGTGCAATTTCTTCTAGAAAACGAATCATATCTTTTTTATTAATCGTCACGTCATAGACCTCCCAAATGTGATAAGTTACATAGCAATCTTTCCCTTACAACTATCTAGTAAATAGCCTTTTACATTTAAGTATTTTTATTAGAATTTCACCTAGTTTATCCTAACCTAAATGAATAAAGACTGATACATGAAGGAACATGGATCAGTCTTCTAAAGCTTTCATAGAAATACTTGACTTAAGCTATCTGTGAAAAATAAGGATTCCGTTATTTTTGATAAAAACGGAGTATGTAAGACGATAAATTTTGCTAAAAAAGAGCCATTAATTTTATCTTGAACACTACTTAGTGGTATTAATGCCAAGAAAAACAAGCCGATAAAAGTTATAATATACATTTCAACAAAACCGAGAACGGCACCTAATAGCCGGTTGATTGAACGAAGCACGGGAATACTTGCAATAAAGTCAATCATGTAGCCGACGGTTTGTAAAACAATTTTTGCAAGGAAAAAAATAACTCCAAATGCAATCGCATTATAAAATGCATTTTCTAAAGGCATGGTGTTTAAGAACAAGGCCCATGCACTGTCTGAAGATAACTCGGGATACGGAATCCAGAGCGATAAATGAGCTGCAAGTTTTTTGTAAAATATCGCTGCGATGATAAAAGACACTAAAAAGCCGACTAAGTGGACTACTTGCATAACAAATCCGCGTCGCAAGCCCATTAGCAAGCCGAAGATAAGTAAGACTAATATTAGTAAAGTGATCATTTATTTTTCCTCTTCTATTAATGAAAGTAATTCATCAAACTCTTCTTTTAATTTAATATATTCATTCATCGTATTAATCGCTGTAAGAACTGCTAATTTTGTCGAATCTAAATGTTTGTTCGATTCATATATTTCCAACATTTTACCATCGACTAGCTTAGCTACTAGTTCAACGTGTTCTTTCGATTCTTTACCAACGATTGTATACGTTCGATTATTAATGGATACTGTTACTTTATTTCGTTCCGCCACCCAAAAAGCTCCCCCTAATGAAACATTTATTATCCTTACCATGGATTGTATCATAATGTAGTAGATCTGTTTCATTCGATTATATAAAATGAGTTAATTTTACTTAATAACTCATACATGTACATACTAACATTAATTTTAACATGAAACATTATTTTTAGGAAACAGTATATATTATAAGCTGAGATTCACTTTAACCAACAAAGAAAAACATAATTTGCAAAGAGGATTTACTTAGTTCCTCCTATACAAATTATGTTTGATTCTTACTTTTTATTTACTATGTTATTCCGCTGAGTTCATCACTAAATATTGGGAAACATTTTGATTTACTTCATGTGTAATATGTAATTCGTTTTTTATTTTTACTGGAAAATCTTCCAATAATAAGAGTGGCTTTAAATAATGATAGGTTAATTCATCCGTTTTTATTTCACTTGGTAACTTGCCTAATGAAAGGATCATTTGCATAAACTCCGCTTGCACAATTGAATAATCAAGACGTGCATTGTAAATATTATGGTAGATAATTTGCTTTGTCAATTGATTAACGATGACGGATGAAAGTGGTAAGAATGGTCGTTTGTTTTTCAACCGTTGAATCGGCACGTTAATATACTGTAAAGAAAACTCCACGCTTAACTCTTCATCCTGTTCAATTTCTTTTAAATAATCCAACTCCTCTTTCGTTAATGTTAATTGAATTGGCAATACTTTTTTAATCATATGTTCAAAACTGACGTATGTTTGTCTCGTCTCACGATTATCTTTATGAACGGATAAAAGTAACAGTTCTTCTTCCTCTAAATAATTGGGAATATGATAGCCTGCTTGTTTCCGCTCGAATAATTGTAGCGTTTGCTCAACCGCCAGCGTAAACATGGCAACTTCTTCATCATCAATATTCCATGGAAAATAACCTGGTTTATAACTTGTAAATTGAGCACTTACTTCATCATTAATAAAAAATGAAGGAGCTATCAATTTTTCCGAACTTTCCTTAGCATCAAATTGCAATAAAATATTATCGTGAATGTGAAACAATTGCTCCATCGACAGACGATTTTTCAAGCTAGTATGTAATGATAGTAAGCCGTTGAATCCTTTATAGACAGACAAACCGTATAATCCATTGTCGTGACCGAGCACGGTACAAAACAAATACTCATCAAATCGCTCATCATAGATGACAAAGACTTCGTTCGTCGTTATAGTTGTCCATGGCTTTTGATCATAGTAAATCTTCGTCATATCTTGCAGTGATAGCCAAGTCAATTCTGCTGTTGCTTCCCAGTGGCCACTCGGAAACTGACCGATTGTATGTTTAACCTTTTCATTTAGTCGATGGACTAAACTTGTTTGTTGCGACTCTCTTTGTTTACCAAAAGGAAATTGAACCGCTTCGTACTTATCTATAATATGATGCGCTAGTTCATTCGTTGCTTCTATAAAATAAGGGTAAAGTTGACTTGTAGCTAAATGGATTTCTTGTAAAGCAATCTCGATGCGCCATGCTTTTTTTAATCCATACTCATATGTAATACAATCATTTTCAAACTCAAAATGTGACCCTAATATTGTTTTCTTAGCTATATCATTTGTGATGATTGAGCCCGTTAAATCTTCACTATGCAAGTGAAATTGATAGGGATGCGCATCCCACCAGGAAAATGTTAATTGAATAATCTCGTGTAATTCTCGAAATGTTGCGTGCTTATGTATATGAATAGTTCTCGTAATAGCTAGATCAACATCCTGCAATTTCATATGTAACTGTAAAATCACCCCATACATGTACCACCTCCTTATATGCATCTGCTTGCTAAAAGCTTTTCTCGTATGTAGAAGTCATTAATCAATTCCATTTTGAAGATTATGTGAATTTGGCTAATCCTTATAAATTATATATCAGTCTAACACAAGTCATTTGTCTTGAGTAGTGCTATTAGAACTATAATTCAAGCTTCTTTATCATATAATTAGTATCATTAAAAACGAAAACAGTGCTAGTTCATTCAAACGAAACACCTAGCTTAACAAAAAAGATTCCAGTAAATTCGAATCTACTGAAATCTCTCATTTATATTTTATCAAGCTTGAATTACCGATAGTTAGTCTTTTATATTGTGTTTTATTACTTTTCTATCTTTTTTGATGCTTCAGGATTGGACTTTTCGACATATTGATTTAGTTTTGCAGCAACCTTTGCAAAAACACTTCCTTCTTCGTATGTCCCATCGCTTTTCTTTTTGCCTGCAACTTCGCCTGTTAAAATTTCTATTCCTTCTTCAATTGTCTTTACCGTGTAGATATGAAACATGCCTGCTTCTACTGCTTCGATGACTTTATCTTTTAGCATTAGGTTTTTCTCGTTTTGATGTGGAATCATGACCCCTTGCTCACCAGTTAAGCCTTTATTTTTACATACATCGAAGAAGCCTTCTATTTTTTCATTTACACCGCCAATTGGTTGGATTTCTCCTTTTTGGTTTACTGAACCGGTAACGGCGATACCTTGTTTAAGCGGCACTTCTGATAAACTAGATAATAAAGCGTATAACTCTGTACTCGATGCACTATCACCATCAATACCACCATAGGACTGTTCAAACGCTAGATGAGCAGTTAATGACAAAGGATTATCCTGGGCAAACTGTTCCCCTAAATACCCTGTTAAAATATAAACCCCTTTGTTATGTATTTTTCCACTCATTTTACTTTCACGTTCAATATTCACGATTCCGCTACGTCCCATAAAGGTCGTCGCTGTAATACGGGCCGGTTTTCCAAAGCTATATTGGCCTACATTGTAAACAGCCAGTCCATTCAGTTGCCCCACTTTCAACCCGTCTGTATCGAGTAAAATTGAGCCTTCATCAATACTTTCTTGAATTTTTTCTTCATATAAACTGGAACGATATTCACGTTCTCTAATAGCTTTTTTGATATGTTCTTCCTCAATTAGTTTTGCACCAGCCATTTTCGCCCAAGTATCCGCTTCATAAATGATTTCGACAAGACGATTAAAACGAGTCGACATTTTTTCCTGATGACTCGTTAAGCGAATGCTATGTTCCACCACTTTAGCCACGGCTGCTCGATCAAAATGAAGTAAGTCATGTTCGTTACAATGCGTATGAATAAAGCTAGCAAGTAAATTCATATTTTCTTTATTGTAATCCATTTCAACATCAAAATCGGCTTTAATTTTAAATAACTTTCCGAAATCCTCATCGTGATGATAAAGTAATTGATACAATTCTAAGTTACCAATAATAATCACTTTAATGTCTAGTGGAATTGCTTCAGGATTAAGTGAAGTCGTCGCCATTAAACCAGCATGTTCTCCGATATTTTCAATTTGAACCTTCCTCGTTAATAAGGCGCGCTTTAAAGCATCCCAGGAATAGCTTTTTGTCAAAATATCCTTCGCTTGAATAATTAAATAACCACCATTTGCTTTATGCAGAAAACCTGGTTTTATTTTTGTGAAATTCGTACTCATCACACCCATACGACTCTCATACTCTACTTTTCCGACTACATTATAAAAAGTCGGATTATCTGCTGTTACCACAGGAGCTCCTTTTGTCTCCGTGTTATCAACGATTAAATTGACTTCATATTTCATTGGAAAGTTACTATTTTTTGGTGCCCTTTGTAACATTCCTTGTAAGGGATTAGCTGTCTCTGCTTCTTCACGTTGTAAAAAATCCCCAATATTAACGAGTATATCGTCTTGTACTTCTGCTAAATAAGTAAGTATGTTATGGCAGTCCTGGTATTTTTCTTTTAAGTCGTCTAAATGATAACCTGCTGCGGCGAGAGCGACACGATTATCTAAATTTTCGAGTGTCTTTTTAGCCTCTTTTTCTAAATCACGAATAGTATTAGTGAATTCAAGGACTTTATCTTGAATTTCTATCGTTCTTTCTTCAATTTCTAACACAACTTCCTCATCTAGTTCTTGATACTCTTCTTCCGTAATAGGTTTACCATTGACGAGTGGGATCGTTAAGAATCCCGAGCCTGATTGACGAATAACAAAACCTGATTCAGCTGCGATAGCGTTCAACTCTTGGAAAATCTCATTCGTTTTATCTTGGAGATCTTGTAAAATCTCCTTTTTCTCTTCTTTATAGGATTCTTCATTAAATGCACGCGGAATATCCGTTTTCAAATTATTAACGAAATCTTCCATGTCTTGTTTTAATTTTTTACCGAATCCAACAGGTAACTTCAACACTTTTGGCTTGTAAGCATCGTCAAAATTATAAACATAGCACCAATCGAATAATTCTACCTCGTCCTCAGCAAATTCGCGAACGAGTGAGTTGGCGAATGTGTTCTTTCCTGTACCTGGTAAGCCAGCGATATATATGTTGTAACCGACTTTATCGACATGCAAGCCAAAATTAATCACTGAATGTCCACGTTTTTGGCCGACGATTCCTTTTAGATTTGGCAACTCAGCAGTTGTCTCAAAATCGAACTCAGCTGGATTGACTGTACGTTTTAATTGTTGGGCTGTTAATTTTAAGGCTTCATAATTTTCTTTCATCTACGTACCCTCCCTCGATGTTAATTGCTTTACAATTGAATATAGTATAAATGGCTCAAGCCTTTCAAGCAATGATAGACTTATTTAGCTTGTTCTAATTGTAACAGTTTCTCTTTCACGTCTGTGCCGGCACGAAATCCGGACAAGCTTCCATCCTTACGCACAATGCGATGACAAGGAATGATGAATAATAAGGGGTTTTTCCCTATTGCACTGGCTACTGCCCGAACTGCCTTAGGTCTACCTAAGTTATTAGCAATGTCTGCATAACTCCTTACTTCCCCGTAAGCTACTTTTTCCACTTCACGCCAAACTTCTTTTTGAAAGTCTGTGCCGGTTAGTTGCCTAGCACTTTCCAAACATTCTATTTTCCCTTGTAAATAATCGCTTATTTCTTTTGTATATAAACTCATCTTA
>Ga0079226_10004591_pt1 | contig 10536 bp, 9 predicted proteins | sample Poulit2014_FD_76345 | JGI IMG/M metagenome (GOLD analysis project Ga0079226, IMG submission 76345) | Agricultural soil microbial communities from Georgia to study Nitrogen management - Poultry litter 2014 | ecosystem: Environmental > Terrestrial > Soil > Agricultural land | place: USA: Georgia...
GAGTCCGTCTCCCGGACGATGGTCATCCGGGAGCAGAAGGACCGCACGCAGCTCGCCGTGCTCGAGGACGGTGTCACGGTCGAGCACTATCTCAGCGAGCACAAGGCGCAGGCATCCCTCATCGGCAATGTCTACCTCGGCCGCGTCCAGAACGTCCTGCCCAGCATGGAGGCGGCGTTCATCGACATCGGCAAGGGGCGCAACGCCGTGCTCTACGCCGGCGAGGTGAACTGGGACGCCCTCGGCATGACCGGCAAGCCGCAGCGCATCGAGCAGGCGCTGAGCTCCGGCGACTCCGTCCTCGTGCAGGTGACGAAGGATCCGGTCGGCCACAAGGGCGCCCGGCTCACGAGTCAGATCTCGCTGCCCGGCCGCTTCTTGGTCTACATCCCGGGGAACTCGATGACGGGCATCAGCCGGAAGCTGCCGGACAACGAGCGCGCGCGCCTCAAGAAGCTCCTCAAGGAGATCCTCCCGGACCAGGCCGGCGTCATCGTGCGCACCGCGTCCGAGGGCGCGTCGGACGACGAGCTGCGGCGCGACGTCGAGCGCCTCACGAAGCGCTGGGACTCGATCCAGAAGAAGTCGAAGGCGCCCAAGGCGCCGTCGCCCAAGCTGCTCTACAGCGAGCCCGACATGATCGTCCGGATCATCCGCGATGTGTTCAACGAGGACTTCGATGCCCTCGTCGTCGACGGCGAGGGCGTGTGGGACACGATCCACGAGTACGTCGAAGCCGTGGCCCCCGATCTCCTGGAGCGTGTGAGCCGCTACGGGACGGAGGGCACCGACACCGCGGACGCAGGGGCCGCCGGCACGGACATCTTCGATCACTTCCGTGTGAATGAGCAGGTCGAGAAGGCCCTGCACCGGAAGGTGAACCTGCCGTCCGGCGGTTCGCTGGTCATCGACCGGACCGAGGCGATGACCGTCGTCGACGTCAACACGGGGAAGTTCACCGGGTCCGGCGGCAACCTCGAGGAGACGGTGACGAAGAACAACCTCGAGGCGGCGGACGAGGTCATCCGACAGCTGCGTCTGCGCGACATCGGCGGCATCATCGTCGTGGACTTCATCGACATGGTCCTCGAATCGAACAGGGATCTGGTGACCCGTCGGCTCGTCGAGTGCCTCGCACGCGACCGGACCCGCCACCAGGTCGCCGAGGTCACCTCGCTGGGCCTGGTGCAGATGACGCGCAAGCGGATCGGCACCGGCCTGGCCGAGTCGCTGGCCGCAGCGGGCGAGGACCTGTCCGGACGCGGGCTCCTGCTGCCGGGCTCCGACGAGAAGGATTCCGGCAGCGGACAGAAGGGCGGCCAGCGCGGCCGCAGGCAGGGGAAGGGCGGCGACGGCGGGTCGTCGCGCGGCTCGAAGCGCCAGCCCTCCGCCCAGGACGACGAGCGGGATCTCGAGGAGAAGAACAGCCAGTCGCGCTCGGCGGTCGCCGCCATCGCCAAGGCCACGCTCAAGAAGTCCGATGACAGCGCCGGCGGCGGCACGAACGGCGAGTCGCCCCAGGACGCGACGGCGGACCGGCCGACCAGGTCGACGGATCCGTCCGATGAGCAGGCTGAGTCGGCGTCCGAGGGCCGTCGGCCACGACGCGGGGGCGGTCGCTCGCGCGGATCGAGCAGGAGCACCGAGGCGCCCCAGGGCACTCGGCAGTCGGCTCCGCCCCCGCCGGAGCCGACCGGGCCGATGCCGCTGATGATCGGTGCCGAGTCCGCGACGACGGTGCAGACGCAGCCCACGCCGGAACCGGCTGCGACGACGACCGCGCCGACGACGGACGTGCGGCCGGCAGACGCGCAGCCCGCGTCCGCGGGGACGTCGAGCGCCGAGGCGTCGGACGAACCGGCGAGCGCTGATCAGGACGCGGAGTCCTCGGCTCCGACAGGGCCCATCCTCATGCTGGGGATGGACGACTGACTCGCCGGCTCACTGAGCCGCCGTCGGCTCCGGGCCCGGTCTCCGCGCGCGGAGACCGGGCCCGGACGCGTTGTGCCGTCTTTTCATGTCTGAGCAGGTAACAATAAGGTAACCAGCGGCTTCTCAGTCGATTCCATGTGTGACGCAGGTCATAGGCGGCTGTAGTCTCTGTGACCATGAACACACACATGAGCGCTGCCTTGAGCGCGCAACCCGCGGGTCAGGGCGTCGTAACCTCCATCGAGGACACGGTCAACGGCATCCTTGAACCGTTCGTCACCGTCTTCAGCAACATCGTCTTCTTCGCCATCGGTCCTGTGCCGCTGGTCGTCATCTGGCTGATCGTGGCCGCAGTCGTCTTCAGCGTCTACTTCGGCTTCATCCAGTTCCGCGGCTTCAAGGTCGCCCTGGAAGTCGTGTCCGGGAAGTTCTCCAGCCCGAACGATCCCGGGGAGGTCACCCACTTCCAGGCACTCACGTCCGCAGTGTCCGGCACGGTGGGCCTGGGCAACATCGCCGGCGTCGGTGCCGCTCTCGCGATGGGCGGTCCCGGTGCGGCGTTCTGGATGATCATCGCCGGACTGCTCGGCATGTGCACGAAGTTCGTCGAGTGCACGCTGGGTGTGAAGTACCGCGAGATCGATGCCGACGGCATCGTCAACGGCGGTCCGTTCAAGTATTTGCCGATCGCCTTCGCGCGCTTCTCCCGGCCGGTGGCGAGTGCCCTCACGGGCTTCTTCGCCATCGCCATCCTCCTCTTCGGCGTCGCAGGCGGAGGCATGTTCCAGGCGAACCAGACCTACGTGCAGCTGCGCGAGGTCTCCGGCGGCGACGACAGCATCATCAACGGTCCCGTCGGCGGGCTCGTGATCGGCATCCTCATCGCGTTCGTCGTCGGGCTCGTCATCCTCGGCGGGATCAAGTCGATCGGCAGCGTGACGAGCCGGCTGGTCCCGGCCATGGGCATCTTCTACGTCCTGTCCTGCCTCATCGTCCTCGTCGGGAACTTCGACCAGATCGGTCCGGCGCTCGGGGCGATCGTGTCCGGCGCCTTCGACATGCAGAGCGTCGCCGGCGGCATCTTCGGCACCATGGTCGTAGGCTTCCAGCGTGCGGCGTTCTCGAACGAGGCGGGCATCGGCTCCGCTCCCATCGCCCACTCGGCGGTCAAGACCCGGCGCCCGGTCTCGGAGGGCTTCGTCGCCCTGCTGGAGCCCTTCCTCGACACGGTCGTGGTCTGCCTCATGACGGCGCTGACGATCGTCATCGCCGCGGGCTCGGCCTATGACGGTGCCATGGCCGAGTTCGCGGAGACGGGGCTGTCGCCCGACGGCGTCTCGCTCGTGTCCGCCGGGTTCGCGACGATCTCGCCCTGGTGGCCGGTGTTCCTGGCCTTCGCGGTCATGCTGTTCGCGATCTCGACCCTCATCACGTGGGCCTACTACGGGCAGAAGGCGTGGCACTACCTCTTCGGCCGCCGTCACGCAACGGACATCGTGTTCCGCTGCATCCTGCTCGCGTTCATCATCATCGGGTGCATCGCCTCCTTCGGCCAGATCGTCAACTTCGCCGATGCGGCGCTGTTCTGCTGCGCCTTCGTCAACATCCTCGGCCTCTACATCCTCATGCCGGTGGTGAAGAAGGAGATGAAGCAGTACCTGGCCGACCGGAAGGCCGGCACGCTCCACGAGCTGGGCGCCGAGGACGACGCGCAGCTCCAGCAGATCCGGGAGGAGCAGGGCAACGCCTGACCCACATCGTCGACCTCCGTCCTCCCGGACGTGCTGCGCGCCCCGGCCCTCGCCGGGGCGCGCAGCGCTGTAAAATCGGTCAGCGATGGCCCCGCGCAACGATCCGCCGAGTCGGCGGGGCACGTGACACCGTGGACACAGGAGACGCTATGGCCGACATCCCGCACGAGCTCGCAGCCCTGCGCGGCAGCATCGACAATCTCGACTCAGTGCTCATCCACGTGCTGGCGGAGCGGTTCAAGCTCACCGAGCGTGTCGGCCGACTCAAGGCCGAGCGGGACCTGCCGGCCGCGGACCCGGGCCGTGAGGCCCGTCAGGTCGCTCGACTGCGGACTCTTGCGGAGGATGCGCGCCTCGATCCCGAATTCGCGGAGACGTTCCTCGCGTTCATCGTCGCGGAGGTCATCCGGCACCATGAGAGGATCGCCGACGAGGCCCGCGGGGCGCGCGACGGGAGCGCAGTGCAGGACGATCAGCCGCGTTGACCGCGACTCCGCCCGTGCGCTAGGGTTATTCGTCGGTGCTGTGAGCATCGGGAGCAGATCCCCCCTCGTAATGGGACCTCCGAGATCAGCCGGTCTCCACCCGCCTCGGAGCCAAGGAGGGGTCGCTCCGTACACGGAGAAGTCGCGCGGCGGACGGCTGCGCGCAGGAGTGAAGCGAGAGGTACGCGAATGGTCTACGCCATCGTCCGCGCCGGCGGCCATCAGGAGAAGGTCAGCGTCGGCGACGTCATCACCGTCAATCGGATCAAGGCGGAGGCCGGCGACACCGTCGAACTCCCCGCAGTCCTCCACGTGGACGGGAGCACCGTCACCACGGCCGCAGATGCGCTGTCGAAGATCACGGTCACCGCAGAGGTGCAGAATGAGCTGCGCGGACCGAAGATCGTCATCCAGAAGTACAAGAACAAGACGGGCTACAAGAAGCGTCAGGGCCACCGCCAGGACCTCACCCGCCTCAAGATCACCGGCATCGCCTGACCGACTGCGACATCTGAAGGAGACAAGCCAATGGCAACCAAGAAGGGCGCAAGCTCCACCAAGACCGGCCGCGACACGAACGCCCAGCGGCTCGGCGTGAAGCGCTTCGGCGGTCAGGTCGTCAACGCGGGTGAGATCCTCGTCCGTCAGCGCGGCACCTCGTTCCACCCCGGTGCCAACGTGGGCCGCGGCAAGGACGACACGCTGTTCGCCCTGTCGGCCGGCACGGTCGAGTTCGGTGCGAAGCGCGGCCGCAGGGTCGTCAACATCCTCGCGGGCTGACACCGGCACTCCTGCCAACCGCAGCACGAGCGGGGCGAGTCGATCACGACTCGCCCCGCTCCTGCGTTCCCGGGCACCGCAGCGCACACCCACGGTGCGCACGCTCGACGCCCCCCGTAGGATCGTGGGTGCGCCCCACCCGCGTCATCCCGCCCCTTCCATCCCTGCGAGGCATCCATGGCCACTGAGTTCATCGACCGCGTCACCCTGCACATCGCAGGGGGCGACGGCGGAAACGGCTGCGTGTCCATCCGACGTGAGAAGTTCAAGCCGCTGGGCGGTCCCGACGGCGCGAACGGCGGCGACGGGGGAGACGTGGTACTCGAGGTGGACGCGCAGACCACCACGCTCCTGCCCTACCATCGGTCCCCCCACCGACGGGCCGCGCACGGCGGCATCGGCAAGGGCGATCTGCGCCACGGCGCCGACGGCGGTGAGTACGTCCTGCCCGTCCCCGAGGGGACGGTCGTGAAGACGAAGGACGGAGAGGTGCTGGCCGATCTGGTGGGCCACGGCACGCGCTACGTCGCGGCGGCCGGCGGTCGCGGAGGGCTCGGCAACGCCGCGCTCGCATCCAGGAAGCGCAAGGCCCCGGGCTTCGCGCTGCTCGGGATCCCTGGGGAGGAGCGCTCACTGGTCCTCGAGATCAAGACGATGGCGGACATCGCGCTGGTGGGGTTCCCCTCCGCCGGCAAGTCCAGCCTCATCGCCGCGATGTCCGCGGCACGGCCGAAGATCGCGGAGTACCCGTTCACGACGCTCGTGCCCAACCTCGGCGTCGTGGAGGCCGGAGGCACGCGCTTCACCGTGGCCGATGTCCCCGGACTCATCCCGGGGGCGGCGGAGGGTCGCGGACTGGGACTCGAGTTCCTGCGGCATGTGGAGCGCTGCGCCGGCCTGGTCCACGTGATCGACCTGGCGACCTGGGAGACGGACCGGGACCCGGTGAACGATCTGCGGGCGCTCGAGGCCGAACTCGCCGACTACGCGGTCGACATCGCCCACGGCGGCGACCTGCTGCCGCTCGACGAGCGTCCCACGCTGGTGGCGCTCAACAAGATCGACGTGACCGACGGGCGGGAGATGGCGGATCTGGTCCGCCCCGACCTGGAGGCGGCGGGCTACCGCGTCTTCGAGATCTCCGCCGTGTCGCACGAGGGGCTGCGCGAGCTGGCGTTCGCGATGGCCGGCCTCGTCGAGGCGGAGCGCGCACGGCGCGAGGCGGAGCCCGAGGTTCCGGAGCGGGTCGTCCTGCGTCCGCGCGCAGTCGACGACAAGGGCTTCCGCATCGCCGTCGAGCATGCCGGCGGCGAGCCCGTCTACCGGATCCTGGGCGACAAGCCCGAGCGCTGGATCCTGCAGACCGATTTCGCCAACGACGAGGCGGTGGGCTATCTCAGCGACCGGCTCGATCGACTCGGCATCGAGGCGGAACTCTTCCGCGCCGGCGCCGTGCCCGGTGCGACGGTCGTCGTCGGACCGGGCGACGGCGTCGTCTTCGACTGGGACCCGACGATGGTCGGCGGTGCGGAGCTGCTCGGGGGCCGCGGGTCGGACACCCGCTTCGAGGAGCGCACGCGTGCGACGCGGCGCGAGCGCAAGGAGGCGTTCCACGAGCGCATGGACGCGAAGGCCGCGACCCGCGCCGAGTTCGAGGCCGAACGGGTCGCGGAGAATGCGGCCCGGGAGCGTGCCGCCCGCGCGGATCGGGTCGACGATCCGAGTCAGGGGCGGGGAGACGGCGACGGCGAGGACGGGCGGTCGTGATCACCGAGGCCCTGACCAGGGCTCAGGTGGGAGGCGCCAGACGGATCGTCGTCAAGATCGGCTCATCCTCGCTCACGACGATGGAGGATGGGCTCGACCACTCACGGCTGCGGCGGATCGCCGACGTGCTCGGCGCGCAGCGCGCGGCGGGCCGCGAGGTCGTCCTCGTCTCGTCCGGGGCGGTGGCAGCAGGGCTGGATCCGATGGGCATCTCGCGCAGGCCCAAGGACCAGGCCACGAAGCAGGCGGCGGCAGGAGTCGGCCAGAGTCTCCTCATGGCCGCCTACACCCAGGCGCTGGCCGCGCACAGTCTCGTGCCGGCGCAGGTGCTGCTCACCGCCGATGACCTCATCCACCGCGCGAAGTACCGCAACGCCCAGCGCGCGGTCGAGCGGATGCTGGCGCTGGGGATCTTCCCCATCGTGAACGAGAACGACGCGGTCGTATCCCACGGCGTGCGGTTCGGCGACAACGACCGCCTCTCCGCACTGGTCGCCCACCTCATCCACGCCGAGGCGCTCGTCCTCCTGTCGGACGTCGATGCGCTGTGCACAGCACCGCCCGGGACGCCGGGCAGCGAGCGGGTGCCGTTCGTATCCGGGCCCGAGCACCTGGAACGGCTGAGCATCGGCGGCACCGGGGCGGCCGGGACCGGGACCGGCGGGATGGTGACGAAGGTCCAGGCGGCGACGATGGCGGCGGACTCCGAGATCGCGTCCATCCTCACATCCGCGGACCGCGTCGCCGAGGCCGTCACCGGAGGCGATGTCGGAACGGCCTTCGGCGTGACGCATCGACGCAGGTCCACCCGCCTGCTGTGGCTGGCCCACCTCGCGCAGAAGCACGGGACCGTGCACGTCGACGAGGGCGCGGCACGGGCGGTGGCGGAGCGCGGCCGGTCGCTGCTGGCCGTCGGGGTGACCGGTGCCGACGGCGGATTCGACGCGGGGGATCCGGTGGACGTCCGCGGTCCCGACGGCGCCCTCGTCGCCCGCGGCATCGTCAATTTCGCCCAGGACGAGCTCCCGGAGATGATCGGGAAGACCTCGGAGGAGTTGGGGAACGCACTCGGCGCGGACTACCGTAGAGAGGTCATCCACCGGAACGACATGGTCCTCACGGACGCAGTCTTCGAGCAAGGGGAACTATGACGACCGACATCAGCCCGCGCGTGGTCCGCGGGGTCACGCGCGTCGTGGCGGCGGCGAAGGCGGCCTCCAGCAGCGTCGCGCAGGCATCGACGGGTCTCAAGGACCAGGCGCTCGAGGCGATCGCGCGGGCGCTGGAGGACAACGTCGACGACATCCGGGCGGCGAACGCGGAGGACATCGAGACGGCGCGCAAGCGCGGCACCGAGGAACCGCTCATCGACCGCCTCACGCTGACCGACGCGCGGATCCGCGACATCGCCGGGGCCGTCCGCGAGGTGATCGGGCTGCCGGATCCCGTGGGGACGGTGGAGCACGGGCGGACGATGCCGAACGGCATGCGCGTCTCGCAGGAGCGCGTGCCGGTGGGCGTCGTCGGCGCGATCTACGAGGCGCGGCCGAACGTCACGGTCGACATCGCCGCGCTCGCGCTGAAGTCCGGCAACGCCGTGGTGCTGCGGGGTGGTTCCGCGGCCCGCTCCTCGAACACGCTCCTCATCGAGCTGCTCCGCAAGGCCGTGGAGTCCGTGGGCCTGCCCGCGGCCGTCGTGAGCGGGATCGATGAGTTCGGACGCGACGGCACGACGGTGCTCATGCAGGCCCGCGACTACGTCGATCTGCTCATCCCGCGCGGCGGCGCGGACCTCATCGCGAAGGTCGTGCACGAATCGCTGGTCCCCGTCATCGAGACGGGCGTGGGCAATGTGCACATGTTCATCGACTCCTCCGCACCCGTGCGCATGGCGACCGACCTCGTCCTCAATTCGAAGACCCATCGGCCCAGCGTGTGCAATGCGCTCGAGAACCTGCTCGTCCATGAGAAGGCGGCCAAGCGCGTGCTGCCGAAGATCCTGGCCGCGCTCCGGGACGCCGGGGTGACGGTCCGCGCGGACAGGGCCGTCGAGGAGTTCGCCCCGGAGGGGATGCGGATCCGCCGCGTGACGCGTCGGGACTGGGCCAAGGAGTACCTCGGCCTCGAACTGGCGGTCAAGCTCGTGGCCACCGTCGATGAGGCGATCGACCACATCCACGCCTACACCTCCGGCCACACCGAGGTCATCGTGACGAACGACCTGGCGAACGCCGACACGTTCGTCCAAGCGGTCGACGCCGCCGCGGTCGGTGTGAACGTCTCCACGCGCTTCACCGACGGCGGGCAACTGGGTCTGGGCGCGGAGGTGGGCATCTCGACCCAGAAGCTGCACGCACGGGGACCGATGGGACTCGATGCGCTCACGACCACGAAGTGGATCATGCGCGGCAGCGGTCAGATCCGCTCCTGACCGGAGGCGTCAGCTGCGCGGGCGGCGGGGCGCCTCTGCATTCATCGATCCGACATGAGACACTTGTCCCGACCTCTCGACCACCGTCACCGACCCGAAGGACGAACATCATGGCGACCTCCATCCTCGCTTCCGTCGCGGCGACCCCGCACGTCGTCTACGACCTGCCGATCCCCCCGATCGGATTCGGCCTCATCACCTTCTCGATCCTCATGTTCCTGGGCGTCGTCACGCTGTCGTGGAAGGGCATCGCGCACCGCCACTGATACGCGCATCGACTCCCACGACCACTCAGCGAGTGAACTCCGTCCACGCAGACGCACCGCCCCGCCGCATCGGCGTCATGGGCGGCACGTTCGACCCCATACACCACGGACACCTCGTCGCCGCCAGTGAGGCGGCGGCGACCTTCGCGCTGGACGAAGTGGTCTTCGTCCCGACCGGGCGTCCCTGGCAGAAGGAGTCGGCGCTCGTGTCCGCAGCCGAGGACCGCTACCTCATGACGGTCGTGGCGACAGCGTCGAACCCCCGGTTCACGGTGTCGCGGGTCGACATCGATCGACCGGGACACACCTACACCATCGACACGCTGAGGGACCTGCGGCAGGTGTACGGTGAGAACGCGGACCTGTTCTTCATCACGGGTGCTGATGCGCTCGCGCAGATCCTGTCGTGGAAGGATTCGGACGAGCTCTTCGCCCTCGCGCACTTCGTGGGCGTCTCCCGGCCGGGGCACGATCTGAGCGGCGACGGCCTGCCGACCGGTCGGCTCAGTCTGCTGCAGATCCCTGCGCTCGCGATCTCGTCCACCGAATGCAGACAGCGGGCTGCGGAGGATCTTCCCGTCTGGTACCTGGTGCCGGACGGCGTCGTCCAGTACATCGCTAAGCACAATCTGTACAGGAGTGACATTGGCTGAGAAGTTCATGACGCGACGGGAGCGCCGCGAGTCCGAGCGGCGCGCGGCGGACGCCGCGTACGACGCTCAGCAGACGGCCGAGCCGACGTCGCCCGCGGACCCGCCCGCGCCCGTCGACCCTCCTGCTGCCGGCGGTTCGCCCGACCAGGATGCGGCACCCGCATCCTCGGGGGCGTCCGCAGGCACCGGCGACACCATCGAGGTGCCCCGGTTCACGTCCCGCGGCGAGCGGAAGCGCTTCCTGCGCGAGCACGACCTGCCCCCGGACATCTCGACGGCGGCCATCCCCACCGTGCTGGCCCAGCGGGCGGCCGGTGGCGCCGCTGCCGCAGACGCCCCGTCCGCGCCGTTCGTCGCAGGCACTCCGGATGATCTGTCGGCGCACGAGCAGTCCGCTCCTGAGCAGTCCACCCCTGAGGAGCAGTCCACTCCTGAGGAACCGGTGACCGCAGAGGAGTCCGCTCCCGAGGC
>Ga0079226_10004592_pt1 | contig 10536 bp, 9 predicted proteins | sample Poulit2014_FD_76345 | JGI IMG/M metagenome (GOLD analysis project Ga0079226, IMG submission 76345) | Agricultural soil microbial communities from Georgia to study Nitrogen management - Poultry litter 2014 | ecosystem: Environmental > Terrestrial > Soil > Agricultural land | place: USA: Georgia...
CAAAACTTCCCAGTAGAAACAAATGCTACCGAAATGCTATTCATGCAGCACTTTATGAAGATGCTAAAGCTGGAAGGTCGTGCAGCTGTTATTGTGCCAGAAGGAGTGCTATTCCAAACAAGTAACGCTTTTAAAGCTATTAAACAGGACTTATTAGAAAACTTCGATGTGCACACCATTGTAAGTTTGCCAAGTGGTGTGTTTTTACCATATAGTGGCGTAAAAACCAATATTATATTCTTCGACCGTAAAGGGGCTACTTCCGAAATTTGGTATTATGAAGTAAATCCGCCGTATAACTTAACCAAAAATAGACCTATCCTTTACGAGCATTTCGAAGAGTTTTTAGATTTGTTTAAAAATCCTGAAAAACGAAATGCTACCAACAAGAAGGTTAGTGACGACTGCAATGATTGGACGGTAAAAGTTAGCGATATTAAAGACTACGATATCAGTGCAAAGAATCCCAATAAAGTTGTGGAAATAATCCATCGCTCACCAGTTGAATTGATAGCAGAATTGAAGGCGAATGATAAAAAGATTGATGCGCATTTGCGGAGAATTGAAGAATTGATTGGGGAATGAAAGGTTTCTCGCAAAGCATGCTAAGAAGACGCAGAGCACGCTAAGAAAACCTTTGCGAACTTTGCGTGGAAATCTCTGCGGACTTTGCGTGAAAAAATTAAAATATGATTATGAAAAATAAGGAATTGATAGTTGGTAATGGAAAATTGACAATGGAGGGTTGGGAGGAGGAAATAATTAAGAATTGTTTAGATAAATCTAAGTTTACAATAGGTAAAATTAAAAGTTCAGAAGTTAATGAGAGTGGAACTTACCCTGTGGTGGATCAGTCTCAAAATTTCCTTGCTGGTTATTCGGAAAAGCAAGAATTATTATATGATGGGAAACTTCCTGTTGTAGTGTATGGAGATCGTACAAACATTGTGAAACATATTAACTTCAGATTTATTCAGGGGGCAGACGGAATTAAAATTTTGATACCAAATAAGAAAGTTAATAGTCGGTATTTTTTCTATGCATTAAATTGGTTTAAGCCTGAATCTAAAGGGTATCGAAGACATTATTCGATTTTGAAGAAAATAAAAATACCCTATCCAAAATCTCTTTCCGAACAACGCCGTATCGTTTCCAAATTAGACGGTTTATTTGCCGAAATTGACGCTTCCCTCGCTTTAATCGATCAAAATATTGAACAGGCAGAAGCCTTGAAATTGAGTGTGTTGGACGCTGAAATTAATGAGCAAAACTTTGATAAAGTGCCTTATTTGAAATATATAAAAGAAAGAAAAGAAAAATTAAAACCTGAAGCAGAGATAACCTATAATATTATTGGGTTAGAGAATATTGAGTCATATTCCGGAAAACTAATTGGATTTAAACCATTGAAAGGTAAAGAAAGTCGAAGCAATAAGTCAGTTTTTAAAAAGGGTGATGTTCTATATTCCAAGCTAAGGCCTTATTTGAATAAAGTTCTAATTGCTAACTTTGATGGAATTGCAACAACTGAAATAATGCCTTTTATTGTCGATTCAGATAAGTTTATAAATACTTTTGTCAGCTACTTTTTACGATCAGAATCTATTGTACAACTAATAAATTTGAGTTGTTCAGGGGCAAGAATGCCACGTACAAAAAAATCTTTTTGGAAAACATTAGAAATACCAACTCCTTCAATTAAAACCCAACAAAAAATCGTTCAAAAGTTAGATACACTTTTTGAAGAAATTGATGGTTTGGTTTCCGATTATCAACAAAAACGAGAAGATTTGGAGGCGTTGAAGAGTAGTTTGTTGGATCGGGCTTTTAAGGGGGAGTTGTAGAGTATTTGAGTATGATGAAAGAGGATATTATAATAAGCGAAGCTAGAAGGTTTTATAACTATGGTGATTGGAAGAATTCTCGAGTTTTTCCCACTGCTCAAGACTTAATAGATGAACTAAAAATGGAATTGAGAAATCATCTAGACGATGATAGTAAAAAGGTTTATCTAAATGAACTAATTCGTTTAATTGATATAGATGCGCAAAAGCATTTAAAAGCTTGTAAAAAGAAAGATAATCCACTTGAGTGCCTAGAATATAGTTTATACGCTAAAAGTAAATATTACGCCTCTCAGATTATCGAATCTATCAACGAAAGGCATGTATTTTTTAACAAACAATTTAATGCTGATAAAAACCTTTCTGATGAAACCTTGGAGGCTATTAAGGAGTTAATAAGAGGAGAGCCTTACCGTTTATTTAAATGCAGTCCACAAGAGTCCTCTGAGGTTGTTAAGCGATTAAACACTCTAGGAATTCTTTCTAAAGAAAAACATGTTTTTTCTGTTCATCATAGAGATATTAAATATTTAAAAAAACTAATAGAGTTAAAGTCTTGGAAGAGTTTTAATGACTATTTGAATACTAAAGAAGAAAGCAGTCAATCTTTTAATACAACTTATAAAATAAGTAACTCTTCTGGTTTTCAAGTAAATCATGCCGAAGATCGAGGTTCAATAAATGTTCCTATAACTAAAGTTCAAAGTTCATCGGGAGTTTCTTGGCTTAATAAGATGTTTTGGTGGATAAGTATTATTGGAATTATAATTGCTAGTATTATTGGATTATATCAATTATTCAATCATAAGTGAAATGGTTTTTTGGATCTTGATTTTAAAGAGTGAGAGTTGTAAGAAAATTGAACAATAAGTATAGAAATATAGTCTTAGCGATTGAAGTTAGTAATTCAATGCAATACTTGTGTAAAGGGTTAGCTGAAGTTCAGAAAATAACTCCAGCAAATGACTTTTACGACCCTGCTTTTGCTTTTCTATCCAATGGGATGGAAAGGCTTTTTAAAGTTATGCTATGTTTAAACTATAAGCAGTTAGAAGGTGAATTGCCTACTCCTGGTAAACTATGGGGCCGTAAAAATGGTCATGATATAGTATACTTTAAGAGTAAAATAGAGGAAATATGTATTCCATTGGAAGTTGCTTTTGCGAAAGGAGATTATGAGCTAATAACCCAAGATGAAACGATAAATAGTATTTGTAAAGTATTGTCTGAATATGGACAAAAAGCTCGCTATTTTAATTTAGATGTTGTTTTAGGAAGAGAGCAAGAGTTTAACTCAAAGACAGAGTGGCAAGATTTAAAAGTGGAAGTATTAAAAGAATATTATGGAGAAGAAAAATTCAGCGGATTAATTCAAAAACCAGAGTGCTTAGAAAAGATTTATCTCAAGGCAAACAAAATACTTGTATCTAAAATAGAACTGTTTCTTAGAGCAATTACTAGACAGTTTGTACTTGGCAACTTTTCAAGTGAATCTAAGTTGTATGCTTTTGACATAAATACTTTTTTAGCCATTGATGATGCTGATATTGGTACAATAGAATATTATAAATAATTAAATGAATAAAACAATGAAAAATATAATACGAATTATCTTAATGATTTCTTTGATTTTTGTCTCATGCGAAAGTGACTCTCTGCCACCTACTGATTTGGAAGCAGGATTAATTGGTTATGGGAAGAAAAACAGTAGTGACCCTGTATTATATAAAACTACTGATGGTGGCGAAACTTGGAGACGAAGTGCTAGTAATATGTCTTTTGAGTATGTAAATTTTCCTTCTAATGAAATTGGTTATGGGAAGAAAAACAGTAGTGACCGTGTATTATATAAAACTACTGATGGTGGCGAAACTTGGAGACGAAGTGCTAGTAATATGTCTTTTCAGTATGTAAATTTCCCTAGAAACTAAAACTGAAGTGCAAAAGGTATTTAAATGAACTGATATATACAGATTTTCGATACGCTGAACAAAGGGAAAAAAGTCAGCGATAAAGAAAAATGTAAGTAAAGGAAGTGGTCAAAAACTTACTATAATAAACTAAAAGATAAAGAATTTGTAGTAGTTAACTGAACCGTAAAGAGTCAAGCTAAAGCAACGATTAGATAAGCGATAAATGACTGTTTATATAATAAGCTTCCTTATTCAACTTATGCTAATGGAGATGGTGATATAGCAATCAAAATAGAAGTGTTATATAATTTTTTTGAAACTTACATAGAATATACTTCGGAACGGTATGCAACTTAATCACTTCCAATATGTCAATAAGAATATAACAAACTCATAAAATGAATAAGCTTCATAGGTTACAAGACTTTATCATATTCATATTAGTCGATTATGATGAGCTAAATAATAACATTATCCATTTCTTCCACCAGATAAGAGAAGATGAAACCCCATTTGATTTAAGCATTCCTATTATATATGATTATAAGGAATATATAAAGGAGCATTTAGAACCTCTTCCTAAGGAGCTATTTAGTACAACTGCATATAGTGATGACTTTACTGAATATGAAGAATTATTTTCTGAGCGGAACGAATCAATCCTGCTTCAGTACTTAAACACTAATTATATAGAAGGCTTCCCCGGCGAAGGTTTACCTCAATACTTAAGTATTAGTAGGGAGGATTTAGAAAGATACTTTGATAGGTATATGCAATTCAAAAATGTAAATAACACGGTTTATATTTCATATTTCTTCCAATACTTTTATAGTAAAGAAAATACTTTAGAACGTATAGCGAGAGAAGAACTGATTAATGAGATGAACAAAATAGATAAGTTTAAGGCTCATTATGATAATTTAGATCCAAGATACTCTAAGAAACACAGAGAATTAAAAAAGCAAGAATATGAACTTAAACTTCATGATTCAATAAATGATAATCTATGGCAATTTCAAGGGATTATAGAGGATTACTCTAATAAGAAGGTTTTTCTCGATTTTGAAGAAACTTTAAAGAAAAAATTAAAACTAATCCCAAATGACTTTAATGATTATTCTCTTAAGTCGCAGGAGATTAATATTAAGAGCAAAGTAATATACTTATCACTACAATACTTGTATTACACTTATTTTGGAATTGATTCAGAATATGCATTAAGCAATCCAACAGTGCAAAAACTTGCTCGAAAAGAGTTAGATAGTTTACTAAATGAACACTCTGAACTTGTTACTTTCTTAGATAGCAAAGGTTTTGAGTCTAATGAAATTGAGATTCTATTTAATCTATTACAAAGTGATAGGTTTTCAGTACTTGACATAAAACATCATTTATTTAACACTCAGGTAAGTTTTTATCATATTTTACATTGTTTTTATATTCTAGACTTCTATAAGGATAAACTAAATTCTATAAATGATTTTAAGAAACTAGTTGCTACTATGCTTCCTTATAAAGCTTTGAATGCACAACAGTTTTATAAGTACTATAGTGATAAGAGGCACCCGCCATTTATTAAAATAAATGCTACTTTAGAAATCTTAAATAATAAACTAGGTATAGATAGGGAAAAATTAAAAAAAATTCCTTAGCAAGATTTTCTCTTCGTAATTAGCTGGTTTACTGTATTTTAAAAATAGTTCTCTCCCTATTTCTTCCCCTAAAACCCTATTTTTATCTTTGCACTATTAATAATCATAAAAACATATAATGATGAAAATGCAAGTAAACAGCATTAATTTGCTAGGTCTCTCTATTGAGGACTTTCAAAAAATTATTGAAGAAGCTGTGGCTTTGGAAATTAAAAAATTAGGTGATTTGGATCTGAATCCTAGAAAGGAAGAAAAAGAATTTCTTACTCGAAATGAGGCAATGGACTTCTTAGACGTTTCTGGTACTACCTTATGGAGCTATGGTAAAAGACAGTTGCTTACCCCTAAACGGGTAGGTAGTAGAGTTTACTACTCAAAAAGCGAATTGTTGAACCTTTTTAACAATGTAGCGTAATGAGTGTAAATTTAAGAACATCCGATATAGTAATCGAAACTATTACTTACTTAGAAAACGAGTTAAATAAATTCAAACTAGATAAGGAAAAGGGAATTTTATACTTTAAGATTCTACTAGATAATGAAGAAAATAATATAGTTGAAAGGCCCTTCTTTACTTTTAAACTTGAGGATTTTGACGGGTATTTAGATTTCTTTAAAGACTATAATCTAATATATCAAGGTATGAATCCAAATACGTTTATGCTTTCAGAACGTAATTGGAAAAGTCCAAAAGTGACTTATTCTATTCCAAATTCCAAACAAGACAGTTTTCTTGATTTACTTGAAAGCCACCTAGAGCTTAGCTCTTACATCTTCTCTGCCTAATATAGGCGATATTCTTTTCTGCCTTAAGTAGGCAATATAACTTCTCTACCTAGTTTAGGTGATATAATTTCTCTGCCTTTTACAGGCGATATAAATTCAAATAACAAGATAATACCGCTTAGCGTTGATTATTCATCGCTAGGCTTGGTATTGTCTAAATTCAACAAAAAAAATGAAACAATATTATATTATTACACCGTCTTCTTTAGATTTAGAAGAGCGTTTACAAAAATTTCCACCAAATTTTGAATTCAATAAAGACTACGGTTTGTGGTTAGTAAGTAAAATCATAAAGAGAATGTCCTATATGCTTGAGAATGATGAGAAGGATATATGGGTTCCTCTTTGCTCTCAAATAACTAAAAAACATCCTTATGATTACCGAAATCATCTAAGGTATTTGTGCGAGAACTTCCCAAATACAGGGAACGTATTGTTCAGGAATGATTATACAAAAGGCAAATGTTATTCCTATAGGTTATCGCCCTCTTATTTTGGTGGAGAGGTTAAATTAATATGTATTACAGATAGTAAAATGCTCAAGTTTTTAAAGCGAAAAGATTACTTGACAAGCAACAATGTATTTAAAAAGAACTATAATTTTTTAGGAAAATATTTTAATGAGAAATTGACCATAGATCAATCAGCAGCTAGTAACCATAATAAAAAGCTATTTGCTGAGAACTTTGATTATAGAAAGCATTTGTTTAATGCGGTTCAGATTGTTGAAATAGCGAATAGAGAATTTTCGATCAAATATACAGACCGTACAGATGGTAGACTGCATCATCAATTAACTAGACTGTCAAGAGGTTTCCGTAAATTTTTAAAATATGACGGAGAACAACTTGCGGAATGTGATCTGTCGGCTTCAGTACCCACGATATTCAGTTACATCTTATCCAATCTGGAGGGTGGTAGTGTTCATCTTGATGAGGTGGTTACTTCTGGTAAGTACTACTACCGTCATTATATGTTCTGTAAAAGCTTGGAAACACCTATAGACAAAGAGGTTGCTCTTTTCAGGGAGAGAATTACTTCTGGTAAGTTTTATGAGTCATTTATTGATGGGATGCACACTATTCATCACTTTGATCCAAGCTTAAAACCTGATGAGTATTATCTAAAAATTGTAAGAGATATTTGTGGGAGGGAATTCGATGGAGATGAAGAGGATTTAAGAAAAGTAATAAAAACAAGATTTTTATCGATGTTTAACGCAAAGCCAGGGTACTATCTTAATGAAGAGGCTGAATTTAATATGCACTATCCAAGTATATTAAGATGGCTGAAGGATTTTAAAAAGGTTAACCATAGATATTTTTCACATTTAACTCTTCAAATGGAAAGTCATTTTATGCTAAATATCGTTGCTAGAGGATTCAATAAAAAGTTTAAGGGAAAGAAACCGTTGTTTACACTCCATGACTGTTTAATTACCACTAAAAGTAACATTGATGTATTGCGTCAATTTATGATTGAAGAGCTTTCAGAGGCTCTTGAGTTTGTTCCTGTGCTAAAGGTAAAGCATTGGGATTAATACATTTCATTTGTTTTTAAATAAAAAAATAACTTCAAGAATATTGGAGCGATATACTTCTTAGCTGTTTATATTTATTCAGTTAAACTGTTCTTCTTCCAATATTCTTTTAGTTGTTCTGCATATTCTTTAGGAGTAATTTTAATGTACTCTAAGAATTGCTTTTCAGATTTATGCCCTGTTATTTTCATTATAGCTAAAGTGTCTATTTTGCCATACAGATTTGTAGCAAAAGATCTTCTGCATATATGAGATGAAACAAGTTCGTGCTTAGGATATTTTCCAAACTTTTTTCGGTGAATCTTTTTCTCTTTACCTTTTCTATCTTTTATCGTTATCTCACAAGTTCTCGCTCCTTCCACTATAGCATCAATCTTTGCTTCTTTACATACTGATTTTATATAGTCGTTAAATCGTTGATCACTTATTTTACGAGGGAACTCTCCGTTTCTTTTATCTAAGATTGCTTTTACTTGACTGTGTAAAGGTATAATTACTGGAAACTCTGTTTTTTTGGTTGTTTTCTCAATAAAGCCATCCTTTAAGTTTTTTCGTTTTAACTCTAAGAAATCAGATATTCTTAAGCCAGTTCTTAATCCAATTATAAACCAATCTCTCGCATTATCTAAATAATCGTGATCTAGTTTTACGTTATATACCTTATTAATTTCTTCTTCATTAAGATATATGTCAATTGCCTTATTTGATGGACTGTAAAATTCTGGGAATCTGTAATCACTAGGCACTTCTATTTTCTTCCTAGATGCATTATTGCAGAACAGTTTAATGTTATCAATATAACCACCAATAGTATTTGGGTTTAAATGCTGTTCATCGGCTAAAAAGTCAATAAACTCAGTATGGAAATCTAAATTTATATTTTTTAATAATACACGTTCTCCTTTATATTTCTCAAAATCTAATATTTTGTTTTTTGTTGTTCTGTAGTGTTGAATAGTTCTTTTAGATACTGGTGTGTTGTTACGTGTCCTTTTGCTATGCGATTCATTAATAAAGCTGTCAATGTAATTGGTTAGGAAAATAGTCTTGTTAGACTGCTCGTCTGCTGTATCACGATTAAAGAATGTGTTTATTTTTAGTCTTAACCATTTCGAGTTTATAATCTGGCTGTCAAGCTTAGATTCTTCAAACTCTTTTCTTACATACTTGTCTAAATCTTCTAAAGTCTCATTAACTAATTTGAAATCTAGCTTTTGGGTTGCTAAGATTCGTTGTTTTGCTTGACTCCATCTGCCTTTTGGAACCTGTATACTGGTAGAGAGTTCTAAATCAAATTGACTTCCTTGTTTGAACCTGTAGTATATGGTATTCCAATCGTTATTCGTTTTGATCCTAAATCTTCCACTAGCCATAATTATAAGTTTTGTATAAAAATAATCATTCAAATCTAATTCCCCCAGTATTCCCCCAATATTCCCCCGGAATAATTAAATCAACATAAATTTAAATTGATCAAATTTAATTAAGTAGGCTGATTATTCAATAAATACAGGGCTTAAGGTTGTTTGTATACATTTGTCTAGATTTAATGTTATTTAGGGTTGTACTCTCCCCGCCCGCACAAACAAAAGAGTCTAGTAGGCTAATAAATAGCTAGCTAGACTCTTTGTTTTTATATAGTCTATCACGATTATTAGACTAAAGAAGTATGATAAAACAGTATTTCGAAAGATTTTCTCCAAACCTCATGTTTTAATTTTACCAAATAGAAAAATAAAAGGTCTAAAAAACGGCCTAATATTTTGCGTAAAAACCTATTCATACACCTAAATAGTTGTAGAAGGCTCTTTGTTTTTATGAAATATTTGTATCTTGTCGGGGCTGTCGATTTTGGGCAGTAACTACAAGATAATTACAAATATTAATTTCATAAAGCTTTGAAAAAATCAACTACTTCCGCACCCCAAATAGGGGTGGAATCCGAATTTCTTTTGCCAAAAATGGGCCAAAGTATCACCGAAGCTACCATCATACAATGGCATGTAGATGAAGGTGCTAGTTTTAACGAAGGTGATGTTTTATTGGAGGTGGCTACAGATAAAGTAGATAATGAGGTGGTGGCCCCTGCACCAGGAAAGTTGATAAAGAAGTTAGTACAAGAAGAGGATTTGGTTTTAATAGAAGCTGCTGTTGCCGTTGTACAATTTGAAGCAGCTAGCCAAAGCAGCACTGTTAAAAAAGAACAGACCACAACCACTTTGGCATCTTCTAGAAAAACTAAGAATATAACGCCAGCTAGACCAGCTGTTGCCCCTTCACCTTCAACCAGTCCAGTAACCACTTATACCTCAGAAGGAGATAGATATATCAGTCCTTTAATTCAGCAAATAGCAAGAACACACCATATTAGTTACGAAGAGTTGGCACGTATTCCTGCAACTGGTGGACAAGGACGCTTGCGCAAAAGCGATGTGCATGCCTATTTAGAGGCCGGACGTCCAGCACAGTTTGCACAACCGGTTGCTGCTGCGCCCTCAGGATTTCAAGTACCTGATTTAAAGTTTGATAAAGGGCATGGGAAAATTATAGAGATGGACCGCATGCGCCAAATGATTGCCGATCATATGGTGTATAGCAAACACACCTCTCCACATGTTACTGCTTATGTGGAAGCTGATCTTACCGAGATGGTGAAATGGCGTAATGCAGTAAAAGGTCCTTTCCAAGAAAAGTATAACCAACGTCTTACTTTTACACCACTATTTGTAGAGGCCGTAGCCAAAGCCATTAAAGAGTTTCCAAACATCAATGCTTCCTTAGACGGGAAAAACATCATTGTA
>Ga0079226_10004593_pt1 | contig 10534 bp, 9 predicted proteins | sample Poulit2014_FD_76345 | JGI IMG/M metagenome (GOLD analysis project Ga0079226, IMG submission 76345) | Agricultural soil microbial communities from Georgia to study Nitrogen management - Poultry litter 2014 | ecosystem: Environmental > Terrestrial > Soil > Agricultural land | place: USA: Georgia...
CCCGGGTGGCGGCGATGTCGATCTCGTTGTCGGCGATCATCTTCTGCACCATGCCCAGATCACCCAGCCGGGACCCGAAGCCGCGGCGCCGGGTGGCGTAGTCGACCGCGATGTCGTGGCCGCGGCGAGCGGCGCCGAGCCAGCGCATCACATGGGTCATCCGGGCCGGGCCGAGCCGGACCTGCGCGCCCGCGTAGCCCTGGCCGACCTCGCCGAGCACGTTCTCGTCGGGGACGAACAGCTCGTCGAAGATCACCTCGCAGTGCCCGCCGATCATCGCCCGGTCCAGGGTTTCGATGTGCCGACCGACCGTGATCCCGTCGCTGTCGGCCGGGGCGAGGAACATCGTGGCCCCGCCGCGGTCGCCCGGGGCGCCCTCGGTGCGCGCCATGATGATGAAGAACTCGGCGCCGTCGGCGCCGGTGATGAAGTGCTTGCGGCCCGAGATGCGCCAGCCGCCCGCGACCTGCTCGGCACCGGTGGTCAGCGCCGCCGGATCGGATCCGGCGCCCGGGGCGGGCTCGGTCATCGCGAAGGCCGAGCGCACCTCGCCGCGGGCCAGGGGCGCGAGGAACTCCTCGCGCTGCCTCGCGTCGGCGATCAGGGCGAGCATGTGGATGTTGCCCTCGTCGGGGGCGCCGATGTGCAGGGCGGTGGGGCCGAACAGCGAGTAGCCGCCCGCCTCGAACACCGGGGCGCGCTCGGTCATCGACAGCCCGTGCCCGCCGTATTCGGTGGGCACGTGCGGGGCGAAGACCCCGGCCTCGCGTGCGGCCTGCTGCATCTGCACCCGCAGCGTGTCGCCGCCGCCGGCCTCGATGTCGCCGCCGTGCCGGTCCTCGATGGGCAGGACATAGGACTCGATGAAGTCCCTGGTGCGCGCGGTCAGATCGCGCACGTGCGGTTCTTGCTGCAGGTCGATCGCCATGGACCCCACTCCTCACAGTCCTTACCGAGCGATCGCTCGGTGCTGGTGGTGTCGACCGTGTCACAGTCCGCCCGGACGGTCAAGGTCTGGCGGCCGTGCTGCGCGGGCGGCCGCGCCGGGCTGGAGCCGTGCGGCGCGGCGTCAGCGGAAGGTGCTCAGGTCGTGTTCGTCGGTGCGCAGATGCGCGTGCTCGTTGACCGTGACCACCGACAGGCCGCGGCGGCCGACGATCAACGTGGTGATCGAGGCGTTGACCATCGATCGGGCGAGGGTGGGCCAGCGGTGATCGGGCACCTGCCACAGCTCGGCCACCAGCCGGGTGATCGCCCCGGCCGAGGAGACCACCACCGCGCACCGCCCCGACCCGGCGCGCGTGGCCGCCCGGTCGGCGGCTTCGCGGATCCGGGCGCGGAACGCGGCGTAGCTCTCGGACGCCGAGTCGGCCGGCGCAGCATCGGCATCGGTGCCGGCGGACGGCGCGGCGGGACCGGCGGGGGTGGAGCGGGCGATCCACTCGGCCAGCCCCGCATCGAGCAGCTCCTGATAGGCGCGGCCGTCCGCGTACTGGGCGGCATCGGCGCGGGCGACCGTGGCGGGCATCGGATACTCGTTCCACCCCGGATCGACCACCGGGGCGGGCGGGGCCGCGAACCGGTCGAGCACGTGCGCGAGCGTCTGGCGCTGGCGCGGCAGATCCCCGCTCACCGCGGCGGTGACCGCATCGGTGCGCCGCCGCAGCTCCGCTCCGGCCATGCGGGCCTGGCGCACCCCGAGCGCGGTGAGCGCCCCCGCGCCGCCGTGGGATGCGGACGGCACGCCGTAGGCGCTCGGATCGGCCTGACCGTGACGGACCAGATGGATCACTCCCATGGCGCTCACCCTAGAGCGGGCGGGCCGAGGTGCGGAGGCGTTCGCGCCCGGGACCGCAGCGCGCGGCCGGGCCGCTACGGTGGGAGACCATGAGCGGCGAACAGGACCTCGGCGACCAGGCGCATGCCCGCGGTGACGACGCCGCCTACACCGGCGGACGCTGGCGGGACTACTCCGACGCCGACCTGCCGGCCCCGCTGGCCGCGGCGCTGGCGGAGTTCGTCCAGCACGGCTACCACGGCACCTCGGTGCGCGAGATCGCCGCGCGGGCCGGGCTGTCGGTGCCGGGCCTGTACTACCACTATCCGTCCAAGCAGGCGCTGCTGCGCGGGCTGCTCGAACACGTCATGACCGACCTGCTGGCGCGCTCGGAGGCGGCCGTGGCCGAGGCCGGCGACCGGCCCATCGCGCAGTTCGACGCGGTGGTCGAATCGCTGCTGCGCTTCCACATGTACCGGCGGGGCCAGGCCTTCATCGGCTCGACCGAGATCCGCAGCCTGGACGCCGAATACCGCGCGTCCTACATCGGCCGGCGGGACCGGCAGCAGCGCATGGTCGACCGGATCGTGGCCGCCGGCGCCGAGGCCGGGGAGTTCGCCACCCCGTATCCGCGCGACGCCGCACGGGCGGTGACGGTGATGTGCGTGGGGGTGTCGACCTGGTACCGCGCCGACGGCGACCTGGCGGCGGACGAACTGGTGCGGCGCAACCTGCGGATCGCCCGCGACATCGTCGGCTACGCCGGCGCGTAGGACCGGTCAGGCGGCCGTGTCCTCGATGGGGATCCACAGTTCGTACCGGCCGTGGGTCTGCGCGTCGTCGGCGAAGTCCATGACGACCATCTCCGGCCCCGGCGCGCTCTGGTAGGAGTTCGCGGGGAACCACTCCCCGAAGGCCTTCGGCCAAAGCTCCTGCAACGCAGCGGGGAACGCCCCGCTGGACTCCACGACGAGCCACGTCAGGGCGGGCACGTCGAGTCGATCGAGATCATCGGGAACCGGTCTGCTCGTCGCCGCCGCGACATAGAAGTCCAGCTCGGTGCCTTCTTCCCGCGTCGGTGAGATCGCGTCATGGACGCTGAGCCCGCCGGCAGGCTCCTGGTCGGGCAGGCCGGCGATGCGTTCCCGCTGCGCGGGGCTGATCTGCGCGACGAACTCTGCCGCCGTCGGGTTCACCCCCGCATAGATGAGCGGGATGCGGGTGCGCAGCCCGGCCAGCGTGAACGCATCCTTTTTCACGATGCGGTAGTTCATGGTCGTGTTCCCTTCGATGGTGATGGCGAAGGTGAGCATCGGCTGGGATCGCAGAACCGCTCCCGGCAGACGTGCGTCCGCGGGGCCGACTCCGTGGACGGCCTTGAACGCGCGGGAGAACGCGTCGGCGGAGGAGTATCCGAACCGGACCGCGAGGTCCTGCAACGCCTCTCGCCCCGAAACGACCGATGCGGCCGCGAGGGTCATACGTCGCCGCCGTACGTACTCCGACAGAGGCATGCCTGCCAGCGAGGAGAACATCCGACGGAAATGGTGCTCGGACATCAGCGCGATCCGGCTTGCGCGACACACGTCGACTTCCCCGGCGAGTTGACCCTCCACCGATGCGATCGCCTGGTTCAGCAGCTCCATGCTCACCTTCCTTCCACTGTGACGTTAGGGAAGTGCAAGGGCGCAGGTCCGATGATCGATGCGCGATATTGTCGGGGCGTCAGGCGGCGCACCCGGGTGCTCAGCACCGTCTCGCCGACGTTGTCACATCTGCCGTGGCCAGAGTAATCGGCACGATCGGCGGTCCGTTCGTCCGCGGGCAACCCCGGAGGGGGCGGCCGTCACTCCGCCCGGGTCGACGACGTATTGCCGCCGCTCTGTCGGGTGCGACTCGGTTGTCCGCCGGGGTGACTGGCTCTACCGACTCGAGCCTTTCAGGCCCCGGGTGCGGTACGCGATCGTGGCATCGTTCACCGTCCCCGGGGCGTCGTTCCATCAGCTGTCGTTCCTGGCGTGTTGCCGACCTCCTGAGCGCGTGCAGCTAGTGGATTTCATCTGGACTCTCAGAGGTTCCGGCTGGGTTCCCGTCCAGTGCAGGGGAGGACCCCATTGCGTCGGCGTCGTCTTTGACCACATACACCTCCCAGGGCTCTGCGCCAGGGCCGTGGACCCACACCTTGTCTTGTACGGCGTAGCAGCACGAGGTGTCGTTCTCCTCGAAGGTGGACAGGCCGGCATCGGTGAAGCGGGTGGTGGCGGCGGTGACTTCTTCGGTGGTGTCCACCTCGACTCCGAGATGGTCCAGGCGGGTGTCTTGGCCTTGGTCGCCTTCGATCAGCACCAGCTTCAGTGGAGGGTCGGCGACTGCGAAGTTCGCGTAGCCGGGGCGGCGTTTGGTCGGTTCTACGCCGAACAACGTGGAGTAGAAGGTGATCGACGACTCCAGGTCGGCGACGCTGAGCGCAAGCTGTATGCGGGACATGGTGAACCTCTCCGCTTGTTTTGAATAATGTCAATACAAGGCTGCCTGAGGGCGCCCGGGCTGTCAATATCGACGAGCGTCGAATCAGTGGGTGTGGCGGTTCGTCTGGTCATCGTGAGGGACGGTGGCTGCACCCCGGAGTGTCCGGTGGTGTCGGGCCGGGCGGCCGTCAGTTGCCCGTCTGCGAGCGGGAACGGGTGTGTGACGCCCCTTCGCCGGTGAAGCCGGTGCTCGATAGGTGGGCATCGAGTGCCTGGACGGCGCTGCGCGCGGTGCGTCCGACGCCGATCAAGGTGGCTGAGGCCGGGCCGGTCCAGTCGCCGTAGCCGAGGAGGACCAGACCGGGGTCGCCCGCGGCATGGTTTCCCGTCAGCGCGATCCGGCCGCCCCCGGCGGCGCGCAGTCCGAGCGGACGCAGATGGCCCAGACTCGGGCGGAATCCGGTGCACCAGATGATCGCGTCGACCGGTTCGATGCGATCGCCGTAGACCAGGGCGTCGCTGGTGATCCGGTCGAACATCGGCCGGGCCACCAGCACACCCCGGTCCCGGGCGGCTTTGACCGGGGGCACCATCACGATGTCGCCGAGTCCGGCGACCCCGCCGGAGTCCGGGCGCCCGGTGGCCAGCTCTCGCGCACGGGACGCGGCGACGGCGAACAGTGCGCGACCGTCGACGTCGTCAGGGAGCAGCCGGGGCGGGCGCGGGGCCGCCCACCAGGTGTCCGCGACGGTGGACACCTCGGCGAGGATCTGTGCAGCGGAGTTGCCGCCGCCGACCACGGCGACCCGTCGGCCGGCGAAGAGTTCCGGCGACCGGTAGTCGGCCGTGTGCAACTGCATGCCGCTGAAATTCTGCATGCCCGGATAGCTTGGCCAGAACGGCCGACGCCACGTGCCAGTCGCGTTGATCACCGCCCGTGCACGCCACGTGCCGCGATCGGAACGGACCAGGTACGCGCCGTTCCCGGTCCGTGTCACCGCCGTGACCTGGACGGGTCTGAGCACCGGCAGGTCGTAGCGACGTTCGTGCTCGGCCAAGTAGGCCACGACATGGGAGGCCGGCGGGAACCCCGGACTCCACGGCGGCATGGGCCGGCCCGGCAGTGAGGAGTGTTCCGCCGGGGAGAACAGTCGTAGCGAGTCCCAGTAGTGCTGCCATGACCCGCCCGCCCCGGTCTCGGCATCGAGGATCACGAACTCCCAGCCGGTTCGACGCAGGTGGTAACCGGCGGCCAGACCGGCCTGGCCGCCGCCGATGACGACGACATCGATCGGTGTCGGTGTCTTGACGGGTGTCATCGGTCGCCTTTCCGTGCCGCGCGCGATCAGTGCCGGATCAGCTGCTCGGCCAGGGCGTCTATGCGGGCGGCGATGTCCGCGCGGATCAGGCGCATGCGTTCGATCCCGTCGATACCGCGTTCCGAGGGCTCATCGGTGTCCCAGCGTTCGAACCGCGTATCGGGGATCGGGTCGAGGTGTGCCTGCCCGCCGAGGACGACGAGCACGTCTACTTCTCGCACGATCTGCGGGTCGAGGGGTTTCGGGACTTCGTCGGAGATGTCGATGCCCCACTCGGCCAGTGCGGCGGCGGACAGCGCGTTGACTGCATCTCCCGGCCGGGTGCCGGCGGAGTGCACGGTGATGGCATCACCGGCGCTAGCGCGCATCAGCCCAGCGGCCATCTGTGATTTGCCCCCGTTCTTCACGCACACGAACAACACTGCAGGTCGAGTCATTTTCACAGCGGTCCTTCGAGTCAGAGGTCGGCGAGGTTCCGGTTCGACGTGCCGGGTCCCGGTGGCTGGTCACCGGGGCGATCGGCAGATCGTGACAGCGCATCTTCTGCGGGGAAACGTCCGCGCAGGCGCAGCGACAGGTAGGCCAGGCCGACCAGGATCGGCACCTCGATCAGTGGGCCGACCACCCCGGCCAGCGCCTGGCCCGAGGCGATGCCGAAGGTGCCGATGGACACCGCGATGGCGAGTTCGAAGTTGTTGCCCGCGGCCGTCATCGCCATCGCCACGGTGCGCTGGTAGCCCAGCCCGATCGCGGCGCCGGCGGCGAAGGACACCGCCCACATCAGGGTGAAGTACAGCAGCAGCGGGATCGCGATCCGGGCGACGTCGAGCGGCCGGGAGGTGATGGCCTCGCCCTGCAGGGCGAACAGCAGCACCACGGTGGCCAGCAGCCCGTACAGCGCCCACGGCCTGATGCGCGGCAGGAAGGTGTGCTCGTACCACGCCCGTCCCTTGAGCTTCTCGCCGTAGTGGCGGGTGAGGAACCCTGCCACCAGCGGGATGCCGAGGAAGATCAGCACCGAGGCGGCGATCTGCCAGGGTGAGGCGTCGATGGAGGTCTGTGCCAGGCCCAGCCAGCCGGGCAGCACGTCGAGGTAGAACCAGCCGAGCACGGCGAACATCAGCACCTGGAACACCGAGTTGATCGCCACCAGTACCGCGGTGGCCTCCCGGTCCCCGCAGGCCAGGTCGTTCCAGATGATGACCATCGCGATGCAGCGGGCGAGCCCGACGATGATCAGCCCGGTCCGGTATTCGGGCAGATCCGGCAGGAACGTCCACGCCAGGGCGAACATCAGTGCCGGGCCGACGAGCCAGTTGAGTACCAGCGAGCTCGCCATCAGCCGCCGGTCGCCGGTGACGGTGTCGAGTCGGTCGTAGCGGACCTTGGCCAGGACCGGATACATCATCACCAGCAGGCCGATCGCGATCGGCACCGACACCCCGCCGATCTGCACGGCGTCGAGCGCGGTGTTCAGCCCCGGTACCCAGCGGCCCAGTGCGAGTCCGGCGACCATGGCCAGCCCGATCCACACCGCGAGGTAGCGGTCGACGGTCGACATCTTCGGCGGAGCCTGCAGCGTGGCGGTCATGCAGTGGCTGCTCTGTGCGCTGGTTCGTGGCTGACCAGTAAGGCCGACAGTCCATGCAGGACCTCGGGCATCACCCAGTAATAAACCCAGGTGCCGCGCCGCTCGCAGCCGAGTAGCCCCGCCTCGCGCAAGACCTTCAGGTGGTGCGAGATCGTCGGCTGAGACAGGTCGAGCCCGGTGGAGATGTCGCACACGCACGCTTCACCACCGGGCCCTGCCGCGACCGAGGCCAGCAAACGGAGGCGCACTGGATCGCCGAGCGCCTTGAATTTGCGGGCGGCATCGTCCACAGCATCAACTGATTCCGCCAGGAACGAAGACGCCGGGGTCGCGGGTGGGCAACACGGTCCAGAAACCCCTTGATTCGACATATTTCTATATTGGCACATGTCGATCTATCCGGCAACGCTGTCGACGGCGACTGAGCCGTCACCAGCGATCGGGCCTTGCCCCCTTCTTGGGCGCGGTATCGGATCGGTTGTGCCGCATCCGGCAGGTTCGGCACCGGAATGGTCGACGATGCCTGCCCCGTGTCGGTCGCCACCGCGGCGACGGTGTTGCCGGCACCGCGTCGTAGGCGAGCATCGACACTGCCACCGGCAGACCGCGCACCCGGGTGCCGGGCGCGAGTTCGTCGACGTGCACGCTCACGCGCACGAACACGTCGGGCTCGGGTACGTTCTCGGCGACCAGGATCCGGGCGAGTGCCTCGAAGCGATCGAAGGTCCACTCCTGGGTGAAGCGGTCGATACCGACTATCCTGCTGGACTCGAGCAGTGAAGACGCACGTGGGGAAGGTGCTCGCCAAACTGCGGTTGCGGGATCGGGTGCAGGCGGTGGTGGCGGCCTTTGAGAGTGGGTTGGTCACCCCCCGGCTGACCGCCGCCTGCCCGTCAGCGGCCGAAGACGGCGGGCCGCTTCTGCTCGAACGCGGCCACACCCTCGTGGAAGTCCGGCGCGGCGAGCAGCTCCAGCTGGCCGGCGCGTTCGCGGGCCAGGGCCTCGTCCAGCTCGGTCAAGGTGGCGTCGTTGATCGCGTCCTTGGTCGCCCGTAGCGCGTCGGCTGGGCCCTCGGCCAGACGGCGCGCCAGGCGCTCGACCGCGGCCGGGAACCCGGCGTCTGAATGGACCTGGGCGATCAGGCCGGCGGCCAGCGCCTCGGTGGCGGGCAGTCGCTCGGCCAGCAGTGCCAGGCGCATCGCACGCGCCCGGCCGATCGACGCGGCCACCAGCGCGGTCGCCCCGCCGTCGGGCATCAGGCCGATCCGGGCGAAGGCGAGCAGGAAGTAGCTCGACTCGGCCGCGATCGTCAGATCGCAGGCCAGCGCGAGTGAGACCCCGACCCCGGCGCACGCCCCGTTGACCGCGCCGATCACCGGGTGGGGGAAGGCGCGGATCGCGGTCACCGCCCGTTTGGCTGCATCGATGGTCTCGGGCCGGGGCGGATCGGTCAGGGCCTCGGTGTCCAGCTCGGCGCCGGCGCAGAAGGCCCGCCCGCCGCCGGTGAGCACGGCGACGCGAACCGCAGCCGAGTCGGCATGGGCCTTAAGCGCGTCGGCGACGGCGCCGAGCATCGACGCGGTCACCGCGTTCATCGTCGCGGGCGCATCGAGAGTGATGTGCAGGGCGTCGTCGCGCACGGCCACGTGCACGGCCGGGTCGGTGCCGGTCATGTCGATCCTTCGTCCGAGATCAGGTGCGTCCATCTGTACCAGAATCGCTTTAGCGATCGTTCGGGAAATGAAACCGTTGTGCGGGCGGGACCTCCGTGATACATCTTTAGCGAGCGCTCGGTAGCGAAGGTGTCGGGTGCCGGACGGAAAGGGAATGCCGTGACCAATGCCGTGATCGTCGATGTCGTACGTCTGGCCTCGGGGAGGGGCAAGCCGGGGGCGCCCTGGCCGACACCCACCCGGTGGAGCTGCTGGCGCAGGTGCTGCGCGCCCTCGTGAAGCGCAACGATCTGGACCCGGACCTGGTCGACGACGTGATCGGCGGCTGTGTCGGGCAGGCCGGAGAACAGGCGCTGAACATCACCCGCTCGGCCGTGTTGTCGGCGGGCTTCCCGGAATCGGTGCCGGCCACCACCATCGACCGCCAGTGCGGGTCGAGCCAGCAGGCCGCGCACTTCGCCGCCCAGGGCGTGATCGCCGGCGCCTACGACATCGCGATCGCCTGCGGGGTGGAGTCGATGTCGCGGGTGCCGATGGGCATGAGCTCGATCGGCAAGGATCCGGCCGGGCCCGGGGTGGCCGCGCGCTACCCCGAAGGGCTGATCAACCAGGGCGTGTCCGCCGAGCTCATCGCCGCGAAGTGGGAGCTGGGCCGCGAGGAGCTCGACGCGTTCTCCGCCGAATCGCATCGGCGTGCGGCCGAGGCCGCGGCTGCCGGACTGTTCGATCCCGAGATCGTCCCGATCACCGTCACCGGCCCGGACGGTGCCACCTACGCCCACACGGTCGACGAGACGGTGCGCCCGGGCACCACGGCCGAGAAGCTGGGCGGGCTGCGCCCGTCGTTCCACACCGAGGCCTACGCCGAGCGGTTCGGCCAGGCCGGCTGGCACATCACCCCCGGCAACTCCTCGCCGCTGACCGACGGGGCCTCGGCCGCGCTGATCATGAGCGAGCAGACCGCGGCGAAGCTGGGGCTGCCCCCGCGGGCGCGCTTCGTGTCCTTCTCCGTGGTCGGCGACGACCCGCTCTACATGCTCACCGCGCCGATCCCGGCCACCCGCAAGGTGCTGGCCAAGGCCTCGCTGCAGATCGACGACATCGACGCCTACGAGGTCAACGAGGCGTTCGCGCCGGTGCCGCTGATGTGGGCCAAGGAGTTCGGCGCCGACCCGGCGAAGCTCAACCCGTGGGGCGGGGCGATCGCGCTCGGCCACGCGCTGGGCTCTTCGGGCACCCGCCTGCTGGCCACCCTGGTCAACAACCTCGAGGCCACCGGCGGGCGCTACGGCCTGCAGACGATGTGCGAGGGCGCGGGCATGGCCAACGCCACCGTCATCGAACGCCTGTGACCCGCCCGCGTTTGAACCGAACCGATCCACACCGGCGCACCCGCGCCGACAGTAAAGGACCGTGCAGATGAACCTCACCGACACCGTCGCCCTGGTCACCGGGGGCGCCTCCGGCCTGGGCCTGGCCACCGCCCGCACCCTGCACGAGCAGGGCGCATCCGTGGTCATCGTCGATCTGCCGAGCTCGGACGGGGCCGCGGTCGCCGCCGAACTGGGAGAGCGGGCCCGCTTCGCCGCGGCCGACGTCACCGACACCGAGGCGGTCACCGCCGCCTTGGACACGGCCGCCACGCTCGGCCCGCTGCGGGTGGCCGTCAACTGCGCCGGCATCGGCAACGCCATCAAGACCGTCGG
>Ga0079226_10004594_pt1 | contig 10534 bp, 9 predicted proteins | sample Poulit2014_FD_76345 | JGI IMG/M metagenome (GOLD analysis project Ga0079226, IMG submission 76345) | Agricultural soil microbial communities from Georgia to study Nitrogen management - Poultry litter 2014 | ecosystem: Environmental > Terrestrial > Soil > Agricultural land | place: USA: Georgia...
ACTCCTATACCATGGAACAGAAGAAGCAGATCATTCTCCGATACATCACCGAAGGAAACGAAGAGGAGAAAGAATCCGTTCGTGTTCTGTGGAATAGCTATCTCGATACCATGAACGAAGAGACGCTGGATGCAGCGGTCTACAAGGCATTGCTTCTGGACTACATCTACAATACCGGTATTGCCGAGAGCATCAAGCGGCAGGAAGGTTCCAAAGACGACTACTATTCCCCGGAATACAAGTATGTGGTCAACGAGGAAGAACCTCCGGTTGACCAGGACGATGTTGGTCTGTTCTGGGTGGATCTGGAATACAATGCATCGAATCTGGTGATCGACGAGACAAAGAAGAACAACCTGAAGTATGTCATGTCCATCCGTGAACCCGATGTCAACGAGATCGGTACACTCTGGGTCAACATTCCGCAGGTTACCTTGCAGGATTACATCGGTGAGATGATCTGCAGTCCCATTCTCGAAGCGGGTTACAATCTCCCCGAAGGATTCCTGTACGATTTGGGTTATGGCGATACCAAATCTACCATAGTGTTTGATTACGGCGCACATGGTACCAAAGAGACGGGAGATGCCGAGATCTTCCAGGAGGTCAACGACCAGACCCTGCATCCGATCCACTTCGGCGAGATTTTCGATGGGAATCCGAAAGAGGGCGACATCTGGTTCCAGTTCCTGGATGACATCGACAACCGGGTGTGCTACTCGGATACACAGTCGATGGTCATGGCCATCAACGAACGGTTGTATCTGCTGGAGTTCGACCATGACAACATCACCGCTTTCATGTTCGACGATATCGTCATGAACTTCCGTGGGCGTCTTGGCATCCGGTATATCAGTATCCTGTCGGATCTGATCGCTTCTCATGTGATCTCGTTAAAGGATGTCAATATCTTCTACAAGCGGCTGATTACCAAGAAGGATCGCTTCGATCCCGGGTTGAGACGACTCTACACCGGACGGGACCACGTGATCTCTACGGCAGATCTGGATACAACGGATTACAGTGTGACCTATTCCACCAACATCGGCCGGTTCCACATCGACTATGAATCAGATGATGTCATCAACCGTGAGCGCGAGTCGGCATGGCGGCATGTCATCGACTACAGCTACAAAGACATCGGGTTCATTGGAGACCGGATGCTGCTGTTCGTAAACGGTCACTATATCGGACGGGAAGAGTACACAGAGATTGCTCCTGGTAAGATTCAATTACTGGACTTTGACGAGATCATCTCCTGTGTGGATATCTTCTACAGCATCAAGGACACGTCCATCAGCAAAGCAAAGCGGCTGATGATCCAGTATTGGAATGCTCCCGATACTTCGGTCAGTATCCAGCGTCCGGAACGTGACTACAAGAAGTTCCATCCCATCCGTGTACATGACTACACGTATCGGGGCTTCTACGATGTTCTGATGGAAGAGTTCATCTTCAGCCATAAATTGGAGAACATGCTGGTGTATCTGCGTGATCATCCGGATGAGGCCAATGAATACGTCAAGGATCTCGTACGGAAGTTCAATGCCGTTTCGGATCTTGTGTTGGACGGCAAACCCCTGCAGGAGTCTCGCATTGTGATCCCCTGCTTCGGATTCGACCAGAAGTACACAATCAAAAATGAATGACCCCGACAAAGGTATAAGTGGTAAGGAGGAAAAAGAAACGGCAGCGCACACTGTTCCCGTTTCTTCCACGGATGAGAAATCACCCGTTAAGATTACATTTTCGATACGCTAGTATCAGGTCAGGTTGTAATAACCCGTATTACGCGTATTGAACGCTGCAATAGGATCGACATGAACCCGTGCAGGATCAGTAAACGTAATTTCACTAGACATATCATTGCTCTGAAGCATTTCTTTCGAAAACTCCAGTCTGGGAAGCTTGGCTATGAGCTTCACCAGCACCGCCTCGTAATCGGGCGGTAGCAAATGCAACATCTCGTGCATTTACTGTATCTCCTTTCCACTGAACAAAAGATCCCTCACCGTGCCTAACACGCGGTGAGGGTCTTTCTTTTGGTACGTATAAAATGAATGGTATCGACATGTGTATAATCGGAAAGGAGTAAAAAGAACGACCTCCTACCACTGGGTTCGTTCTTCCAGGCTTGTGTTGAATGAGCCTTAACTGTTAGTCGTCGTGAGTTTCAGTGGAATCACTTACGTTCACGATAACCGTATTGACGAGTTTTGAACACGTCTTTCGCACCGAGTATTGGTAACTCGACACGATTAACGGTAAACTCTGCGGGCGTTTTAGCCTTCTGATCAGTACCAGTGGTATTGTCCTGATCATGGAGGCCCATCCGGTGTCGAATCTCCCAAGGAGGAAGACCCGCACGAGGCGGTTTAGCCCTAACGGGTTTACTCACATGTATCACTCCTTTCCGATTGAAAAGAGATGTCCCCGAGAAGTATAGTTCTCGGGGACATTCTTCTTGTGGTATTCTACAGATATAGTATGTATCTCGAATTCTATCGTGCCTGATTGGGTCTGTACAAAATGAACGGGTACGACAACCCTATAATGGTTTGGAGAGAAAAAGAAACGCCGAGTACACTTCAGCGCTTCTTCTCACAACTGCATACGCAATCGTTCTCACGTATTTTAACCCCGGTCATTAACCGATGTGGTACTGTCCGGTGGTCCGCGTATTATGCGCCGCGATTGGGTCAACAATCGCGTACGAGTCAATACGCTTTACTGCAGGCTGTTTACCGTACAGTTCAGTGTATTTCATGTCGATATAACGCACAATAGCATTCATTACTTCCGGTGGAAGTAACATCTGCATTTCTTTATGCATTTGCGACACTCTCCTTTCCATGAAACAAAAGTTGTTCCCGATGTGTGTTGGCACATCGGGAACTTCTTTTCGTGTACTTTCATGGATATGATATGTATCTCGAATTCTATCGTGCTCGATTGACCAAAAAAGAACGCCGCAGGGAAACCCCTGCGGCAATTCTTCTCACAGCCAGCTGTACTGATAACGTACAGCCAGCTGTATAACCGAACCGTCATTGCTGACGGTCAAGATGATGCTTCGGGGGTCTTCGATTGCCCCTACAACATTATCGATGCAGTCCGCCATCTTTTCATAGATGGCCTGCTTGTAGTCGTCGTCCACTGCAAGCAACATTTCCGCTGCCTGCAGAATCTCTCCCCAGTGGGAGATGTTATCCCACTGGCAGATCTGAATGTGCTGGGCCTTGATCAGGCCCCTCTTCCACCCAGAATTGAAATACGTTTCACGAACGTTCATGTGGGAATTAAAGAGGATGTTAATCAACGTAGCGATGCTCATAGTCATTTTTGTTTCCTTTCTCTTGTAACCACCAATATCCAGGTGGTCAACTTCTTTGCTTTCACAGTTATAGTATATATGTGAATTCTCGTTCAAATCGGTTCCCACATTCCCATGGTCGTTCGGACATCTGTATAAATCTTGCTAATCTGGTACAAAGGAGGTATCTTTCATGCCAAGAAGCGATCCTAAGAACAATACATTCACGGATGCGGATTACGCTCTTCTTTCCCGCATCTTTCGCTTGATCATCCAGGAGATTCGCACCGAAGAGGACAAAGAGAAACTTGCCCCGGGCGAACTTGGTATCAACTACAAAGAGGGTGCATTCTACATCCGGAATCCTCACAACGGGAAACTGTTCTCTCCGAATAGTCTGGAGTACATCAAACAGATCCTGGAGAAGTTTGAACCGGGTACCAACATCTTCAACGCCGACCGGATCAATGGCATCCGGTTCTATACCCGGTTGAGTCAGTTGGAATGGGTTGGTCTGGACTTCACCCCTGATACTGTGATCCGCCAGATGACTTCTCCGTCCATCTTCTTGGGACCGATTCTCTACGAAGAGAACTTTGAATCTCTGAACTGGCCTGCACCGGTTGGTATGTGCATGGTATACAAAGGGTCCGAAGAAGACGTCATGTTGAAGTACTACGACGGGCTCACCTATACGGTGTACGAAGGCCAGTACAACCGGTATGACCATATGTTCGTCGGGTGGAGTACCACCAATGGAAACGCTGGCATCTATGTCTCTACGGTCGGTGGGGGTTTAACCCCGCAGATCTTTACGGACAAACCGATCGAAGATCTGAACACGCTGAATGTCCGGGTAACCGAGACGATCGATCCGGGTGCGTCTCTTGCTGCGAACAACGGCGAATACTACCCGATTGTAACTTCGGACGGGGAGCCTCTTGCAACCTCGATCGAAGGAAACAATATTATAATGCTGATTTACGATGAGCCCGAGAAGAGATGGGTTCTGCTGGAATCTTCTGACGCTGTAGTTCAATACCAGTTACGTATACTACGTGACCGCGTTGCTGCTCTTGAGGACAAATTGGCCAATTCCGTTACGGATATGAGCAAGGAGTTCAATGAGAAGCTGGATCGAATCATTGCTATGATCAATACCCGTCCCGGTAACATCGATGCTCGTACATCGGTCGTTATTGTGGATGCCGACAACACAACCCACATTGGTCCGATCAATGATTTCCAGAGCGGTCTGGACAAGCTGGTCGTGAACTACGGTCAGACTCTTCTCCGTGAAGGTATCGATTATGTCGTGTCGAACGATGGGATCGATCTTCTGAACAATGTGACACTGAAAACGGGTGACGTTGTTCAGTTCATCGTTTTGAAGCAAGAGAAACCGAACAACTTTTAATTGTTCAGAAGGAGAGTGAATTTTAGTGGCTACTACTCTGAAGACTACCGTTCGTCGCTACAATGGTGTGGACTGGGATTCCGTGTTCTTCGGTACTTCCTCTGACATCGTTGCTTTTGGCAAGGACTACGCGGTCGAGGGCGCTGGTACTGCTCCCTTTACCGTCGGCACCAACCTGAACACCACCGATACCGTGAGCGACCTGGTCCAGAAGCTGGTCAACCGTATGGCTACTCTGGACGGCACCGTGATCCCCGCTCTGCAGAACGGCACTGGCATCACCAGTGTCAACGCCTCTGCGATCAAGGGCGTGATCGACCGCGCCAACCTGCCCACCGATGTCGGTGGCAAGGGCGTTGAGGTTGACAGCGAGGGCGCTAAGAATGCGCTGACCAAGGGCGACGTCAACATTGGCGACATCGTCAAGGTCAAGAACGGCGCTGTGTACCTGGTTACCGCAACTGACCCCAAGGTCACCTACATGACCCTGTCCGATGAGACCTCCCAGGTCGCATGGTCCCGCATCACTGGTAAGCCCACTACTGTCGACGGCTATGGCATCACTGATGCTGTGAAGACCGCCGACCTGGCCAACGCTGGCGGTGCTGGCGCTGCCAACAAGGTCGCTCAGGCTACTGCCGACGGCAAGCTCGCCTTTGACATCACTGGCGACGCTGCTACTGTTGGCGGTCATGCCCCCAGCTACTTCGGTACTGCCACCGACGTGACCGCTCTGAAGAGCACCGTTGGCAACGAGGGCTCCGGCCTGGTCAAGGACGTCGCTGACCTGAAGACCGGTCTGCAGAACATCGACGCTGGTCAGATCAAGACCGGTACTCTGCCCCTGTCCGTGATTCCCCACGGCGCTCTGGAGCGTATGCACGTGGTTGCGAACGAGGGTGCTCTCGCTACCCTTACCTCTGAGCAGGTGCAGAACGGTGATACCGTTCGTGTCAACGACACCGGCACCATGTACTTTGTCACCGATGACACCAAGCTGGGCACTGGCGACTACATGCAGGGTCTGACTGTCTACACCGCTGGCACCGCTTCCTCCGTGAACTGGTCCGGCGTGCAGGGCACTCCCACCACTCTGGCTGGCTACGGCATCACTGATGCTGTGAAGGCCAACGAGAAGGTTACCGAGGCCAATGCTGGCAACGCTGGCAAGATCCTGGTCCTGAACGCTGAGGGCAAGCTGCCCGCTTCCATCACCGGCGATGCGGCGACTGTTGGTGGCCATGCTGCCAACTACTTCGCAACCGCTACCGATATGAGCGCCCTGAAGACTGTCGTTGGTGACTCCAGCTCCGGCCTGGTCAAGGATGTCGCCGACCTGCAGGCTGCTATCGGTGAGGGCGACGGCACCTCTCTGGCTGACCGTCTGAGTGCTGTTGAGGATGCCATTGGTGATACTGGTACTCCCGACACCATCCGCTACGACATCGCTCAGCTGGAGGCTGGTACTACCATTGCTGCTCTGGCTGCAAGCAAGATCACCGGTCAGCTGTCCCGTGCTCAGCTGCCTGCTGACATCTCCGGCCGTCTGCACAAGTATGCGAATCTGGAGGCCTGCTACGCTGCTCTGAACGGCACCAACGCGTCCGTGGGCGATCTGGTCAAGCTGGACGACGGCCAGATCTATGTGATCGTCGATACCGCCAAGCTGAACGTGGCCGCTGGCTACGAGCTGCTGGTTAACGTCGCTGGCACCAACATCGCCTGGGCCCGGATCACTGGCACTCCCACCACTCTGGCTGGCTACGGCATCACCGATGCTGTGAAGGCCACCGATGTTGTTACCGACGGTACCGTGGCCGGTGCCATTGGCAAGCTGGTCAAGGTCGGCAGCGACAACAAGCTGAAGGTCAACATCACCGGCGATGCCATGACTCTGGAGAGCCATCCCGCTTCGTACTTCGCCACCAAGGCTGAGTTCGATGCACTGGCTATCCGTGTTCCCACCATCGTCTCCTCCACCGACGAGATCGACAGCCCCGTTGAGGGTCAGATGGTCCTGGTTACCATGCCGTAACAAATTCGGTTGCACCACGTTGCAACATAATGTAGTCACATAAGAGTGCCGCCCTGGGGTTCGTCCTCAGGGCGGCATTCCTTTGCCTGAAAACATTCTTATAATGAAATCACAAGAAAAGGAGGTCATGACCTGCTATGAATAGAATCTTTCGCATTCGTAGGTGGAACCCTAAGGAGAACACCTACGATACTTTATTTCCGCAAACTGTAACGCCCAATGTTCTTCGCAGAGAGAATGGCGGTGTACTGGAGTCGTTTCTGACTGCTTATGATCACCACTTGTTTGAGTCGGTTCGTCACATCAATCATGCGGTCAGCAAGGGAAACGAGCGGCACTTCATTGTTCATATTCGCAATGTCCCGCTGCGTGATGGGCTACCTCTGCTTCTGACGGTACACACGTCCATTGAATGTGAGCCGGATCTTGACTTCAACGGTACGGGTCCGAAGAAGATCGTCAGTGGTACCGGTGATCCCATCCCCGGAGGTCAGGTTGCTGGTACGACTGTATTCCTGGTGTGGAGCAAACGGCAAGACGCTTGGATCATGCTCAGCTGCACGGACATGTCGGATATGACCAAGATCCTGATGCCTGTGGTGAACGAGTACACCTATGTGGCTGAGTACGACAACGAACAGTTCATTGTTATCCCCGGGTATGATGCCGGTACCTGTATGATTGACATCAACTACGGTCAGACGATCCTTCGTCCTGGTATCGACTTTGCGTTCGACAAGAAGAGCCGGAATGCGATCAAGCTTCTGAATTTCTCCCTGAAGAAGGGCGATATCCTCTTTTGCAAGATCACCACGTTCACCGCAACCGCAAAACGTGGTACGTTTAAGTATGAACTGGATTCTACCGACTATACGGTTGAAATCAAGGAAGAGGTTACCAATATCGTAAATGTCCCGCAGGAAGCGATTGGAACGAACTATCTCGAAATCAACTACGGTCAGACCATTATGCGCAATGGTATTGACTACGAATTGATCAACAATGGCACCCAAGTCCAGTTCAAGTTTGACCTTGTCAAGGGTGATATCATTGTATTCCGTTCGATTCGTATGGTTGAGACCAACGGCGAGATCGTTCCGAACAACTGGGGTGCAACCGGAAACTACCGGTACTCTCTGAACGTGCTCCATGAGGAGTATATGGCCACGGAGGATAAGATTACTGTTATCCCCGTACCGAACTTCAATCACCACAAAGATGAACTCTTTGTGATCCGTGACAATCACCTGTTGGTGTATGATGTCGACTATACGATCGACACCTTGGGACAGGTTGTACTGCTGACAAGCCATCTGAATACCAATGACTGCCTCTATTTCACGATTCTCCAGGGTGCAATGATGGACGTGCCGAACTTCAATGTCATCGATGCTTCCGGTGACTCCGGCCAGCACATCCATTTGGACATGTCCCACAGCGTACTGTGCAACCACTATATGCTCCAGGTGAAACTGAAGTACGATCTGGAAACTGCTCCCACGGCAAAATGTATCGATGGTCCCGCTATTCCCATCATTGACTGCTTCGGTTATCCTGTTCGTGGTGGGTATCGTGCAGGTTCCTATCTGCTGCTGGTCTACAGCGAAGATCATCACGTCTGGTATTCTCTGAGCCACAGTCAGTTGGATATCTCCAGCGCTTATCCTGTCTACAAAATGACCGAAGGCGACTCCAACTTCATTGGTGCCGTTCCGGTGGAAGATACGGTTGGCAATGACCCTGGGGATCTTACCGAGGTTGTGATCGAACATGGCCTTGGCTGCAAACCGCAGGACATCACCATTCGTCCCACGGAACCAGGTGCGCTGGATGCCGAAGGAAACCGCATGATCATTGGCGACGTCTGGTCGTATGCTGACGAGACGTATCTGTACGTCGGTAACACGGGAAATGCCACCAGTGCATTCCATTGGATCGTAACCACTACTGCACAAAGTGTTGATCTCAAGGCCTATCTGGATGCCCTTATCGAAGATCTCAAGAACCGTCCGGGCAAATTTGTCACACGTGTGATTGCCTATACGGCAGAAGAGGACAACGTCAGTGCCATTCCCATCGACGACTTCAACGCCGGTGTGGATAAGCTTCTCATGGTGAACTATGGGCAGACCATCCTGCGGGAAGGTATCGATTATGTACTGACCGATACCGGCATTGGTCTCACACAGTTCTCGTTGAATACGGGTGATATTGTCCAGTTTGTGATCGTTGTACAGGCTGAAGACTAAACAGAACCGAGGTGAAGTTCCGGTGAGCCTGTTTCGCAAAAAGAAAAAGAAGAAGAAAGAAACCCCTGGAGCTTTTGCAAACGCATTGGCAAAAACTCTGGCTACGACTTCCAAACAGTTGGTCTGGGTTTATGCAATCAACAGTGTACTCTGGATCTGGTGTTCCTATGTGCTGGCGTTTATGAACAAAGGCCAGATCGCAGAGACCTTGTCGAGCACCGTGTGTACCATTGTGATTGGTCAGCTTGCGTTCTACCTGGTTACCAGCACGATTGAAAACATCTTCAAGTACAATGATATCTTCGGTCCTCGTATGAAGTACGATTCGACCCCAGAGATTATGAGAAGCGTTTATACGGAGGAGACTGATCATGTCGAACAACCAATCGCTCAACCAAGTCCCGTCAAATCCCCAAGCCCTCCAGAACCTCCGGCAACCCCAACCGGAGTTGCTGATACCGGAACAGTCGACGACATCGCAAACCGAGTTGCCGAACTCGCAAAATCCCGAGACGCAAACTGCGAATCAAACATCACAGAAGGAGGAGATGAAGATGTCACTCCAGTCGGCTGAACAAATTGCCAACAGCATCCAGCAGATATTGGATTCGTTTACCTCGACCCCGGGCCTCGTACAGAAGCTGAAGAGCCGGAAGTTCTGGCTTGCCGTTGCTGGTCTGTTCATCGGTATCTGCGGTATTCTTGGTTGGGGCAATAACCCGTATGCAGTTGCCATCTTCACCGCATTGCAGGTCATCTCGATTGTTGTCTACTGTATGTCCGAAGGCAAGATCGATGCCGAGCGTATCCAGGCTATGGGCAATGCAATCGAAAACTTATCCGAGGCACTGAAAGAACTCTTGCACAAAGACGACACAGAGCAGGAGTCCGTTGCTACACAACCCGAGCCGCCTGACATAACCGATCTTTCCAGTGGTACGGTGAGTATTACGGATAACAATACAATGAAGGATCCTATGCCGGATGACACTTTAGATACTGCCGAACCCCAGACGGATGAAGTCGAAACGCCTGTGCAGGATCCTTCTTTGAATGACATCCCCGATTCGGATACACTTGACGTCATTGGGGTGGATGGCGAAGACCAGGAATCTGAATCAGTATGAGGTCAGGATTGTTGGCTGATGGGGAGACAAGTCCTGACAAATAAAATGGATACGCGGAGGTTTTGCCCTCCGCGTATCCTATTTTCTTCTGTTCTTACTTCATGATGACAAAATCCGTATCCGGATTGTAGTTCTTGGCAACCATTTCAAAGTGAACTTCGTAGTTGGTGTTCTGTTCGTTGTAACTGATTGTGAACTGCATTGCCCCGTTGTTCACCAGACGTTCTACCACACCCTGTATCATACCATACTGTGCCATGTACTGGAGACACATCCGAAGTCTCTCGTACATGTTAGACTCATGGTTGATACGAGCGGTAAGAAAATCATCGGCAATGAATCGTCCCCGTATGGTAGTGAACGTCTCTTTTGTATCGGGATCCGTTGAATTAT
>Ga0079226_10004595_pt1 | contig 10534 bp, 8 predicted proteins | sample Poulit2014_FD_76345 | JGI IMG/M metagenome (GOLD analysis project Ga0079226, IMG submission 76345) | Agricultural soil microbial communities from Georgia to study Nitrogen management - Poultry litter 2014 | ecosystem: Environmental > Terrestrial > Soil > Agricultural land | place: USA: Georgia...
ATTAAATGCCCTTTTTTATTATTGGCTTTATATTGCTGATCCGCGTACCGAAAGCGAAAAATGGGCCTCGGTTATCAATGAAGTGAGAGTTTTATTCCAGGATTAAATAACGGATAAAACAGAGATCAATAGAGAATGGTTTTATTTCTTTAGTTGAGTAGGGTTGCGTTCCGTAATACCCGACCTTGCGTTGAGCCTTTTGTACATAGAGGGATGGGAGCCAGAGATGGCAATGTGTATAAGGTGCTATGAAATGCCAATGCTTTTGTCCCTCCTAATTATTTAATAGGGGATTTTTGATAAAGTATTTTAAAGTGACAGAATATTTAAAACGCATACACTAACCCCATTTTTTAAAACCCGGGAAACTTCGAACTCTTAAATAAGCTTAATCTCAGGCCCCTCCCAAATTCAGTGTCTCTTCGGTGGTTTACGATGAACTACGAATCTTGATAAGAGAGTTCAAAATTAAAGCGGATGGTGCGCTGGTTTTCCATACCGGGATTATCTTCTGAGTCGATATTGGGGGTGCTGAGATCGCTTATTTGGCCGATACATTCTTCATTCAAATAACTTCCCACTGCATCTGAAATGAGATTTTCAAGCTGACTGGATGACAAGGTTTTCAATTTATTACTCATAATAAAATATATTTAAGAATTTATATTGTTTATGTAACTGTAGTATGAATTATCCGTTCATAAAATAATGGTAAAAAGCCATTGAGGAAGCGCCAAAGATAATATGAAGGGCCAGGAACCAGTAAGGAATAAGCGTGCCCCAAGAGCGTCCCAAGATACCAGGATTGTCGATAGGCTTATTTTCTCCAACTGCAGGATGAGACTCGCCAATCATTTCCATGATGCAGCCAATAAAAATGCCGTGGACAAAACCCCACAAAATGCCGGCCGGCCAGTTTGGCGTTACAGCCATAGCGGACATAATAAAAACATACAGAATACCCCAGCATGCCCCGATTACCCAATGTAGCAAGTTACCTACGAGATATATTTCTGTAGAATACTGGATATCGATAAATCGAGAACCAATGAAATAAGGGATGTCTACTTCTTGACCCCCTGCTTTTAACAGATAAAGCAGTATAGTGAGAATGAGGGCACCTATGAATCCGGATAACGCGGCAAAGAAAAAATTAGCTTCCATGACAACCTCTCTTAGTTAGTTACTGTCAAAAAAGCAACAAAGTTACTATATCATGATAGCAATGTGCGGCCGGTAAAGCAATTAAATAAATATTAAATTGCATATCGTCTCATATTATTGGGTAATGTATGCTTAGAACGATATTTTGATAAAACCTTGTTGTGCCTTTAAGTAAACATACATTTGCCGCATTAAGCGATGATTATACTATTTACTACATTGACCGGAATGGACGCTCGTGTATCAGCGTTTAAGCTCTGTTAGCTCTTAATAGCAGTTTTGAAATACATTTAACGGCTTGAGCTATCTGGCAGAATCCGAAAGTTTCTGTAATTGTTTATCCGTATGGGGAATAAAAGATAGATTTATCCGAAAATTGGTTGATTATAAACATAAATAGCAGGATATTTTGTTCACTCAAAAGAGTGATTTAAGGCGATGTGACCGAGTGGTAGGTGGGGGCTTGCAACGCCCCTTACGGTGGTTCGAATCCATCCATCGCCTCACACAATAATTTCTATGGCAAATCTTATTAAGCAAAATATACAGCATGTTTACGAGCGTATTTCTGAGTCTTGTGAACGTTCAAATCGTGATCCCGAAGATATTGAGCTGTTATTAGTAACAAAGACGGTGGAACCGGAACGCATACGTAAGGCGGCGGAGAATGGTTTTACGGAAGTTGGTGAAAACCGAGTTCAAGAGGCGATGCGAAAGGTAGGGCAGATGAGTGATGAGGATCTTCAGCTCGACTGGCACTTTATTGGGCACCTCCAAAGTAACAAAGTGAATAAGGTCGTTCGTTTCGCCTCGATGGTGCAGTCTATCGATCGGATGAAGATCGTTCGTAAAATGAATCGTCGTTTAAAGAAAGTAGATAAGACCATGGATGTACTGATTCAGGTGAATGTATCAGGGGAGAAGAGCAAATATGGCCTTGATCCGGATAATACGATGGAATTTGTCCGCGAAGCGGCTGAATATAGTCGCTTGAATATCAGAGGCCTCATGACGATTGGATTATTCTCAACGGACTGGCCTAAAGTACGCTCAGGATTTCGCAGGCTGCGAGGATTACGAGACCAGCTTATGGATGAGGACATCAGTAATGTAGCGATGGACTATCTGTCTATGGGTATGACGAATGACTTTGAAATTGCAATTGAGGAAGGCGCGAATATGCTGCGCTTGGGACGGGCCATATTTGGTGAGCGCGGCCATCCGGATTCGTATTATTGGCCTGATATTTAAGAAGCTTAAGCGATGGAAGTGGAAGAGGCAGAGCGAACAGCACTTACTATTGCCGGGAGTGATCCCAGCGGTGGAGCCGGGATTCAGGCAGATCTTAAAACCTTTGCTGCTTTTGAAGTATACGGAATGTCAGCTATCACTGCTCTGACGATAGGCAATACCTGCGGCGTGACAGATATACAGATCATGGATCCGGGCTTTGTTGGCGATCAAATTCGATCCATTGGCCAGGATATTCCGCCGGCAGCAGTAAAGACCGGACTATTGGGGAGCTCCGCTATTATTAAAAAGGTAGCACGGGCATTAGAAGATTGGGAAATACCATTGGTCGTGGATCCCGTTATTGCTACTAAGCGGGGTGATGTTTTGTTGCCGGAAGAGGGAGTGCAGGCATATCGCGAGGAACTTGTCCCACTCGCTGATGTATTGACCCCTAATATCCCTGAGGCCGAGCAGCTGACACAAATGTCTATTTCTTCACATCAAAAGATGACCGATGCGGCTGAGAAGCTCCATCAGATTGGCTGCCATTCGGTGATTTTGAAGGCGGGTTACTTTGATGATTGGCAACATTCGAATGATCTTTATTATGACGGAGATGAAATGAGCTGGCTTGAGTCGAAACGATTTAGTACGAAGCATACCCACGGAGCCGGGGATGCCTTTTCAGCTGCTATAGCGGCTTCATTAGCACAGGGAACGGAGCAAAAAGCAGCTTTAAAGTCAGCTAAATCTTTTGTTACACGAGGAATAGAGCTTGCGCCGCACTTAGGAAAAGGGGAAGGACCCATCTTTTTAGGACACTATGATCGCCCGTAATCAAGCATAAATAATCACCTTTCATTAATATTTATTTCGACGCACTTTTTGTATCTTTGCATTTTCAAAGGGCTTCCATATTTGACAATCCAACTGCACTTATAAATAACAGAACTGATGAGTATAGATTTCAACAGAGAACGTTTTCTACATCGCCATATTGGTACGTCAGACGAACAAATTTCAGAGATGCTTTCGACTATTGGGGCTTCTTCCCTTGATGAGCTGATGGATGAAACCGTTCCATCTGATATTCGACTGGATGAAGAGCTGGAACTTGACGAGCCTATGAGCGAATATCGTTTTTTAGAGGAATTCCGGCAACTGGCTTCCAAAAATGATATTTACGATTCCTATATAGGAATGGGCTATTACGATACGTTGACTCCCAACGTTATTTTACGGAATGTGCTTGAAAATCCCGGCTGGTATACTTCATACACCCCTTACCAGGCTGAAATTGCGCAGGGTCGGCTGGAAGCGCTCATCAATTTCCAGACGATGGTTGCTGATCTGTCCGGATGTGAAGTAGCGAATGCTTCCCTGCTGGATGAAGGAACAGCAGCAGCGGAAGCTATGTCGATGTTTTATGACATGCGACGACGGCTCAAGAAAAAAGAGGCCCAGACTTTTTTTGTGTCCGAACACTGCCATCCACAGACCATAGAAGTGGTCAAAGGGCGGGCTAAGCCGCTGGATATAGAGGTGGTCGTCGGCGATCACCAGCAGCTGGATGTGACAGAAGAAGACCTTTTTGGAATATTATTGCAATATCCGGATACCAATGGCTCGGTAGTGGACTATAGTGGACTTATTGAAGCGGCGCGCGAAAAGAATGTTCAGGTTGTAGCAGCGGCCGACCTGCTGAGCCTAACGCTGCTGACACCTCCCGGTGAAATGGGGGCGGATGCAGTCGTGGGTTCCACTCAGCGCTTTGGTGTGCCTATGGGCTATGGGGGTCCGCATGCCGGATACTTTGCTACCGGAGAAAAATATAAACGTAAAATACCGGGACGTATTATTGGGGTAACACAGGATGCGGATGAAAACCCGGTGTATCGAATGGCTTTGCAGACTCGCGAACAGCACATTCGTCGAGAAAGAGCAACCTCCAATATCTGTACGGCCCAGGTGCTGTTGGGCGTTATTGCTGGATTTTACGGGGTCTATCACGGGCCCGAAGGATTGCGCCGCATTGCAAAGCGCATACACGGGCTGGCCCAAGTGATGGATCAGGGATTGCAGCAGCTTGGCTTTACCGTTGCCCACGAGCATTATTTTGATACGCTGAAAGTGGAACTGAATGATCGGTCTCAGCAGGATAAGCTCCGTAAAGCGGCACTCGATCAACAAATTAATTTACGCTACTTTGATGAGCCGGCGGTAGGAATATCGTTTGATGAGGCAAAAGACCTGGATCATGCGGCACAGCTGCTGGATCTTTTTGCCGGCATTGATGGGTCGAATCAGGAAGTAGATGTGGATTCCTTAGCAACTGATGCGACCGTTGATTTTCCCGATGCGTTAACCCGCACTTCTGACTATATGGAGCATCCGGTCTTTAGTCTGTACCATACTGAGCATGAAATGCTTCGCTATTTAAAAAAGCTGGAGAATAGAGACCTTTCGCTGACCCATTCGATGATTCCGCTGGGCTCATGTACGATGAAATTGAATGCGACGGCGGAAATGATCCCGCTAACATGGCCTGAGTTTGGAAATATTCATCCCTTTGCGCCCAAAGATCAGGCAGCGGGTTATCACCAGCTTTTCGATAATTTAGAGGGACAGCTGAGTGCATTGACGGGTTTTCCCGCCGTATCGCTGCAGCCCAACTCGGGAGCTCAGGGAGAGTTCGCAGGACTGATGACCATCCGCGCCTATCATCGGCATGAATGCGAGCCTCATCGGAATGTGACGATTGTCCCGGATTCTGCGCACGGTACAAATCCGGCGAGTGCAGTAATGGCGGGGATGGAAGTAGTCGTAACCCAATGTGATGAGCATGGAAATATCGATTTGGATGATTTGCGTGAGAAAGCGGAGGAAAACAAAGAAAACTTAGCCGCACTCATGGTAACCTATCCCTCTACTCACGGCGTTTTTGAGGAGGAAATTAAAGAAATATGCAACATAATCCACGAATATGGAGGATTGATATATCTGGATGGGGCTAATCTGAATGCACAGGTCGGGCTGACTAATCCGGCTGAAATTGGGGCGGATGTTTGCCATCTGAACCTTCACAAAACATTTTGTATTCCGCACGGCGGCGGTGGGCCGGGCGTTGGGCCTATCGCTTGTACCGATGAATTGGCTCCCTTTCTTCCCGGAAACCCAGTTATACAGTCGGGAGGCAGTGAGGGTATTAAAGCAATATCTGCTGCTCCGTGGGGCAGTGCAAGCATCCTGCCGATATCGTATGCCTATATTAAGATGATGGGAGCTGAGGGACTGAATCGTGCTACGGAAGTGGCTATACTGAATGCCAACTATCTTAAAGAGCGTCTCAGCGAGCATTATGATGTACTTTATACGGGTAAAAGTGGCCGGGCAGCACATGAATTTATCGTTGATCTGCGGCCATTTAAAGAATCAGCCAATATTGAGACCATAGATGTAGCAAAGCGCCTCATGGATTATGGCTTCCATGCGCCCACGATGTCCTTTCCCGTACCGGGGACTTTGATGATTGAGCCAACAGAAAGTGAATCTAAAGAAGAGCTGGATCGTTTCTGTGAGGCTATGATTGCCATTCGCGGGGAGATCCGGGAAGTTGAGGACGAAGGAGATTCAGCTCAGGAAAATAATCCCCTCAAAAATGCTCCTCATACGATGCGTGATGTGATGGAAGACAACTGGAACCATCCATATAGTCGCGAACAGGCCGTTTGTCCGCTGGATTATTTACGATTTAATAAACATTGGCCGGCCGTCAGCCGAGCTGATGATGCCTACGGAGACCGCAACCTAATGTGTAGCTGCGTGCCGATGGAGGCCTACAGTGACGGACAAGAACCTACCGCCGTAGAATAAAACATTGTTGGGGTCCACCTTAACGGTGGCCTACAACTTCTGTTGAAGAACTACGAAAAAGGTCCGCGTATAGGTAGCGTTGCTTTTTAGATATCCCCCTTCGGGTATCGCAATTTCCGTGGTTGGAACGGTGAGCTCCAAACCATCCTCGTTTTGTTGCACCTCTAAATCCTTGTGCTCCCCCCAAGGGGTGGCACGGCTTGCGGAAGCTACATCCCTGATACCAGGTAATGACAATGTAATATCGTCTCGGGTTTTTTTATCCAAGTGCACTGCTATAACAATGCGTTCTTGGCCTATTCTGAAGGCCTCTATGCTGTTTGTACCATGATTCACCGTGCCGGGCTTGTTAATCACGATGTCCTTATCCACGCTGATGTTATTATATATGTGCATCTTTTTACTTTTCCCACCCAGCAGTTTCCCAATCCCCTTAATGGCTTTGGCAACACGGGAAAGCTTGTTGTTTTTACCCTGGAAAAGGGGCACCTTCGCATACCAGTAGATACGATAGCGGTTGGCATGCCCAGCATTGTGTTTGATGGCCCATAACGCGAATCGAGGCAACTCGTTTGTAATTACCAAAGGATCAGACATATTCCCCACTTCGGTTTGCCAGATTCCAATATCTTTATATCCGCGTTGTTTAGCGGCTCTTCGCAGCTTTTCCATTTCTTTTATGTCATGAGAATTCCGGTAATGAAAACTCAGGACATCAATGTCATCCCATGCATTGTGATAGTCCAGCCAATTGATGTAGTTGTTTATAGTAAATCCGGGAACGGTGGGCCAGCCACCATGCACTACCTTGCCGCCTGCATCGTGAATGGCCTCCGCGGCTGGTTTGGTCACACGGTTGTAATAGTTATTATTGTTCGGTACGTCAGGATCTTTTTCAGTAATATCTATATTACCCACATAGAAGGGGGCTAAGCCACCGGGCTCGTTCCAGACCTGGAAGTATTCCATCCCGCTTGCGCGCAGCCTGGGTACGACATAGCTCAACGCGTCTTTCCAGTCCTGTATATGGTTGTCGGCGACCGGAAACGACCACGCGCTCCCGGCCTTTACATTATTGGCTTTGAGTGAACCCGGGAATTCACTGTTATAATATAGCTGATCCCCATCTTGGGTGATCTCCACTTTGTGGCCGGTTATATGGTAAGTTGTCGGCGAACGGTCCTCTGCCCAGCGCGGGGCGTAACCCAAAAGCGGCAGCATCTTTACATTTTGTGCCCGATCGATCCACTTAGTAATTAAATCATCATTATAGGTGCCTTTGTTTGATTCCACACGTCTCCATTGTAATCCTGCACGTTGATGTGAGAGTACATTTTTTAGACCATGCATTCCATGGGGCCACTTAAATCCGTTGATCCCGATCAGATCAGAAAAATAGGTGCCCGTCTCTGAATCCTCACCGGGCGGAATACCTTGTAAGCCATAACCGGTTACTAAGAATAAAACAACTGTGGGTAATATATATTTTAAAGACTTCATGCTGTTATGAACTTAAAATGATCTAATTCCTCTGCCCCAGGGTCGGCAAGAATAGCGAAAGTTTTGGCTTCAGGAAGGGTTTTTTCTTCGGGTGGAATCTAACTCAAGAGATTCAGCCCAATCATATGATTACGTAATATTTGCTTCATTGATAACAGTGCTTTCAGAAATTTAATAACCCATTTTTGCTGATATTGCAGATATGAGGTTCCGATTTAATAGCCAAATGGAATATATATCATAACCAACTCCCAACCAAAAATCGGCAAATCAATTTAATTTGATTTAGGTAAATTTAACTTTTAGCATTACTCTTCTTGCTAATAGTGAACGATAGCGCTTCGGCAATTCTTATGATTAATAAAATTACCGTTGAAGAATATATTCAGTACGGCCAAAGTATACCGCTTCTGGACGTTCGTGCGCCGGCTGAGTATAAGGAAGGGCATATTCCCGATGCTTATAGCTTGCCTCTTTTTTCTAATGAGGAGCGTTCGGAAATTGGCACTACCTATAAGCAAGAAGGGCGAGAGGAAGCCATACTTAGAGGCTTTGACCTGACCGGAAACAAATGGCGCGGATTCATTGAGGAAGCATTACAAATAGCCCCCGGAAAAGAGGCTTGTCTGCACTGTGCACGTGGAGGAATGCGCAGCAGTGCCATGGCTTGGGCGCTGGATTTCTATGGTTTTGATATTTCCGTTATCGAAGGAGGGTATAAGCGATTTAGAAACTGGGCACTGGATCAGTTTGGGAAACCATATAATTTATGCGTTTTAGGTGGTATGACCGGTTCCCACAAAACAGAGATTCTGTGGGAATTAGAACGTATGGGAAAACAGGTGGTTGACCTCGAAGGCTTGGCCCGGCATCAGGGTTCAGCATTTGGCAGCATGAATAAGAGCCTTCAGCCAACCCAACAGGGGTTTAGCAATAAACTGGCTATGCAGCTGGCTGAGTTTGGAACTGAGCAGGCTATCTGGATTGAAGACGAAAGCCATACTGTTGGAGACTGTGTGGTTCCGCATGCGTTATGGAAACGAATGAGAAAATCTGCGCTCATTGAACTTCAGGTTGACAAGAAGCAGCGCATCGATTTCCTGGAACAGGAATACGGGCCGCTGGATAAAGACTTTTTGATCAGTGCTACGGAACGTATAGGAAAGCGACTGGGGTCAGAGCGTACCAAACAGGCCATTCGTGCTATTAAAGAGGATCGCATGCGTGACTTTATCAGTAATGTTTTAATATATTATGACAAGATGTACAGCCGATCAACGGCTAAGCGTAATCCGGAGAAGGTTTTTAATATTGAAATAGATTATGAGAATGCTACAAAAACAGCTAATCAAGTGCTAACATTTTTAGAGGAAATATATGGACTCCACAGATGAGCTGGATACCGGAAAACCAACTGAGATAAAGCTAACCCAGTATTCTCATGGAGCGGGGTGCGGCTGTAAAATAAGCCCATCGGTGTTAGATACAATTCTGCATCATAATAATTCGGTGCAGCCGGATGCCCGCCTATTGGTAGGCAATGATGAGCGAGATGATGCCGCAGTCTATGATTTGGAAAATGGAATGGCTCTGATTTCCACTACTGATTTTTTTATGCCTATTGTGGATGATCCGTACGATTTTGGACGTATTGCTGCCGCCAATGCCATTAGTGACGTTTATTCGATGGGAGGTAAACCGGTACTTTCCATTGCTGTTTTAGGGTGGCCAACGGACACGCTGCCCCCTGAAACTGCTCAACAAGTGCTGGAAGGGGCACGAGCGGTTTGCGGTGAGGCCGGTATCAGTGTAGCCGGCGGACACAGCATCGATTCCCCGGAGCCTATTTTTGGATTAGCCGTAAACGGGGTTGTTCCTAAAGAGCATTTAAAACGGAATTCTTCTGCATCACCGGGCTGCAGGTTGTATCTTACAAAACCGCTTGGAGTCGGAGCGCTGTCAACGGCACAAAAGAAGGATATGCTTGCACCAAAAGATGCTGATATCATTTTGGAAAGCATGACTACACTGAATAAGCTGGGGGAGCGGCTGGGCAAGATGCAGGCTGTGAAAGCGATGACTGATGTAACTGGTTTTGGGCTTTTAGGGCATTTAACAGAGCTCTGCGAGAGCAGTGAATTAGCCGCAGAGATCGAGTTTGATAAGATTCCTATTATATCATCGCTTCCCGATTATATAGAAAAGGGCTGCATACCGGGTGGAACGAACCGCAACTGGGATAGTTACGGCGATAAAATTGGCCCTATTACAGAGGAACAGAAATATATTTTGGCTGATCCTCAGACAAGCGGAGGCTTATTAATAGCTGTAGAGGAAGGAGCCGTTGATGAGTTTGAAGAAGTGCTGAAAGATAATGGGACCCAGTCTGCTCCATTTGGCCGCCTGGAACCCCAACATAACAAAAAATTAGTCCGCATTACTTAAATAGAACCTTTGTCCCGGCACTTATAAAAGGGATCTTTGGAATATCTCCTTATAGATTTTTCTTAAGTAATCAGGAGGTGCACCAACATATAGCCATATAGCCCAAGCTACTTTGGGCAGTTGACCTTCACAGTTTTAGCGACGCAGCGGTTCATGGAGGTTTAAACGGGGAAATTTCAAAGAACCCTAAAAACATCTTTTTTGTATACCTACGGGGTGATGTATACTATCTTGTTGCTCTAAGGGTCATTTTGTTTGGAAGTATATATGAAAATGGCTATTGTATTGCAGATAACAAATTAGTCATAACTTTACTTTA
>Ga0079226_10004596_pt1 | contig 10531 bp, 15 predicted proteins | sample Poulit2014_FD_76345 | JGI IMG/M metagenome (GOLD analysis project Ga0079226, IMG submission 76345) | Agricultural soil microbial communities from Georgia to study Nitrogen management - Poultry litter 2014 | ecosystem: Environmental > Terrestrial > Soil > Agricultural land | place: USA: Georgia...
ACTCATGGTGACCTCCTGTGCGAATGTAAGTTAGTCATTTTTACGTGTCCAACGGTCTTTATCTCTTGTTTCAATTTTGTTCATCGTTAAGTGAAATGCCTCTGATAAATCTATATCTAAAGAATTAGCGAAGCATGTTAATACAAATAAGATATCCCCTAGCTCCTCTTCAATTGTTTGTTCTGGCTCAGATTGTTTCTTCGGTTTTTCTCCATAATAATGATTAACTTCTCTTGCAAGTTCACCAACCTCTTCTGATAGCCGAGCCATTAAACTAAGTGGTGAAAAATAACCTTCCTTAAATTGCGAAATATATTGATCAACTCGATCTTGAATCTCTTTAGTATCATATGGTTTCTTACGAATGACAAATATCTCCTTTATATGTAGTTAACCTTCTTTCATGTTAGCTAAAAGCGCTACTTTTGACAAATTATTTAATTCATCTAGTAATAGCCTACAAAATAAATTAGCAAAAAATGTAACGACAATTATTGTCCTCTTTCAACATTTTGACTATAATAGTTAAAGTGTCAATAAGAAATGCTGTACAGAATTGTAGGAGGAACTAACATGATTTTCGGACTTCGAATTAAAAATATATTTTTTATCTTATGTGGAGCAGCTATTTTTTCTTTTGGCCTTGTTCATTTTAATATGCAAAATAACTTGAGTGAAGGTGGATTTACAGGGATTACTTTACTCCTATATTTTTTGTGGGGGTGGGATCCAGCGATTATAAATATCCTTCTTAATGTTCCGATCTTTTTTATTGGGTGGAAAATTTTAGGGAGAAACACGTTTTTATATACGATTATAGGTACATTTGGAGTGTCATTGTTTTTATATATTTTTCAAATGAACCCATTTCCAATGTATTTACAATCTGATATGACATTAGCAGCTTTATTTGCCGGGGTATTCATCGGTGTTGGATTAGGTATCATTTTCCGTAATGGTGGAACAACTGGTGGCGTCGATATTATTGCTCGGATTGTTAATAAATATGTCGGTTGGAGTATGGGGAAGACAATGTTTTTATTTGACTTTGTCGTCATTACAACATCCGTATTCGTTATTTTAGATCTAGTTGAGGGAATGTATACACTTGTTGCTGTTTATATTGGAGCAAGAGTTATTGATTTTATTCAAGAAGGTGCTTATTCAGCGCGAGGGGCAACAATTATTTCTAAGAAAAGTGAAGAAATAGCCAAACAAATTAATCAAGATATGGAGCGAGGCGTCACTATTTTATCAGGCAAAGGAAGTTACACTGGGGATGAACATCAAGTTCTTTATTGTATAGTCGGGAGAAATGAAGTCGTTAAATTAAAAAATCTAATTACAGCTATTGATCCCCACGCATTTGTCGCTGTTAGCTCAGTTCATGAAGTATTAGGAGAAGGATTTACACTAGATGAAAATAAAAAACCAATGGACGATTAACATCCATAAGAAAAAGACTGTCGATAAGCTTAGGGACAGTCTTTTTTGGTTCTAAGTAAGAATCTTCTTTAAAGAAAAAAGGCTTGTAAAAAAACTCTCTACAAGCCGGGAAGACATCCATTGACTTCCTTTTTCTTATTTAGTCGTTTGATAAAAAGATTAAAATAAATCGCATAAGCTCTAATAATGCTACTAGAGCAGCAGCAACATAAGTAAGTGCTGCAGCGTTTAATACCTTTTTCGTATCGCGTTCTTCATTATTTGTTATAATACCTGTTGCAACTAATTGGTCCATTGCCCGACTTGAGGCATTAAACTCAACTGGTAATGTAACAAATTGGAATAATACGGCGGCTGCCATAAAAATAATTCCAAATAAAATTAAATTGTTGAGGCCCATCAGAAGACCAGCAATGATAAGAATAAATGACATATTTGAGCCTAAATTAGCAACAGGAAAAAGTGCACTTCTAAAGTTTAAAAATGCATATTCTTCTTCATCTTGAATCGCATGCCCTACTTCATGGGCTGCAACTGCTGATGAAGCCATTGAGCGTCCATGATAAATATCTTTTGACAAGCGAATAACTTTTTTCCGTGGATCATAATGATCGGATAATACACCTTTTGTTTGTTCAATATTTACATCAAATAAACCATTGTCATCTAAAATTTTACGGGCGACTTCGGCACCAGTCATTTGAGTAGACGTCGGTACTTTGGAATACTTATTATAGGCACTTCTTACTTTAGCTTGAGCCCATAACGGTATAATTAAAATTACGGCAAAATAAATAAGATAACTTGTCATCATATGCATTCCTCCAATTGTGTCTCCTAAGGTCAATTTTAGTCAAAAACAGTCTCAACGTCAACTATTTGGGTCTTTTTTCGTATGTTTTTTTGCTTCTCCTTTATATTTTCTCCAGCTTACATAAGATAATGTAATGGCGATACATCCCCCTACAATCCCAACCGTCCAATAAAAAGGGCCCATATCGCGTTTCGTACCTTTTGTCTGAGCATCGGCCTCTGTTGCTTCGATGACATGTAAAGAAGTTAAGTCTAAAAGGAAATATATAAAAAATACGACAATGATTAACATTAAGACATAAGAAGCAGTTTGTTTACGTTGTTTATACATTATGTCACCTCGCATACATCTTCTTTTATTAATGTATGAGGAGAACAGTTAATATATAACAATGAATTATATTTATCATCTTCTTTAATATCCATCATTTGTATATCTAATCCGTAATTGCATGTTTATATAATAAGTAGCAAAAAGTAAGAGAGTAAAACTATCTGACCGTATTTTCTTTTCTTAGTGTGAGGTAATAAGCTATAAAAATTGTCACTATACTTAACCAAAATGTAAAATAACCGATTTCATTCATATGTTTCGTAAGTGACCCATAAATAGGCATCATTTCATATACGTAATCAATAATATCATTATGTAAAATCCAAATGGCCGCGACGGTAAAATGTCTTAATCGAATGCGGTAAAATGGCGCATATAACAATCCCTGAATGGCCATTCCTGCATGAGAAGCAATTAACATATATCCTTGCCAACCGAGTGATCCAACAGTATACAATGTTAGAACATTCATAACAACAGCCCATATCCCATACTTAAATAGTGACATTAAAGCGAGAGCTTCAATGTAAGGTGTGTTTTTATCAAACAAAAAAAACAATAAAAAGATTGTAAAAAACATACTTGCTGTTGGACTATCTGGAACAAACGGTAAAAAGATTGGTGGCGTAATTGCTAACTGACTTTTATACCATAAAAAGCCATAAATTGTCCCAAAAAAATTAATTATAAATAATAGTAAAATAAAACGCTTATCAAGCAATATATGTCTAAGCATATACATAAGAAAAAACTCCTTTGACTAACACCGAATATGTATAAAAAACACCTTTACCAAGGCATTTGGCAAAGGTGTTTTAATAAGACTTATTGTTCTGCTTGTTCATTAACAGTCATAATAAAGTCAACTAATTCTTCTAATTCTTCATCAGTTCCTGTAAATTGGTCGGCAGGCATCGTGCCAATCCCGTCGACAGCAATCTTAGCGATGTCTTCAGGTCCATATTCCGTACCAATAAGGCCAGGTCCAGCAGGTCCGCCTTCTAATGAGTCTCCATGACAACTCATACAACTATTCTCGTATATTTCAAAACCAGCATGTGACTCATCAATTTCAATGGCACTTGGTGGAATTGGCTTATTTTCTTCTGCGCGTTGCTCCCAGTCAACTGCCGAGGCTGACTCATATGTAAGCCAAACAACAGAAGATAAACCGAGAATCATCATTGCAACAGCGATTGGACGTTGCGGTGGTCTTCGGCCCGGACCGTTATCTAAAAATGGTGCTAATAAAAGTGCTCCAAAAGCAAGGCCCGGAATAACTAAGATACCCATAATAATGAATTTTCCGGCTGCAAATTCATATTTCAAGAGTTCATATAAAAACAAGAAATACCAGTCTGGTAACGGTGTATAACCGATAACTGTTGGATCTGCTACACTCTCTAATGGTGACGGGTGTGCTAATACAACACTTAAAAATCCAACTAAGAATACAGAGCCAACTAACCACTCTTTTAATAAAAAGTTAGGCCAGAAAGCTTCTGTACGACCAGGGTATTCTGAATAATCTTTTGGTATATTTGGTGTTCTTTCAGCGGAGACTCGAGAATCTCCTACGAACTGCATACCTTTACCCCTTTTCATGGCTTTCCCTCCCTCTTATAGTGGTCCTGCAATACCTTGTCTACGAATGAGAATAAAGTGTACTGCGAGTAGTGCAAACAGTGCTCCAGGTAAGAAGAACACGTGAATTGCAAAGAATCTTGTTAATGTTTGTGCACCAACAATATCTGCATCACCTGCTAATAATGTCTTCAGCTCTTCTCCAATAAACGGAACTTGTTCGGCAATCTCAAGTCCTACTTGAGTTGCAAAGTAAGCTTTATTATCCCACGGGAGTAAGTAACCTGTAAATCCTAAGCCAAGGACGATAAAGAACATTAAAACTCCTACCATCCAGTTAAGCTCACGTGGTTTTTTGTATGCGCCTTGAAAGAATACACGCATTGTATGTAATAACAACATAACAATTGTTACACTAGCGCCCCAGTGGTGCATTCCTCTTACAATTTGACCATGGGCTACTTCTGTTTGTAAATAGTAGACGGACTTCCACGCATTTTCAATATCTGGTACGTAATACATTGTTAAAAACATACCGGATAAGATTTGGATAACGAGTACAAAAAATGTTAATCCACCGAAACAATAAACAAATGCTGAAAAATGGTGGGCTGGGTTAACATGTTCAGGTACTTCGTGATCCGCAATATCTCGCCAAATAGGCGTAATATCTATACGTTCATCAATCCAGTCATATATTTTTTGTAGCATATTTTATTACGCCTCCCCTCTAGGTTTTGCTTGACCAAGATACAACATTCCATTGTCAACTTTCTGCTCGTATTCATCTAATGGAGCAAGTGGTGGTGAACCAGGGACATTCGTTCCGTCTTTATAATAGCGTCCATCGTGACATGGGCAGAAATATTCATTTGGATAGTCTTCACTACCTTCCCATGTAACGTTACATCCCAAGTGTTTACAAATTGGGGAATGTGCTATTATATCACCATTGTCATCTTTAAATACCCAAGCAGATCTAGTTACTTCAGACTCATACCAACCATCGACTTGGTCCACTTGCCATTCTACTCGTTGTGGCTCAGATGTTATATCATCAACTGATAATCCAACATTTGTAAAATCACCGCCAGAAGACGGCTTTAACACAGGGTCAATAGCCATACGAAGTGGAGACACTAACATACCTGCGGCCATAAACCCACCAAGGCCTGTCAGCGTATAGTTTAAAAATTGTCTACGGGAAACTTGCTGCTTTTTTTCACTCATGATTTTCCCCCCTCTTTGTCATAATCACGGACACATTATATTTAATCAGATTACTAGGACATACTCATAATAGCTCAATCTTTTTAATCGGTCAATTAATAATCATTTTTGTTGGGAAAAGTTAATATAACTATACGAAATAACCGATTTTAAAAGATAGTTAAGTCCAATATGACCGAATGAGTTCACTAATTTGTTCTACTTGATCACGAATGATCGTATGCATTTCTCCTGAACGTAAGTCTCCTGATTGCATACCAGGTAACCATAATAATGTTCCGTCCAATGACTGTTCATGCTTTTTCCATAATGAATCAAATGTTATAAAAAAGATATGTTTAAATGGCTGCTTAGTCGCCCCATTCACCCATTGATTTAGGCGGTCCTTTTCCTGAGTCTTATCAGATTCTTTTAAATAGACATAATCAGGAATCAACATCATTCGCCCGGCTAAATCTTTCTCAATTTCATGTGCTAATATTCCCAATAACTCTCGTTGAAATGCATTCTTTTCTAAGTCTTTATCTGGTGTTAATTGAAGCGGTATTAAAGGAATGAGTAATGTGTCAATATACTCTTTTGCTTCAACATATTGCTGAATGCTTGACTTATTCCATTTCATAAGACAAATCAATCCTTATTTATATTCCGCTACATACGGTTTAAATAAATGATAGCTTATTTATGTAACAGAAATCAAATCATACGGTTATTTATATTGATCGTAGATTGTCTTGTTGTTTTCTTTCTAATCGACTGAGTTCACTAGAGAGTTGCAGAAACAATTCCCGGTCGTTTTCATCTAAGGCAACATCTATTTGGTGTTGGAGAATGTTTTTACGTTTAGTATAAATGATGTGATCTAAAAGGTTTCCCGCTACAACAGCATCATTTTTCCGATTAATATGATTTGTAGGTTCGAATGGATTGTCTTCTAGAACAGTGACATATAACGGATGTTGTTCTCCATAGTTAAAGTTTAATTGTATATATAATGGTTCGTATTTATTGAGACGTATATCATGAAATGTTTGATCGGGATCATCTGTGACAATGTGCATCTTATGATAACGAAAAGCAATGTTATTTGAGCAAAAGGTTGACACAATCATCCCTCTTGGACAATATCTTACATCCCTTACAAAATGAATATGAGCTAAATATGAAGCATGTGTTAATAAATATTTAAAAATCCATACACTTTCGCGTTTCTTTAACTCATAGCGACGTAAAAACCATTGAATAAAGTCTTGCTTTTCTTTAACAGAAATAGGAGTAGACATAATTCTAGATCGGTTCCCCTTTTTAACGATATTCGACGCTCATTCAAATTTCAGAATGAAGCTTTAAGCGCTCTACATATTCTTCGGTTTCATAATCAAGTGGTTCAAGTTTCAAATAATCTTCAAAAATATGAAGACCTTCATCTATCTTCCCTTCCTCAATTAAGAAATATGCATATTCTTTTAAAAAGTCACTATCATGTTTTAATTGATTGTATGCTTGTTGATAAAGTTTTAATGCATCTTTATATGATTCAAGCGCTTCATATGCCCGAGCTAATTCCCAGTCATATAATGGATCATTAGCACCTAATGTTTGTACTTCTTGTATGAGTTCTACAATGGCACCATCACGATTAGTTTCTTTTAAACACTCAATTAAAAATATTACCGCTTCTTTATAATCAGGATCTAATAAAACTGCCTGGCGCACAAGTTCTTCACTTTTATCATATTTACCTAATTGTCGAGCTAAACGACTGGAAAAATAGTAAAGTTCTTTATTGAATTCATCAACTTCTAATCCTGCCATACTCATATCATAGGCTTCTTCGATCAAACCTTCATTTTTATAAGCCTTCGCTAAATAATAGTACACTGTATGGTAGTATTTATCATGTTTCATTAGCCGTTTCCATTGATGAATAGCAACATTATTTTGATCCGAGTAAAAAGCTGTTAAGCCATGCTTAAAGATCACATCTGGATCATCGCTCTTTACATCTTCATAAAAGTTTAAGGCGACCTCATATTGTCCTGTACCCGCATAAGCCTCTGCTAAGCGAGCACTTATCGACACTTCGCCAACAGTTTCCATATGTGGCATAAGCCGTTCATAATAAGTAATCGCTCGTGCATAATCACCGATCGAGAAAAAAAGTTCCCCAAGAGCAAAATCAATAATTGGCTCATGAGGCATTTGTTGTTTAGCAGATAGTAGCTTCGTTTCCGCAACTTCATATAACCCTTGAGCTTCATATAGATCTGCTAATTGCATTAATGCTTGTACGTAAAATGAATCTCCTTCATGAATATCATTTAATAGATGAATCGCAGCTTCGTCATCTTCTAATTCAATATAAATATTTGCAAGCTCCGTTTTTAGTTCACTTTCTTCTGGATAAGCGGCAACTAATTCTTGCAAAATAGGTTGTGCTTTTTGCAAGAAGCCCCACTGCTTATATATTTCAGCAATAGTAAATTTCTCTTCGTCTAACGCATTTTCTAACTGTTGATCTAATAATTGAATGGCTTTTTCATAGTTATTGTTTTCCATATGTTGTATAGCTTCACTTAAAATATGCATCAATGAACACCTCTCTAGAAGTTGTTCTATTTGTTTAAAATAAGTTACTGAGATACTTGATGTAAATGCTCAAAAAATTGCGGATAAGAAACATCAATTGATGAATCATCATCAAGTATCACCATTCCTTGAGCAATTAAAGATGCGATTGCTATCATCATTGCCATACGATGATCATGGTAGGCTGAAACATTATTGCCATATAAAGGAGTTGGTCCTTTGATAATCATTCCGTCTGGTGTTTCCTCAATATCGGCTCCAAGTTTTGACAAAATATTAACAACTGCACTAATACGATCAGTTTCCTTCACCCTTAACTCTTCAGCATTTTTAATAATTGTTGTTCCTTTAGCTTGAGTAGCAAGTAAGGCAATAATTGGGATTTCATCAATTAATCGCGGAATAATATCGCCCTCAATAGTAATTCCGTATAACTGTTTATAATTGATCGTAATATGACCAAATCGTTCTCCACTTACTTGTTGTTCACGATGAATATGTAAATTAGCTCCCATTTGTTGTAAGACGTCTATAATTCCTGTTCTTGTTTCATTAAGTCCAGTACTTTTTAACGTCAACTGACTTCCTGGAACAATAGCTGCGCCTGCTAAAAAGAAAGCAGCCGAGGAAATATCTCCAGGAACATGAACATTTGTTGCTGTTAACTGTTCAGTATGGCTCACTGTAATTTGGTCTCCCGTCATATCTATATGAGCACCAAACGCTTTTAACATATTTTCAGTATGATTCCGTGTCATAGCTTGTTCAACAACTGTCGTCTCCCCTTGAGCAAATAAGCCTGCTAGTAATAGAGCAGACTTCACTTGAGCACTTTTGACAGGTAGTGTATATGTCATCCCATCTAATTGTTTGCCTCTAATCATAATTGGTAAGTAATTGCCGTCTAAACGTCCATCAATCGTCGCCCCCATCTGGCGTAAAGGGTGAACAACACGGTCCATTGGGCGCTCTGTTAAAAAAGGATCCCCATAAATGGTCGTGAATAGTGGAATCCCTGCTAAAACACCTAACATTAAACGAGCCGTTGTCCCCGAATTACCAAAATAAAGAGGAGCTTTCGGTTCTGTCAATGAAAAATGGCCATTACTTCTAATATACAATGTCGACCCATTCTTCTCAATACATACGCCAAGCGCTCGAAAAGCATTAATTGTATGTAAACAATCATCACTCGTTAAAAAATGCGTTACTTTTGTCTCACCTTTTGCTAACGAACCTAATATAACTGCACGATGTGAAATTGATTTATCACCTGGCACATCAATTTCTCCGAATAATGGCTGTGATATTGGATTTAACTGCCTACGACTCAATCAACTCTCCTCCTTTTTTAGGAAACATTTAAGCCTCAAGAGTTACTTCATATCCGTTGTTCACTAACAACTGAAGACTGATTTCTTGAGCTTGCTTACTTGCCACACTAATTCTTAATGCTCCGGTGATCCCTTCACGAATTTCCAAAATTTGAATGTTTATAATACTAATATCTTGATCGGCAAGGATTTGTATGACTGCAGCTAATGCTCCAGGTTGGTCTTTAATATCGACATATAAATCATAAAAAGATGGAATCGCACCTTTTTTCGCCGCGGCAAGTCCATCACGATAATCTTTTGCTTGCTTTAAGTATTCAATCATTTCGTGTTTGTTTTTTTGTTCAATGACTTTTTTCATTGAAGTCATTTCATAAATCCATTCCTCAAGTAACTGGATCATTTTATCACGATTATGATAAAAAATATCTTCCCACATTTCCGGATTGCTCGAGGCAATACGAGTAATATCGCGGAAACCACCGGCGGCTAACTCCGGTAAGAAAGCGTGTTTACCTTCCCACTTCTTCGCTTGATGCACAAGAGATGAAGCGATTAGATGAGGGAAATGAGAAATAACACTCGTCATTTCATCGTGTTCATTAGGCTGCAATATAATAAAATGACTATTTGTTGGTTTCAAGACAGCTTTTAAAATATTTAACTTGTCTTTTGCACATTTACTTGTTGGAATTAACACATAAATTGCATTTTCAAATAAGTGCTTTTTTGCAGCTTGAATCCCGTTCTTATGTGATCCTGCCATCGGATGTCCGCCAATAAATGTAATGTTGTTATTTGAAAACTTGTTAGCTTGCTCTATAATTGATCCCTTAACTGAAGAGACATCTGTGACGATGACATCTTGATTAAAAGGAATCGTATCTAACACTTTCATAAGTTCGATCGTTTCAGAAATAGGGGTTGCAAAGATAATAATATTTGCCTGTAAAGCGGCTTGTGTAAAATCGGCTTCTGACGAATGAATGATTTGCTGTTCGAGCGCATATGCAATTGTTTCTTTACACATATCGTAGCCAATGATGTAGTTATCGTCAGATGTTGCTAGGCCTTTAGCGAGTGAACCTCCAATTAAGCCAAGACCGGCAACTAAAATCGTTCGTTTCATTGTAAAGTCTCCTTGTGTACTTGGTCATTAAACGTCTGTAATAGCTGTTGTAAGTTTTCCATATCATTTTCA
>Ga0079226_10004597_pt1 | contig 10530 bp, 11 predicted proteins | sample Poulit2014_FD_76345 | JGI IMG/M metagenome (GOLD analysis project Ga0079226, IMG submission 76345) | Agricultural soil microbial communities from Georgia to study Nitrogen management - Poultry litter 2014 | ecosystem: Environmental > Terrestrial > Soil > Agricultural land | place: USA: Georgia...
AATAATGTTTGAATAAGTTGTCCACTCTTATCTGTTGTCATTGATCGCGTGTCACTGATCGTTAAAATAAGACATCTAACTGAAAATGATGGTATGCCGTGCATATTTCATCCCCTCCACATTCCATGTTCCTTATTCGTCGGTATAATTCATATATTGCGCAAACCAGGCATCCATCTGGTTAATGATATCCTCGGTTGCGCGAGCGTTTTTGAATGAAGGCATGTTAACGAGTAAAGGCTGTTTCGGCGCATGTGTATCAATGGATTTCTTTTGTAGGATCAAAATGCTTTTCATATGCTTATCAGATGTAAAGGCTGTTTCAGGTAATTGCAAAACACCGATAATATGTGCATTTTCTCGTATGAATGCATGAAGTTTATCAGCTTGATCACTTTCAAATAAAAACGACGGAATGACAAATATCAAATATCCACCTGGTTTAGTGTAGTAAACACTTTGTTCTAGAATTAAATGATGTGCATAGGAGAGACCAGAGTCATTTTTTAGTGTAAATCCATTTGCCTGGACATTGTCGGGGTAATACCCTACAGGCAAATCAGCTACAACCAAGTCGACAGGATCCATTAAAAACGACTGCATACTATCCTGATGGAAAAATTCTATCTCCTTTTTTTGTAAATTGGCATTTAATACGGCCAATTGAATAAGAGTCGGATCAACTTCGCTTGCAAAAACGGTCTTCCGTTGTTTGAGTTGTTGGAGGACCGTCATTAACAAGTTACCTGTTCCGCAAACAGGGTCAAATACACGGATTTCATTCTCGTTTATTGTTATCTTTTCTGCCAAATACCCGATAAGAAGCGCAACTGTTTCTGGGGTCATCAAGTGTTTTTCTTGTGCAACTCGCATTCCCTTTAAAATGGCTAATTGAACTGCTTTTCGTATCGTTACAGTATCATATGTATTGAATTTTTGTTCGAGTTGCTTTTGTAATTCCTTTGATGTCACTTCGGAAACCCTATCCGGAACTGCATCCATATAAAGCATTTCAAGAGTTATGATCAAGCTTTCGATGTAAGGTTCGTTATGACTTTGTTGAATTTTTTCTGTTGTGTTGTCAATCCAACTGTATAATTGTTCTACCTGTGACGTTTCCATAATTCCTCCTCCGTTCCATTCAGCGATAATATTGTACCAAATGGATTCTTCACCATTCAAGATAATTGCAGGAGAATAGTACTATTAATTCTCGTGCAGATAACCTATTTTGATGCTAATCAAATTTATCCCCATTGAATATACCAATGGGGATAATAATGGGTTATTATTTCATCTTTTTTATCTTGCGTTCTTTGCGGCTGCGATTGCGGCATCAAAATCCGGCAAATCAGTCACTTCTTTCACATATTCCACGTAAGTAATTTTATTATTGGAGTCAACGACAAATACAGCTCGGGCAAGAAGACGTAATTCCTTAATTAACACACCGTATTTGTTCCCAAGATCGGCATCCCGGTGGTCGGATAACGTATCTAGATTTTTCACACCGTTTGCAGCACACCATCTTGTCTGTGCAAAAGGCAAGTCCATACTGACAGTCAATACATGTACATTATCAAGTTTATCTGCTTCTTCATTAAATCGTTTCGTTTCCTCCGAACAAACTCCGGTATCTACAGATGGCACAGTCGCAATCAACTTAACTTTACCATCGTAATCATCTAATGAAACTTCTTTCAAATCATTTGATAGGACTGTGAAATTTGGAGCATCTTCCCCAACCTGTACTTCTGTTCCCAATAATGTAACTGGATCTTGATTAAAGGTAACTTGCGCCATTTGAATCATCCTCCTATATATTAGTCTCATCTTAATTATGATACGTTTACTGAGTGAAGTCCAGTATTAGAGGCTATGATTCGTCAAGATAGATTCAATCTTCGCTAGCTAAAATTGACCTATACTGAAAATATAATTATATTTTTTTGCTGTGAAGTTGAGAATATAACTGATACATGCTATATATTATGGTCTTCTTTGGACTCAGACTTGGATTTATTTCCCTCAGAAGATGTATCATCCTGTTCCTTAAATAGATCTCGTGCTTTTTCAACTGCCATTGGTGCCATATTCTTCAACGTTTCATAAAGTTTTGTGTTTCCATCCATATGAACCAAATTAACCCCGTCACTGCTTACGATTAAAAAAGCGACCGGAGTAATTGACACTCCTCCACCACTTCCACCGCCAAAAGGCAATGTCACTTCTTCCTTATCTCCGACATTTTCCGGAGTGAATTCGCTTCCTCCAGCCGCAAAACCAAACCCGACTTTTGAGACAGGAATAATCATACTCCCGTCCGGTGAATGAATAGGTTCACCGATAATTGTATTTACTTCAATCATATTTTGGATATTGTCCATTGCCGTAGTCATTAAACCCTGTATTGGGTGTTCATCCATCTTAACCCTCCTTTCCATAGCTCCATTTTTTAACACGTCGACAACTGAAGATTGCAATCATAGCTTTTCCGACAGTTAATGAGACTATACAATGTAAGTTTGTTACAAGGGTTTCCTTTTCAAATTGTGGTTGTATATCAAGATGGATCCCTTTAACCGATTCTGTTTTTCCTTCAAGAAATCGGATAAACATCCATTTTACGGACCATAAAACACCGCATGCCATTCCGGATGTCAGTGGTGTTCCCGTACCACATTTTGTTTCCCATATAAATGAACTGATTTTGATTTGACGTAATATTGGAAGAACTCGTTTATATTCATGGCTTAGCTGAACAAAAATAGACTTCATTTCCGATGGAATAAGTTGAATACTTTTTAAAAATGACTTATCCCAATCATCCTGTAGAGCTGAAAAACGGACGATCTTTTGGGGATTAATCTGTTTCTGATAAATGGCTATATGATAAAAGTAAACATTAACATAAATGGGACCGCTGCTTTTGGATTGGTCATATGTATATTGCACATCAATATTCAACTTGGAGAATACAATGACCATGGTCAAAATGAAACAGATTACCAAAAACCAGATCATACTTCCACCCCCACGCCTATATGTTGCATCAAATATTGTTTTTCATACGATAAGGAGAACAAATTAAAGAGCCACCTCTAAAGAGGTAGCTCCCAAGCCATGTGATATTGAGTTTTCCTGGGTTATTTCATTCCACCAAACTGCTGTTGTGCTGTTTGTACAAGTCTTTTTGTGATTTCTCCACCAACAGAACCGTTAGCACGGGATACTGTATCTGGTCCAAGTTGAACACCAAATTCTTGAGCAATTTCGGTTTTCATTTGATCTAATGCTTGTTGTGCGCCTGGTACAACTAACTGATTTGAATTATTATTTGCCATGGTCACTCACCTCCCTTGACATTTGTATGATGTGCAAGTGAGAGATGAATCATGCATCTTTTTGACTGGAAGGTTCTGTTATCTCATCTATTTTATACAACTATTTCTTAGTTAATTGTGTAAAAGGAGATGGTTTAAAATAAATCTTGATATTTGCTGTTTGTTGTGTCTTGCTCTGTTATCTTCATCACTTCTGTCTGTTTTATAGCATCCTCAATGCAGGATGTGAAATTCACTTTCGATTCCAGATGCAGCACTTTCTCTTTATTTGGTTTCGTTTTCGGTGACTTTGGAACAAATATAGTGCAACAATCCTCATATGGACGAATTGAAATGTTATAGGTGTCTATCTGCTCTGATAATGTAACAATATCATTTTTATCCATCGCTACAAGTGGACGAATGATAGGATAGTTGGTCACCTGGTTGATGACGTGCATGCTTTCCATCGTTTGACTGGCTACTTGTCCCAGACTTTCTCCTGTTGTCAGTGACAGAATATTATTCTTTACACAAATACGTTCACTTATTTGAAGCATAACCCTGCGCATAACGGTCATTGCATAAGGCCCAGGGATCTCTTTGAAAATCTTCTGCTGGATTTCCGTAAATGGAACAAGATGAATTCGGATGGCGTGTCCGTAATGTGTCAGCTTTTCAGTTAGATCGATAACCTTTTGTTTTGCTCGTTCACTCGTAAACGGTGGAGAATGAAAATGAATCGCCTCAATGGATACGCCGCGCTTCATTGCCAGATAACCCGCCACCGGGCTATCAATCCCGCCTGATAATAACAGTAAAGACTTACCTGATGTTCCTACAGGCAAACCCCCGAGTCCCGGTATTGTATTTGAAGTAATGTATGTCGCATCATGCCTTATTTCAATCCGTATATGAAGATCCGGCTTATGCACATTTACCTTATAACCATCAGTGTTCGTCAGTAAGTGTGCCCCTACGTGACGATTCATATCCTGTGAATGAATGGGAAATGACTTATCCACCCGCCTGGTTGAAATTTTAAATGTTTCTACATCTTTTGCATATTCCAAAGCATATAATGCAGCCGCTTTGATGGCAGATTCTTCATTTTCCACTTTAATTGCCAGACGAATACTATGAATGCCGAATACGTGTTGGCACTTTTGAATAATCGGTTCAGGGTCGTTTCCATTTAGTAATATAAACATTCTTCCTTGTGTCCGCTTCACCTTTAAACCGGAAAATGAGCGTAATTTATGTTGAATGTTTTCTTGTAACTTTATAATAAATTCTTTTTTATTATTTCCTTTCAAGGCTATTTCATCAAAACGAATTAATAAGTGATCATATTGCATGTTCATCTACTCCAATACTTTTTTTAATTCATGAATGGTGTCTTTCAAGACAAGAAGACATTTATCGATATCTTCCTGTTCAGTTTCATGACACAAACTGATACGCAATGCGGAAGCTGCACGTTCATGTGAAAACCCGCAATGAATCAATACACTGCTCTTTTTTAATTCCTTTGAAGAACAAGCGGATTTTGTTGAAATATATATATTTTTATCAGCTAATTTATGAATGATCACTTCCGGCTTCAGACCAACTACCGAGACATTTATGATGTGCGGTGCCGCCTTTTCCGGTGTATTCCAATCTATGCCCGGAATATCTTGAATACATTTCTTTGCATATGCATGCAATTGATATAAGTGTCCTCGTTTTTGTTTTGTTTGTTCATGAATCATCCTGATTGCTTTTACGAGACTGACCGCTCCCGCCATATTTTCAGTTCCGGATCGGTAGTTATGTTCTTGTCCTCCACCATGCTGCAATGGATACAAGGAGGTTCCATTTTTAACATACAACAAACCTGTTCCTTTTAACCCATGAATTTTATGCCCGGATATTGTGCAAAGGTCAATACCATTTTCCCGTAGTGAAAGTGGTACCTTTCCAAAGCCTTGAACATCATCAACATGAAAAAAGATCTTTGGATGTTTTTGGACAACTTTTCCGATTTCATCAATGGGTTGTATGGAACCAAGTTCATTATTGACGTGCATGATACTAATTAAAATCGTATCCTCCCTGATGGCTTGTTCCAATTCGGTCACTGAAATAACGCCCGCCTCATTGACAGGTAAATACGTAACATCGAAGCCAAGTTCCTCTAAACTCATACACGCCTTTAAAACAGATGGATGCTCAACGATGGATGTAATAATATGTTTCCCTCTTTTTTGGTGTTTGAAAGCAATCCCTTTTATTGCAAGATTGTTACCTTCTGACCCTCCGGAAGTAAAGACAATCTCATTTGATTGAGATTGTAAATAATGTGCTGCTTGTATTCTCGCTTGTCTTAAAAGCTTCTCCGCTTCACCACCAAGAGAGTGGATACTAGATGGATTTGCATAAAACCTCTCAGATACTTGTTGGAAACTGTTCAAAACCTCTTTATGTGGTTTAGTTGTCGCACTATTATCTAAATAAATCATTTATCATACTCCTTCATTAACAACATATTATCCAGTGCAATATGTTGGGCTTTGCAAAACGAAAGCTGACTTACATGTAAAGTATCATCTTTACCATAAGACAGCCTTCATCATTTCAAATCATTTTCATTAAGAGCCGCGAATATCTTAACTTATGGAAATGTTTTTTCTCTTTGTAGATATTTGAATCGCCTCTAATCCGTGCAATTATGACATATGTTGGTTTTTTAATAGACACTTTTATGCAAATTCATTTTCCATGTCATCATGGTAAGCTTCAAGTCGTTTCAATGCACCAGGTTCGATTTCCTCGACTGATTCCGCTGCCTTTTCAAGTGCCAATTCATATTCGCATGAACGGAAAAGACGTTCCGATTCCCTCAAGTTAGCAGCCAACTCTGGGAAATTACTTCGATAACGATTCGCGTATTGAATGACACGTTCAGTTAAATATGCCTGCTCAAGCATTCGGTTTGTTTGTTCTGAAAAATAATCAAGTGTTGATTTCGCATCCTTTAATGATTGTTGAACACCTGTTATATCCAAAGGTTTTTGTTCCAACATATCCAATACATTGTTGTTTTTATGGATTGATTCTTCCATTAAGTTCCAAATCGTCGAAGGGACCCCTGGAACATTACTCTTTTTAAGCTTTCGATTCAAATTGTTTATTTGTTTTTTCATTTCTAATACTTTTTCCTTGGCCGCTATTTCATCTGAACGCAAATTTTGAATCGTCTGTTTGAACCGCTCCTGGTTCTCCTTTAATTCTTCTATTTGACTAAAACCATCTTCTATTTGCTCACGGATGAATGTGTGTGTCGTGTCTTCATTTTCAATGGAATGTAATACTTCTTCCAATTGATTGGTTAACATATTGATGGATTTCTCCAATAACAAAAACTGTTCCATGTCGTTATCTTCAATGTAGTATGCTTGCTTCAGATCATCCACTTCATTCTTTGTTTCCTGGAAATTCCTTTCTAACTGCTCCAATTCATTTTCATAATTAGGATATTGCGTTTCTATATATGTTTTGGCAATTGCTTCTTTTTCCAATTCCAAATATATTTCGGAAATACGTTCTTCAATTTCCGCAATAATCTGTTGTGCGTCGATAATGCCAGTTTTCTCGATTGATTTAACACAGTCTTTCAGCCTTCGTTTATAATCACGTATTTCCTTTTCAAAGCCCAATTGCTCAACTTGGTAGCCATCTTCTTTCATTTCTTTGATCCCGGCCATTATTTCATCTAGTTGGGCAGGTACATCTTCCACACAACTATTGAGGATATCTGGAATTTCATCCATCTCATCCCGAAACACACTTAGGTTTTCTTTCAGTTCATCAGCAACCCTTTTTGCCTCAAAATAATTCCCATCATCCACAAATTCATGATAGACATCCAGTTGATGGTCAAATTCATCCAATGACTTTTCCAATCGCACGTCGCTGTTTCCATATTGGTAACGTTTTTTTGCAAGAGTTTGACGTAATCCTTTAATAGTCGGTTGCAGCTCTTCGATTTCTTCCCTGCTCGTTTTTTCGGACTCCAAAAGTTCGTCCAGTTCCGTCAACATGTTTTCCAAGTCATTTTCTATGGAATTCAACGTTTCTTCTGCTTTTGCCAAAATTTGTTTTGCTTTTTTGAAACGATATCGATCGGCACCTGCTTCCGCATCAAACAAATATTCCTCTATGTCCGGTAATTCTTTTGTTACTATGTATTCCCAACGGTCTTTCCAACTTTCAAATTGTTTTTGTGTTTCACCGGTTAGGTTCAATCGTTTAATCTGTGCTATCTGTGACGCTGTATTACGATTTGTAATATCCATCTTCCAGCTTTCCAGGCGATCAACTGTATCATATACCCGTTTTCTTAATATAAGACCAGCAATAATGATTACAATGATAAGTAATATGATTCCAATAATGTACGCAGCCATATATAGCCTCCTAAATCTTTTCCTGCATAAGAGGTTAACTCCTTGAATCTCTTTGCAAACAGGTATAAGGAAATTGTTTATAGTATACTTACCCCTATAATACCATGTATATAACATTTTTAAATAAAAAAAGATAATTAATTGCCGATTTAATGGTTTTTTTGTTGTTTTTAGCCCTTTTTTACCTATCTATACATCATTTTACATAACTCACAGCAAGTATGACATACATGTATCATACCAAATGGATATTATTTGGTATACATGATTACTACAATATATTTTATCTTGTTACAAGATGATCTAACCAATGTTGGATGGTATTAACATATCTTTTTACAAATAAGGATTCAGTTTCTTCGCCGATAACATGATGTTTCCATTCGTGTTGCATCACATACGGTGTTATTAACATCCCCTTCAATTGCATAAAGAAAAATGGCTGATCCACTTTTTTGATAGGAGTCGATGGCATTAAGTCGTTAAAGGCTTTTCTTAAGAAATGATTTTCTTTGGCTAAGTACGTTACCGTTATTTCGCTTACAAAAACTGAATAAAGAGACAATTCCCGTTGAATGAAACAAGTCAGTTGGTGATTGCTTTGCTTATACTGTATAATGGTAGCTATTAATGATTGCATTTTTTCCATGGCACTGTTTCCTTGTTCTGCTTCCATTGTTTCTTCCATTTGTGTCAAATATGCTTCATAGTAAGTGGTGACTATATATTCCAACAACCCTTGCTTATTTTTAAAATAATAACTAATCAATGAAACATTGACATTTGCTTTGTCAGCAATATCACGTACAGACGTACCATGAAATCCTTTTTGGAAAAATAACGATGTCGCCGTGTTCATTACCTTTTGTTTTGTGTGATTCACCATGAATTGGTCAGCTCCTTATATAGTAAATTACGACAAATAAAAAAAAGTTCCTGCATGATTTTTCCGACAAATTGATACAATTATGTCGAATAATAGCGAAGCGAGGCGATCCCGATGTTTCAAACAACACATTATAGCGGGGATAGAGATAAAGACTATCCATTACTGATTAAACAACTTGAAGCACTAAATGAGGGTGAAACAAATCGCGTTGCCATCTTGGCCAATGCGTCTGCACTACTCGATCAATACCTGTCAAATGTAAATTGGGTTGGATTTTATTTATGGGATTCTGATGAACTTGTCCTTGGCCCGTTCCAAGGATTACCTGCGTGTATTCGCATTCCTTATGGAAAAGGTGTTTGTGGGACTGCATTATCAGACAAAAAGACACAGCTTGTAAAAGATGTCCGTGCATTTCCGGGACACATTGCCTGTGACAGTGCATCTAAATCGGAAATAGTTATCCCATTATACATGAACGATATTATTTTTGGTGTGTTAGATATTGATAGTCCAACAACAAATCGATTTGATTCAGTCGATCAACACTACTTGGAGAAATTTGCCGAAACGTTAATGGACTATATAACAAATCACACACTGGAGTTTGTAAATTAAATGGGGAATGGAGATTGAAGAAAGGGACTTAGCCCAACACAGCCAGTCCCTTTTAGTTTATCATTCGATGAATCACACGTTCATTTTTATTTCTTATAATCATTATATAACATTATAAGCTTTTTTCACAGCTTGTAAGATGAGGTCTCTAAAAAATGGTAGCAAAACCATTGACTTGTGAGCAAAAAAGATTTATACTAGCCCTTGTGTAAAATAAAAAGGTAGCTTACGTGAACGGACATCATTTGTCATTATGTTCCTCCGTGTTCATTTTGGAGGTGTATCGTGTAACTCTCTGCTGCTGGAGCGAAGGTACATGAAAACATAATGTGGGGTGTATCGGTCACACTGTTTTATTTTATGCAAATAAAACAAAAAAGGAGAAACGTCATTATGTCACGTTATACTGGATCAGTTTGGAAAAAATCACGACGTCTCGGTATTTCTTTATCAGGGACTGGTAAAGAACTGGACAAACGCCCATATGCACCTGGCCAACATGGTGCAAATCAACGTAGAAAAATGTCCGAATACGGACTACAACAACAAGAAAAGCAAAAACTTCGCTTCATGTATGGAGTTAACGAACGTCAATTCCGTAATATGTTTGAAGAAGCCGGTAAAATGAAAGGTGTTCATGGTGAGAACTTTATGTTACTTTTGGAATCTCGCCTTGATAACCTAGTCTATCGCCTTGGACTTGCACGTACACGAAAACAAGCTCGTCAATTGGTGAATCATGGCCATATTCTAGTAGATGGAAAACGCGTTGATATCCCATCTTACCGTTTAAAACCTGGTCAAACAATTGGTGTGCGTGAACGCTCCCGTAATTTAGATCTCATTAAAGAAGCATTGGAAGTTAACAATTTCAAACCTGAATATGTCACGTTTGACGAAGATAAGTTGGAAGGTAGTTATACACGTTACCCTGAACGTTCTGAACTACCTGCTGAAATCAACGAAGCACTTATCGTTGAGTACTACTCCAGATAATAGCATCGTTGCAAAATCGATGCCTTCTCCCCCAAACCTTATATTAGGTTTGGGGGATTTTTATATCCATTTTACACTTTTAAATTTCGGCTCATACACTCTTAATCAATCACTAAACTAATATATGAAATGAAAAGACATGACAAAGCCTTGATCGGGAGAAATTGAACTTCCCCCTATCAAGGCTTTACTTTTCTTATTGATAACGAATAAGGAAATATTTCTTTTTACCGCGTCGTATAATCGTGAATGT
>Ga0079226_10004598_pt1 | contig 10530 bp, 10 predicted proteins | sample Poulit2014_FD_76345 | JGI IMG/M metagenome (GOLD analysis project Ga0079226, IMG submission 76345) | Agricultural soil microbial communities from Georgia to study Nitrogen management - Poultry litter 2014 | ecosystem: Environmental > Terrestrial > Soil > Agricultural land | place: USA: Georgia...
AGGAGGAGGTTGGAGCGGAAGACGCGGGAGTGCGCGACGTCGCCGACGATCGCGATCCGCCTGCCCTCGAGGGAGCCGAGCCGCCGCTCAAGCGTGTAGGCGTCGAGGAGGGCCTGAGTCGGGTGCTCGTGGGTGCCGTCCCCGGCGTTGAGGACGCAGGTCGGCACCCCGGTCTCGTCGAACCACCGCGCGACCTGGTGGGCCGCACCGGAGGCCCGGTGGCGCATGACGATCGCGTCCACCCCCATGGCGGCGATGGTTCGCACGGTGTCGCGGAGGGACTCCCCCTTCGACGTGGAGGACCCCTTGCCGGTGATGTTGATCGTGTCGGCGCTCATCCACTTGCCGGCGACCTCGAAGGAGGACCGGGTGCGGGTGGAGTCCTCGAAGAAGAGGTTGATCACCGTGCGACCGCGCAGAGCCGGCAGCTTCTTGACCTCGCGGTGCTGCACCTCATGCATCTGCGCCGCGGTGGTGAGCATCGAGCGCAGGTCGGCGTCGTCCAGGTCGGCGACCGACAGCAGGTGCCGGCTCATCGCTGCCCCCCGCCGGAGATCGTCACGGTGTCGGGGACGTCGTCGTGGCCGGTGAGGCGGACCGTCACCCGCTCGGCGTGCGAGGTCGGGAGGTTCTTGCCGACGTGGTCGGCGCGGATCGGCAGCTCGCGGTGCCCGCGGTCGACGAGGACGGCCAGGCGCACCGCACGCGGGCGGCCGTAGTCGGAGAGGGCGTCGAGGGCGGCTCGTACGGTCCGGCCCGAGTAGAGGACGTCGTCGACGAGGACGACGACGCGGTCGTCGACCCCGGACGGCGGGAAGTGCGTCTGGTGCGGGGTCCGCGTCGGGCGGGCGCGCAGGTCGTCGCGATACATCGTCACGTCGAGCGAGCCGACCGGGACCTCGCGTCCCTCGATCTCGGCGATGAGCTCGCCGAGGCGACGGGCGAGCTCGACGCCGCGGCTCGGGATGCCGAGGAGGACGACGTCCTCGGCCCCCTTGTTGCGCTCGACGACCTCGTGGGCGATGCGGCGGAGGGCCCGCGCGATGTCGTCGGTGCTGGGCACCTCGCGGGCGGGGACGGGCTCCGGTGGAGCCGCGGGGGGCGTCTCAGGACACATGGGTGTCGTCAGACTCCTTCTCTGCCTCACGGGACAGCGGTTAAAGGACGTCGACCGGCGGCCGGTGCGCTCACCGATCGGAGCGACTCTACCCCTCGCACCGGGGAGCGGCCGAACACGAGCTGCCGACCCGGTCCACTGCCCCGCGCTCCTCAGCGGCCCGGTCGCGGACGTCCCTCGGGACGGTCGTCCTGCACCCCCGTGATCACCGGACGTCTCGCGACCACTGTCGCCACGTCGCCGAGGGCGACGAGCTCCTCCACCATCACCCGGGTCGGGGTGAGCATGAGCAGTCTCCCCATCGTCTGGTCCGCGAGGAGGCCGGAGGCGCACGTCCACTCCGACCGGATGGCCTCGCTCGTGAGGTGTACCGGTCCGCCGGGTCCGCCCGTGGCGACGGGGAGGACGAAGAAGGCGACGGCGAAGCGCTTCGGCGACCCCTCGGGGGTGACCCAGTGGTCCCACGGCAGGAGATCCGTCGGTGCGGCCAGCATCCCCGTCTCCTCCTCGAGCTCCCGCAGACCGGTCGCGACGAGGGTCCGGGCGTGGTCCCCGGGGTCCGTGCCGGCCCGGGCGATCCGCTGCCACCCGCGGACGTGCTCGCTGAGCAGCGTCTCCGGGAGCTCCAGTGCCTCCCCGAGGGCCTGGTCCCCCGGGTCGACACGACCGCCGGGGAAGACCACCGCACCTGCGGCGAAGTCCATCGTCGTCTGCCGGTGCTGGACGAAGAGCTCGAGACCACCCGGGCCATCCCGCAGCGGGATGACGCTCACGGCGGGGCGGATCGGCGCGGACGACGGGGTCATGGACGGATCCTCTCCCGGGCGGTCCGGCTGCGCGTCTCACGGTTCCGCATGACTGTGGTCACCGCGGTCAGCGGGAGAGTCTGTCTCGCAGCCCGGCGAGGAGCCCGGGGCGACCACTCCGTTCCGCCTCGGCGTCCTCCGCATCGGCCTCGGCGTCCTCCGCGGCGGCGTCGTCGGCCATCTGCGCGGCGCGATCGGCCGTCGTGCGCCCCTCACCGGTGTCGGGGTGCACCTCCTCGGCGCGCACCACGCCGGCCCGGAGGTCTGCCTGCTCGCTGAGGTAGCGCAGGATCACGGCACCGACCGCGGCGACCGGTACCGCGAGGAAAGCCCCGACGATGCCGAAGACGGTGCTCCCCACGGCGACGGCGAGGAGGATGACGCCGGCGTGGAGCTCCATCGAGCGACCCTGGAGGAAGGGCTGGAGGACATTGCCCTCGATCTGCTGGACGGCGACGATGAGGACGAGCACCACGAGCGCCGTCATCGGGCCCTGCGCCACGAGCGCGACGAGCACGGCGAGGGCCCCGACGGCGAAGGCACCGACGATCGGGATGAACCCGCCGAAGAAGGTCAGCACGGCCAGCGCGAAGGCCAACGGCACCTGGAGCACGACGAGCCCGATCCCGATGAGCACGGCGTCGACGGCCGAGACGAGGGCCTGGGTACGGATGAAGCCGCTGAGCGTGTTCCACGAGCGGGTCGCCACCTCGGTGACGTGTGCCCCCGCGCGCGCACCCGAGACGCGCCGGACGAAGGGCAGGAAGTCCGGTCCGTCCTTGAGGAAGAAGAAGACGAGGACGAGGACGAGGACGAGGGTGACGACCCCGCTCCCCACGGCGGAGGCGCCGGCGAGCGCCCCGGAGGCGATCTCACCGCCGCGGTCCTGGATCCACGTCGTCGCCGTGGTCACCCCCTCGTCGATGGTCTCGCTGTCGACGTTGAAGGGGGGCTCGGCGAGCCGGTCCTGGAGCTTCGCGATGCCCTTGGCCGCGGAGTCCGCGAGGTCCCCGGACTGGCTGACGAGCGAGGGCGTGATCGCGCCGAGGACCCCGAAGAAGGCAACGAGCGAGCCGAGGATGACGATGACCGCGGCCAGCGCCGAGGGGACCCGGTGCCGCCGCAGCCAGGCCGTCGGCGGCCAGAGCACCGTCGCGACGATGAGCGCGAGGAGGACCGGGAAGACCCCGACCCAGAGGGCACCGAGGATCCACCACAGCAGGGCGGCACCCGCTGCGACGAGGAGAAGCCGGAGGGACCAGCGCGAGAGCCACGTGATCCCGTCGCCGATCACCGCCCCGCGGTCGCGGCTGCGGAGGCTGTGCTCGGTGCCCGGTGACTGCTGTGTTGCCACGACGTCCTCCTCAGACGAGGGTGGGTTTGACCTCGACGATGCGGGCGAGGAGCCCGTTGATGAAGCGGGGCGACTCGTCCGTGCTCAGCTCGGTCGCGAGGACGACGGCCTCGCTCACGGCGACCCCGTCGGGGACGTCGTCGGCCTGGAGGATCTCCCACGCACCGAGCCGGAGGATGGCGCGGTCGACGTCGGGCATCCGTTCGAGGCTCCACCCCTGGCTGTACGTCATCAGCGCGTCGTTGATGTCGCTCCAGTGGGCGACGACCCCTTCGACGGCGGTGATCGTGTACGGGTTGAGCGGCGCCTCGGTCACCGGGCGCTCCGCCCGCTCCCGGGCGAGGTCACCGGCGTTGACGCCGCGCGACTCGGCCTCGAAGAGCAGGTCGACGGCCCGCTTGCGGGCCTTGGTGCGTGCCCCCACTCAGCTCACGCGGCCGAGGTAGGAGCCGTCGCGGGTGTCCACCTTGACGCGCGTCCCCTGCTCGAGGAAGAGGGGCACCGAGATCTCGGCGCCGGTCTCGAGGGTGGCCGACTTCGAACCGCCGGTGGAACGGTCGCCCTGGAGGCCCGGCTCGGTGTAGGTGATCTCGAGCTCGACCGCCGGGGGCAGCTCGACGTAGAGGACATTGCCCTCGTGCCGGGCGACGACGGCCTCGTTGTTCTCGAGGAGGAACTTGCTCGCGTCACCCATGATCTCCGGCGTCACCGGGATCTGGTCGTACGTGCCGGGGTCCATGAAGACGAAGTCGGTCCCGTCGTTGTACAGGTACTGCATCGTCTGCTTGTCGACATTCGAGGTCTCGACCTTGGTCCCGGCGTTGAAGGTCTTGTCGATGCTCTTGCCGCTCGTGACGTTCTTCAGCTTGGTGCGGACGAAGGCCGGGCCCTTTCCGGGCTTGACGTGCTGGAACTCCACGACGGTCCACAGCTGCCCGTCGAGATTGAGGACCATGCCGTTCTTCAGGTCGTTCGTCGATGCCACGTGCTGCTCGCCTTCGTATCGGAGTCGTCTCGTCGGAGGCCGAGGACGCCCTCGGCGCCCGGAGGCCACCCGTCATCCTAAGCCTCGGGCACCCCTTCGGCCCAGATTGCCCGGGAAGAGGGCACCATGGCCGGTATGAAGTCGAAGGCCGTCCTCAGCACCCTCGCCGCCGGCGCCGCCGGTCTGGCTGCCCGTGACCTGCTCCAGCGCAAGCACGCGCTGAAGCGGAACTTCCCGATCATCGCCAACGCGCGGTACGTCCTGGAACGCATCGGCCCGGAGCTGCGTCAGTACATCGTCACGAGCAACGACGAGGAGCGGCCCTTCAGCCGGGACCAGAGGGCGTGGGTCTACGCCTCCTCGAAGATGCAGAACAACTACGTCGGCTTCGGCACCGACAACGACATCGAGCACCTCGAGGGGTACCCGATCTTCAAGCACCGCACCTTCTCCGACGTCGCTGCCTCCACCGCGATGCGCGACGCGGACCACGTCGTCCTGCCGTCGGCGAAGGTCCTCGGCGGGCCCCGCGGACGGCGACACGCGTTCCGGCCCACCTCTGTCGTCAACATCTCGGCGATGAGTTTCGGCTCCCTGTCGGCACCGGCGATCGAGGCGCTGAACTCGGGTGCGAAGCGTGCCGGGGTCATGCACAACACCGGCGAGGGCTCCCTCTCCCCGTACCACCGCCACGGCGGCGACCTGATCTTCCAGATCGGGACCGCGTACTTCGGGTGCCGCGACGAGCATGGTCGGTTCGACCTCGACCAGCTCATGGAGATCGTGGAGTCGGCGCCGGTACGAGCCATCGAGATCAAGCTCAGCCAGGGAGCGAAGCCCGGCCTCGGTGGCATGCTCCCCGGGGCGAAGATCAGCCGGGAGATCGCCGAGACCCGCGGCATCCCCGAGGGCCGGGACTGCTCCAGCCCCTCCCGGCACAGCGAGTTCGACGACATCGACTCGATGCTCGACTTCGTCGAACGGATCGCGGACGCGACGGGCCTCCCGGTCGGTATCAAGTCGGCGGTCGGCGACGTCGACTTCTGGGAGGACCTCGCGACGGCGATGGCCGACGGCGAGCGGGGCGTGGACTTCATCACCGTGGACGGCGGCGAAGGGGGGACCGGCGCGGCTCCCCTCGTCTTCAGCGATGCGGTCGCTCTCCCCTTCCGTCTCGCCTTCACCCGGGTCTACGGGGCCTTCGCCCGCGCCGGGCTCACCGACCGCGTCACCTTCATCGGCAGCGGCAAGCTCGGCCTGCCGGAGAACGCACTCGTCGCCTTCGCCCTGGGTGTCGACATGATCCAGGTGGCGCGTGAGGCGATGCTGGCCATCGGGTGCATCCAGGCGCAGAAGTGCCACACGGACACCTGCCCGACCGGTGTGGCGACGCAGAACCCGTGGCTCGTCCGCGGACTCGACCCGGCGCTCAAGGCCAACCGGCTGTACAACTACGTGCGGACCCTCCGCCGGGACCTGCTCAAGGTCTCGGAGGCGTGCGGCGTGTGGCACCCCAGCCTGCTCACCGTCGATGACGTCGAGCTGCTCGACGGCCACCGCGACTCGACGCCGCTCGGGGAGATCTACGGCTACGAACCGGGCTGGGGCTCACTCGGCGAGGACGTCGCGGCGGAGCTCGTCGAGATCATGGCCGGTGGCACACCGCGCGGCGACACACGTCGACGCGCCTGAGACGGGGGATCACTCCTCCTTCGCCCCACCAGCCCCCGTGGGCACGCACGGGGAAGTGGGGCACGTCGGCCCCCGCGGTCAGGGCCCGGGCCGCGTCCTGACGACGCTCGTCGTACCCGGGGCCTTCTTTTCCAGCTCCCGCCGCCAGGGCGGCGAGTACGGGATCTCCTCGAGATGACGGTCGCACCGTGCTCCCGGAGGATGCGGACGGTGTCCCGGAACCGAGGAGGGCTGCGGTCAGCGCAGCACCGGCGCGCGCGGGGGTGATCATCGCCCCAGCGAGCGAGGCTCCCGCGAGCGAAAACGTGCTCGCCCGGGCGTGCCTCGGCCCGGCCGCCCCCCTGTTGGCGACCGGGCCGAGAGTTCGGGGACCGCAGCCGGTCACTTCACCTCGCGGGTGAGGATCCGGTAGCAGCCGATGGCCAGGGGCACACCGACCCACGCCAGGCTCGCGGTGGCCAGCTGGCCCCAGTCCTCGCCGGTCATCGTGCCCTCGGTCAGGGGCGCGGTGACCTGCTCGAGGTCGAGCCACGGGGCGATGTCCTGGGCCCGCTCGATCATCATCGTGAGGATCCCCCATGCCGTCGGCAGGGCGAGGGACGAGACGATGGCGATCGGGGTGTTGAGGAAGGCCGCGCCGAAGGCCACGCCCTGGAGCGTGTAGATCAGGGCAGTGAGGACGAGTCCGCCGGCGGAGATGCCCTCCAGGGTGAACTCGCCCCCGGAGACGAGGGTCGACAGTGCCGCCGCGACCGCGCCCGCGGCGAGGAGGACGAGGGTGAGGACGAGCGCGGCGAGGCACTTTGCGGCCATAACCCGCCCGCGGCGTGGTACGAGGGTGAAGGTGGACAGGCCGGTGCGCTGGCTCCACTCCTGGGTCGCCGACATGATGCCCATGATCGGGAGGAGGATCATCAGCGGCATCGAGACCAGCGAGAGGAAGGTCGGGAACCCTTGGTCGTCGCCGCTCCCCCAGAGGAGGAGGGCGCCGCAGACGAGGAAGCCGATGGCCGCCATCGTGATGAGCATCCACATCCCGGAGCGGGTGTCGACCATCTTGCGCACCTCGAGGGAGACGAGTCGGGAGAAGCCGATCCGGTCGCCGGAGACGTCGAGGGCCGGGGGCTCCTCGACGAGGGTCGTCGGGCTGGTGGACCGGTGGGTGGGGTCGGTGGCGGTGGTCATGCGGCAATCCCTTCGCGGGCGTCGGCTGCGGTGAGGGTGAGGAAGAGCTCCTCGAGGCCGCCGGCGGAGCCGGAGGCGAGGTCGGTGAGGACGACCCGGGAGTCGAGGGCGACGCGGCCGACCTCCTCGGTGCTCGCGTGGGCGAGCAGGCCGGTCGGCGTGGTCGTGTACTCGATCCCCGCCCGGGTCAGCCCGTCGGTGAGAGCCCGGTCGTCGAGGGAGCGCACTCGCGTCCCCTGCTGCTCGAGAAGCTCGGTGACGGTGCCCTCGGCGACGATCCGGCCGTGGCCGATGATCACGAGCTCGTCGGCGACGATCTGCACCTCGGAGAGGAGGTGGGAGGAGAGGAGCACGGTGCCCCCGGCATCGGCGAAGTCCCGGAGCAGGCTGCGCATCCAGTGGATGCCCTGCGGGTCGAGGCCGTTGGCCGGCTCGTCGAGGATGACCACCTCGGGGTCACCGATGAGCGCGGCGGCCAGGCCGAGCCGCTGCCGCATCCCGAGGGAGTAGTTGCGGACGCGGCGACCGGCCTCCTTCTCGGTCAGCCCCACGCGCTCGAGGCCGTGCCCCACGGCGGTCGGTCCGACGCCGATCGTCTTCGCCGCCAGGGTGAGCACCTCGCGACCGGTGCGGCCGGGGTGCTGGGCGGAGGCGTCGAGCATGACGCCGATGTGCCGGCCCGGGTTGGGCAGGTCACGGTAACGACGACCGAGGACGGTGGCCTCGCCGGAGGACGGCGGCGTCAGGCCGGCCATCATCCGCATCGCGGTCGACTTGCCGGCGCCGTTCGGACCGAGGAACCCGGTGACGCTGCCGGGCCGGACCTGGAAGGTGATGTCGTCGACGGCGGTGAAGTCGCCGTAGCGCTTGGTGAGGTTCCTGACCGTGATCATGACCTCCACGATGCGCCCCGGGAGCCGAAGGGGGCATCCACCGCAGGTCTCGATCTCACCTACGACTTTCGTCGGATGCCCGCCCACCGGCCCCCTCCCCGGGACGGAGTCCCGAGCGGCGGCGGTGGGCCTACGGTGGGGCCGTGACGACGTCGCATGACCGCCCCGAGCACCGCGAGGAGCGCCACCCGGACCGGGTGACGTGGTGGGACACCACGTGGCGGATCGGAGCCGCCTTCCTCCTCGGCGCGACCTTCTGGCTCTTCACCGTGGCCATGGTCTACCCGGAGGGCGGTGACCAGCCGCAGGGTTGGCGTGGTCCGTGGCTGATCTTCGTCGACCCGGCGCTCGGTGTGCTCACCGCCGGGCTCCTCGTGCTGCGCCGCCGCTGGCCGGTGACCATCACGACGGTCGCCACCCTGCTCACCTGTGGGTCCACGGTGGCCGCTGGGCCGCAGACGCTCATCCTCACCTCGCTGGCCACCCGGCAGCGCTGGCGCGAGATCGTCCCGATGACCGTCCTCGCGACGATCGCGGGTCTCGTCGGGTCCCGGTTCCTCTACCCGGAGCCGGATCCGGTGCCGCTGTGGATGGAGACCCTCCTCAACATCCTCATCGTCGCCGTCATCATCGCCGTGGGGTACTCCATCGGCTCGCGCCGGGCGCTGATGCGCTCGTGGGTCGACCGGGCCCGCACCGCCGAGGCGGAGCAGCGGGCCCGCGTCGCCCGTGCGCAGACGACCGAGCGCACCCGGATCGCCCGGGAGATGCACGACGTCCTCGCCCACCGCATCTCGCTCGTGACGATGCACTCCGGCCTCCTCGCCTACCGGGAGGACCTGCCCGAGGTGGAGCGCCGGGAGGCCGTCACCGCGATCGACACGAATGCCCGGGCCGCCCTGACGGACCTGCGCGAGGTGCTCGGGGTGCTCCGGGACCCGGACGGGACCGGCTCCCTCCGCCCGCAGAGCACCCTCACCGACGTGGAGGAGCTTGTCGACGGCGCGACGGCCGCGGGCGCCCGGGTGGTCCTCGAGACCGACGACCTCGACCTGGCGGCGGTGCCCGAGACGACGGGGCGCACCGCCTACCGGGCCGTGCAGGAAGGGCTGACGAATGCCCGCAAGCACGCACCCGGGACGACCGTCGTCGTCACCCTCGCGGGTGCTCCCGGCGACGGGCTGCACGTCGCGGTGACCAACCCCCGGGCCGTGGGCACCGACATCCCCTCGGTGCCGGCGTCGGGGCTCGGGCTGCTCGGCCTCGCCGAGCGCGTGGAGATCGCCGGGGGCCGGCTCGAGCACGGGTGGCGCCCCGAGGGCGAGGGGCGCCACCACCTCGAGGTGTGGCTACCGTGGGCGCCGTGAGCGATCCGATCTCCGTCGCCCTCGTCGACGACGACCCGATGGTCCGCACGGCCCTGTCGATGATCCTCGGGGGCGCCCCGGAAGTCACCGTCGTCGGCCAGGCCGAGGACGGTCGCCACGGGCTCTCCGTCATCGCGGAGCACTCCCCCGACGTCGTCCTCATGGACATCCGCATGCCGCGGCTCGACGGGCTCGCGGCGACCGAGGAGCTCGTGCGCACGGGCTCCCCGAGCAAGGTCATCGTCCTCACGACCTTCGACGCCGACGACGAGGTCATGCGGGCCCTCCAGCACGGGGCGGACGGCTTCCTGCTCAAGGACACTCCCCCGGACCGGATCCTCGAGGCGGTCCGGCTCGTCGCGGCCGGCCAGTCGATCCTCTCTCCGAGCATCACCGCCCGCGTGCTGCAGAGCGTGCGCGGTGCCGCGCGTCGCGGCGCGGATGACTCCCGCGAGGCGGCCCGCACCCGACTCGCCGCGCTGACCGAGCGGGAGCTCGAGGTGGCCCGGGCGGTGGGCGCGGGCCGGTCGAACGCCGAGATCTCCGGGGAGCTCTACCTCAGCGTGGCCACGGTCAAGGCGCACGTCGGTCGCATCCTCGACAAGCTCGCCGCGGAGAACCGCGTCCAGGTGGCGATCGTCGTCCACGAGGCCCAGCTGGGGGACTGATCGGTTCAGCCCAGGGCGGCGTAGGCCTCGCGCAGCAGCGACTCGTCCGGCCCCTCGAGGCGTACCGGCTCGCCCACCCCGTCGAGCACGACGAAGCGCAGCGTGCCACCCCGCGTCTTCTTGTCCCGGCGCAGAGCGTCGAGCAGCTCGTCGAAGGTGGCCCCGGTGTAAGCGGTCGGGAGGCCGAGCAGCCCGAGGACGTATCGGTGCTGCTCGACCAGCTCGGCGCCGATCCGGCCGGTGCGGTGGGCCAGTTCGGCCGCGTAGACCATCCCGATGGCCACGGCCTCGCCGTGGCGCAGGTCGTAGCGGCCCACCGTCTCGAGGGCGTGGGCCAGGGTGTGGCCGTAGTTGAGCACGGCCCGGCGGCCGCCCTCCCGCTCGTCCTCGGCCACCACGTCGGCCTTGATGCGCACGCAGGCGGCCACCCGCTCGTCCATGGCCAGCTCGTCGAGCGGCGGCG
>Ga0079226_10004599_pt1 | contig 10529 bp, 3 predicted proteins | sample Poulit2014_FD_76345 | JGI IMG/M metagenome (GOLD analysis project Ga0079226, IMG submission 76345) | Agricultural soil microbial communities from Georgia to study Nitrogen management - Poultry litter 2014 | ecosystem: Environmental > Terrestrial > Soil > Agricultural land | place: USA: Georgia...
GCCTCATCAAATCCACGAGTGACTATTATTCATGATGTTCGGCAGAATGACCTTAATACTGATCAGTCATTAGGTCGTGCCCATCGTGATGGTGAGAACTCTTTGATTTATTTCCCATATTTCTCTAAAACGATTGATGAAAAATCTATTGCTCGTTATGTGAACAAGCGAAGCAACATGAAATCAATGCTAGGGTCGGACATTGATGAAGCGGAAGACCTTGAGCAATTGTTCTTTAGAAAGGCTGCCGAAGATCAGTAATATATTTTGATATTATGATTTAGCAATACTTGGTATAATAAAAATATTGTTCCGATATTGTTCGCTACAATTTACTCTCGCTATTTGATGAAAGGAATGTGATGATGATGTTCTTCAGAAACACTGAATTATTTACTCATATGCCTTTCAATTCTGAGAGCTTTATGTCCGAAAACTCCCGAGTGCGTTCACTAATCGCCGATACGGCCAAAAGTCGCTATTGGGGACCCAAAGGACAAATGAATCAGAAGCCTGCATTGGGCGTTTTAATAACGTGAAGTAAATTGTTCATTAGAAAACGCCCAAGGTCTTGGTTGACTTTGGGCGTTTTTATGTTCATAATGGAATCATCAACAATTTGAAATACGAAAAACTTGAGGACTTTCGCAGGAGCCGAAACGAGAGTTAAATAATATTTTGAAAGTGTTGACAACCGAGTTTCACGTATGTTATAGTGAACTCGTAACAAAAACTTATAATTGAATCATGAGGACCAGTTAGGCATGCTGGTGGAGGCTTGACCCTGACGCAATCAGACGTTACCGGAGATAGGGAAATCTGTGATTGACTTCATTAAAACTGAAGTGTGAATCGCCAAATTCATACTTCGTTAAAGGTTTTTGAAGTTGTGTTGAATCGCTGTGAAGCGAATCTGATCAACGAGAAGTGGATCGCCGCTTATGCGGACTACAAAAATAATCTTACAAGATTATTGTTCCGAAATGGCAGGTAAATTTCGGGAATTGAGCAATAATTTTGATAGATTAGGTATCCTGTAATGCCTAATCTTTTTGGACTTGTAGCTTAATGGCAGAGCGCTTGGTTTACACCCAAGTGGTGTGGGTTCGATTCCCTCCAGGTCTACGATCACTTTTTGACATTGGCTCAAACAGTTGATATAGTTTAACTATTGACATGTTGTTTGAAAAATTAATAGTGGTTTTGCGAGTGTCGTTCAACGGCTAGGACTTCTGCCTTCCAAGCAGATAATGCGGGTTCGATTCCCGTCACTCGCTCAACTGAACGTGCAATAAGTTTCACCGCTTGTTGTTGGAACGCTGTTCGAGTTGGTTACTTGAACGGGATGCTTGGTTCGCCTCTAAATCGGGGAGGCAATAACACAATTTAAAACACGTTTGTAAAATTAATGGCATTCACCTTCCTGTTTCAGTTGATGAATGACTGATTTTACAAAGAAACCTTAGCGGGTGAATCTTTTCAAGACGAAACAGGTGAGAAAAGGCGTGTTTATATTCCCCTATAGCTTAATTGGCAAAGCTCCCGACTGTTAATCGGGCGACTCCTGGTTCGAGCCCAGGTGGGGAAGCGTACGGTACCTGAGGCCAACTCAGCAAATGTATAAAGATGAAATACTAGTTGTACTTTATACGGCGGGTTCGCGTTCTCGCTACCAATATGGATCATGCCGTGCTCTACTTGAAGTATTCTGTAAATGCAGGATTCTAGCATTTATAGGACATTTCATGCGCCTTTAGCTCAGTTGGTAGAGCTGCGGACTCTTAATCCGTAGGTCGTGGGTTCGATCCCCACAGGGCGCACTGGGTTTGTTGGATTAAAATAACCAAGCATTGCTAAAAGCCAACATTTGCGCTCGTAGCTCAATGGATAGAGCACCTGACTACGAATCAGGAGGTTGTGGGTTCGAGTCCCACCGAGCGTACTAGGTATTTAGTTAGTGGGCAAACTGCTAAATGCCAACGGTTCACGGAATCGCCGGTTGCCCCGGCAGATTCCCACCTGTCCGTAACAGGTCGTGTCATGGTGTAACAGATTAGCACACTCGCGCTACGATGCGAGAGGAAGTAGGTTCGAGACCGCTTGACACACGATGTTACTCTTTTTTAAAAAAGCTTATTCAATTCGAGCTTCACTAAATCTTTTCTGCCGGTGGAAAGCGACCTTCGAGTGTGTCGTTAAAACTCGTCTTTGAATGAACAGGGTTCAAAGGGGTTAAGTTACTAAAATACTCGGCCGTTGCCGGATATTTGAACATCTACCTGTTATTGCCTCTATAGCTCAGTTGGGAGAGCATCCGACTTTTAATCGGAGGGTCCTAGGTTCGATCCCTAGTGGGGGCACGGAGCAGGTCATATTTTTCGGCCGGAAGATATGACTAAAACCCCTCGCTGTGATTGGGGTAGCGCTTATGTCACAGCATTAGCTTTAAATAGCTCGGGACGATATGAAGCAATCCCGCCTACCTCTGGTGTAACGACCATGTTCATAACGGGCTTCATTTTTGGAAGTGTCGCATAGTCTGGCTTAGTGCACTGGTCTTGAAAACCAGCAAGGGTAAAACCTTCGTGGGTTCAAATCCCACCACTTCCGCTTGTTCATAAAATCTGAACAAAAATATGGAGAGTGATCCCTGACGGTGAAGGGCACCGACTGCTAATCGGCTGGCAGGTAACACTGTGCGGTTCAATTCCGCCGCTCTCCGCTTTCTAGTTATTCAGATTCTAGAAAATCTACGAATATTAAAAATTCGTTCATGGTGTATGAGGTGGATACGGTTTGCCACGCCAGGTTGTGACCCTGGTGCTCTGAATTGAGCGTGCGGGTTCGAACCCCGTCATACACCCGCAGTAAAATTATGCCGTTTTAGCTCAGTCGGTAGAGCACTCCTCTAGTAAAGGAGAGGTCATCGGTTCGAACCCGATAAGCGGCTCGTTTCAAAATTTTGTCAAGTGTTGTTGACAAAATTATAGAAACATGTATTATAGATAATGTAACGCTCACGGGCGTATGTTGTTTGAGAATATTATAGTGATTTGCCTCTATAGCTCAGTTGGGAGAGCATCCGACTTTTAATCGGAGGGTCCTAGGTTCGATCCCTAGTGGGGGCACTAACATGAGGTATGTGTTCATGTGACGGTAGAATTCCGTTGAAGCATCCTTCTGGCGACTGTAAGGAAGCGCAAGTTAGATTCTTGTTGCCTCATGTTTAATGGCCGCGTAGCTTAGTGGTTTAAAGCACCTGCCTGTCACGCAGGGGATCGCCGGTTCAAATCCGGTCGTGGTCGCTTACAGCAAGGTCTGTAATATCTTCAAAAAGTCAATGCTTGCGAGTAATACTGATAGCTTAGCGATATGAGCGCGAAGCAATCCTAAGTTTTGGAGATAAATACTCTTTTTCGGGGTGTGGCGCAGTTTGGTAGCGCATCTGATTTGGGATCAGAGGGTCGCAGGTTCAAATCCTGTCACCCCGACGGATTGAAACACTGACTGGTGATAATCTTCGGATTATCGTTAAGATTCGATTCAGTCCAGTAGCAAAGGCATCGAGCCTCTACGAAGAGTGGGAGTGAGGCCCACCAATCGAAAGGTTGTAGCGTCGGGATGGCGCTTCGGAATGCTCGAGTGAACCATGTTAAAGGGATAATGCCCTTGCTGGCAAAACATTATATGCGTCATTAAACCGTAGGGGTAGCGGTCCTGACTGTAAATCAGGCGTCTTCGGGCTCGGGTGGTTCGACTCCATCATGGCGCACATTGGAATGTAGGTCTAATTCCTATCACCAATTCGGCTCTGTAGCTCAATGGTAGAGCATTCGGTTGAAGCCCGAAGGACTACAGTTCGATTCTGTACGGAGCCACGAGTCAACATGTGTTGATTTTTAAATAACTGATTAAAGTTCAAATATTTACGAACATAATCCTAAGTACGCCGAAAGGTAACTTGAAAAATTCTTCTCACGTTGAGTTTAAGGGTTTTGCGCGTGAGGTTTGGCCCTGTATTCCAAAGGCAGAGAAGGTCGGCTAAGAACCGGCACAGTGTGGGTTCGACTCCCACCAGGGCTACAATGTTAGATGAATGATCTGACAATTACAATCCTCTAAGGATAACATAGCGGAATGGAGCAGTTCGGAGTGCTCGCATGGCTCATAACCATGAGGTCGCAGGTTCAAATCCTGCTTCCGCAACTGTGTATGTGGCAGATTGGTAATGCCCCTGAATGTGACTCAGGACCATGCGGGTTCAATTCCCGTCATACACCGATAGGTCGCTAGTTTAATGGGAAAACCCTGGACTCCAAATCCAGATGATGTGGGTTCGAATCCCACGCGGCCTGCTCTGGGGGCACATGTTCCAAGGGGCGACTGATCCTTGCAAGATCGGTGTGAAGGGTTCGATTCCCTTTGTTTCCACGACTACAAATTTAAAGTAGTTTTAATAACTGGGTGTAGGCCAGCTTGGTAGGTCACTCGCCTTGGACGCGAGAGGTCGCAGGTTCAAATCCTGCCATCCAGACAAATGTTGTAGAAGTATCACAAGCCATGAGAAAATACAACATTGATAAAAGTTGAACACCCTCGTAAAACCGTTGTGGGTATAATTCTAGGCTTGAGTTATATTGGGCTGAACACCGGTTTTCTTTTATCACATTTTAGCGCATTGGTCTAGTGGTTAAGATGCCTGACTTTCAATCAGGAGATGACGGGTTCAATTCCCGTATGCGCTACGGGTCTATAGTGTAATGGCTGCACAAAAGCTTCCAAACCTTTTAGTCTGAGTTCGATTCTTAGTGGACCCGCTCTGCCCGTATAGTTTAATGGCAAAACCCGGATCTTGTAAATCCGTGACGTGAGTTCGATTCTCACTATGGGCTCAATGGTCTCGAATTGCTACAACCATTTCAAATAATGTGTGGATACGAAATTCGAGATAAGTATCCACACTTCTGCGGACATAACTCAGTTGGTAGAGTGTCACCTTGCCAAGGTGAAAGTCGCGGGTTCAAGTCCCGTTGTCCGCTCGCAGTTTCTATAATTTAATTAAATTGTATATATTTGCCTCCATAGCTCAGTGGATAGAGCGTCGGTCTTCGGAACCGAGCGTCGTGGGTTCGAATCCTACTGGGGGTGCGATCCTGAGGAATCAGGCGCAGTTTGTTATAATGAATCTGCGATAACAAAATTCATTATGGGGATATGGCGCAATTGGAAGCGCATCTGCCTTGCACGCAGAGGGTTACGGGTTCGAGTCCCGTTATCTCCACGCTGTTTAGTGTAACAAGGAAACACACCCTTTCCAAAATTTTGGAGTACTACAAAATGATGGCTCGTTAGATTCATGACCTAACGCATGGAAGAACTCACTATCGAGAGTGGGAACAGTTTAAGGCATGCAAGCTCAAAAGGTAGCAGCGTCCGGTTGAAGCCCGGAAGGTTCTCGGTTCGATTCCGAGGCTTGCCACTTTCTTCATTAATAAAAATTTTTGAAGAATGGTTGCAATCATGTCTCATGTTTGTTACTATTGAACCATAACGATGCTTCGGCATTCGTTAAGTTGTTTGAAAATAATATAGTGAAATATATGCCCCCATCGTCCATGGGCTAGGATCGCAGGCTTTCATCCTGCAGAACAGAGTTCGAGTCTCTGTGGGGGTACTGAAGGTTCATAACCGTAGACATACGGTGTTCCCTTCTGGCTGTATTCATACTTGGTGTGCGATAATGGCAAAGCGGCCAGACGAAGCCTAAGTTCCTGTTGGGATGCCTTCAGGAATATGGTGTAAATCTGGCAATCCTAATGTATGTTAAAGAAATTTTTCATAAACAGAGGAATACATGCGGGTTCGATTCCCGTCAAGTGTAAACGGGATACAGTTTTTGGGCCTCTAGCTCAGTTGGCAGAGCATCCGACTTTTAATCGGAGGGTCCAGGGTTCGATCCCCTGGGGGCCCACAATCACGGGAAGCATCTGTGACGGTTCGATTCCGTTTTGGCAGGATGCGCCGTCCGCGAAGGGCGGAGAGTCACGAGTTCGAATCTCGTCCGGTTGGGATTCTTCGATAAATTTACGAAGTAAAATAAAAAATGTATTCCCTTATAGCTCAATTGGCAGAGCGGGTGACTGTTAATCACTGACGGAGATCCTAAATGTCCTGGTTCGAGCCCAGGTGGGGGAGCTACCGCTGATAAAACTGGACGCTTTTAATGTTGTGCGTTGCTAACCAGTGTAGGGTATTAGGAGACTAAGGAAACGTTTATTTGATTAGTAAATATGAAGTAAACCAAGCGGCAAGTATAAGAAACAACTTTTATTGGGGTATGGTGTAAGGGCAGTCACGGAGAGCTTTGGACTCTCAAGTCTAGGTTCGAATCCTGGTACCCCAGCGAAATAGTTAGCGATCAGGTGGTGTATGATCGAGAGTCGCTTCACCTTCAATTTCTAGAGTTGAAAATGGACGGAGCTATTTTAAATTTACCTTGTCCGCCTAATGACTTCGGCCACATTGATGTCAGCAAGGTAATAAGGAAATGATGATTGAACGTGATAAGAAAATTATTACGAAAATTTCAATACGAATCTTGTGTAACAGTCTCGCAGGCTATAGAAACATAGAGCGGGTTAAATGCCCGACAGACACAAGATAAACGGTTGAAATGAGTACTGATAATGAGTAATTGACCAAGTAAGGATTCAAAGTACTTATTATTGAGTTTTCATCTTTGAGAAAAGTCACGGCATGGTCGCCGGCAACAGCATGCGAGCTATTGGACGCCGGTATTTGCAGGTTCAAATCCTGTCAAGGTTTGGCCTTTCAAACTTATAGTCCTCCAACCGCCTCTATATTATGCGCAACGTTGGAGTCCTTTGGGATATGGTGTAATGGCAACACTACTGACTCTGAATCAGTCGTTCTAGGTTCGAATCCTGGTATCCCAGCTTGAAAGTTCTTTTTTGAATTTTTCATAAACTTGTGGCATGACACATAAGCTAGTGCGAGCTAGTGAAAGGTAACGTGACGAGTTATCGCCTGTGAGGGTACTTCATGCACTGTCAAAGATTAAAGGATCATTGTGGTGATGGTTCTCAATTTTTCAAATTGCCCAAAACATGATGGGCCGATACGGTGAGTCATGTCCTGATTTGCACTCAGGGTTCGGGATAACAATGAGGAGAATTGTTCTTTGGCAAGGATTTGAGTTCGAGCCTGTCAAGCGAGAGCGTTATCCATGAACGGATTTTTGGGATGGCAATTCTGAAATGAAGGGAAAATTGTTAGTAGCTGACAACGAAAGCAATTGTGGTGTGAAGCATTTTGTGGGGCAAAACCTTACGAAACTTCTGGAGGAGCACATCGCAAGTCATGTATATATTACATTAGGGTAATGGCAACCCATCTGTATTAACAACAGAGGATTATTGGTTCGATTCCAATATGTATTTAAAGCAAAAGCCTTCTCCTGTTAATAATGAAAGCGCCTTAATACTTGACCTTTCGGGGAATCAAGTCTCGATGATGCTCGCAAGGCTGATTCGAGTTCATGTGAAAGTAATGCAACAAGAGGCTTGCAACCTCTTCGTGAATTGAAATCAGTGGAGTAATTATTAACATAAGGAATAGTGACCCAAAGTTACTAGGCGTGATGGATACAATGGGAACATTGTGGAAACGTTGATAACCTCGGTATCTAAATCCTAGGATAAGTCAATTAAAGGCCATCATTGAAAAGCGTATTCTCAACCTTTTCTCTATGTGGATATATTTTAACGGTAGAATGTTTGCCTTCCAAGTAAAAGGTGTGGGTTCGATTCCCACTATCCGCACGAAATCTAAGGTATCAGTTGCAGCTGATCTAAACAGACAGGTAAATGCCTTAGTTAAGTCCTGTCACTGCACTCTCGATCACTCTGCAAAGTGATGCAGAATTATTTGATTCAACATTGCGAGAGTTCTTGTTGAATCTTTGCGAATATAGTTTAATGGTAAAACTCTACGTTGCCAATGTAGTAATGCGAGTTCGATTCTCGCTATTCGCTCTACATGTTGATTGAAAATATTTAATTTTCATGTTTGACAAGCAATAACTTATATGGTTATAATGAAATTGTTTGAAAATCACATATGGCCCTGTGGCGAAGCTGGCTGAAACGCAACCGACTTAAAATCGGTCACAGATTAACGATCACACCGTGGGTTCGATTCCCACCAGGGCTACGCATTTAAAAATACGCGGGTATAGCTCAGCTTGGTTAGAGCCCCAAACTGATAATTTGGTGGTCCCTGGTTCAAATCCAGGTATCCGCACAAAGTTCGTACATAATATGAACTCAATGAACTTGCGTCGTTAAACCGTAGGGGTAGCGGGACGGTCTGTAAAACCGTTGTCATTATGACTCGGGTGGTTCGACTCCATCACGGCGCACGTAATAATGGAAAAATTATAAAAAGCTTTCTGTTTAAAGATTGTGCTGGATGCTGATGTGAACCCGTGGAGGGATAACTCAAGTTCGATTCTTGAGAAACAGATCGTAATTTTAACTTATATGAAATAGACATAAAAGTGAGTCATTTTATTCAGGATAGTACATTTGTCACAACCGTTACACCTTTAATTAAATTTTTACGATAAGGAGTTGAAAGTGGTAGAATTTGAAGAATTCCCAGAACCACAAGGTTGTTTCAATGAACCAGGCTTTGTGAAGGCTAATTTTCAAAATAACGAAACTTATCTCAATAAATGTAAACAAGCTCATCCTGAATGGGCTGAATTGCTCCAAGACACTCATGATAAGCTTAAAGAAATCGTTCCCGAATATAACATTGCGCAGATCAAAGAAAAATTCTGGCATCTGAGATATTACATTGATCTTCCTGAAGGAACAGATCCCGAACTTTGCAAAAAGGCTTTCAATATTGCATTTGAAGCTGAAGAAAAGGCAAAGCCGCTTAAGTAATTATTAAAACTTGGCAATCAATGTGAGGCTGCCACCTTGCATATGCGATAAGCAGTCTGGTGACTGCCCGGACACAATTACAGTCCGTGACATTTTTCTGGCAGGAAATTTGTGGAGTTCAATTCTCCGTTGCATCTCGTGATTGTCTTGACTGGGTATAGGCCAGCTTGGTAGGTCACTCGCCTCGGACGCGAGAAGTCGTAGGTTCAAATCCTGCTACCCAGACGCTTTCTATCAACAGGTACTCATTTAGCGGTGAGTGGAAAGTTTCGTAAGACGCTACCTTGAAGGAAGACGTGACTCACTGCACTTCAAGATGCTTATGAAATGAATCCTGTTATATAGCGGAGTGGAGAAGTTTGGTATCACGTCAGGCTCATGATCTGAAGATCGTAAGTTCAGTTTCTATCTCCGCCACTATTCTGCAGCATAGCAGTACGATTAATGATGCTTGAACATTCCCGAAGGGGTACATCAACTCACTGTTAGACTGCAGTTTACTGCGTTTGAGCACCATTTGGAAGATTGGCAGAGCGGTAATGCACTCGTCTCGAAAACGATGGTTGAGCTGAGAGGCTCACAGAGGTTCAATTCCTCTATCTTCCGCGTCATGGAAGTAATGCCAGCTATGCTACATTGTAGTGAAACATCATCAGTTATCTGAAAGTGAAATAGCAGTTTGTCTAACACACAAATATGACAAGAGTGTTTTTGTCGCATTAGAGTAATAGGTTATCTCGCCACTCTCTCACAGTGGAGATTACGGGTTCAATTCCCGTATGCGATACTTTGGTGAAAACCAAAATGAGAGATACCATGATACTTTTCGATAGAATCGTTGATATTTGTTCTAACAACGAAAGGAATAGTACTCATGGCGATGAATGAACCTTATAAAAGTCTTATACAAGCTCTTATTAAAGTGACTGATGCATCCGAAGCTGAAAGTGAAGGTGTTACTTACCTTTCACATGCAACGAGTGATGTTGCAGTAACTTTTGAAAAAGAGTCAAAGAAATTTGTAGGACTTTCATTTACAATCTTAGGTTTAGAATTTGCTTACACTAATAACGAGTTAGTGACTATTACATCGGATGATGTGCGAGCAATATCTGATGAAGGATTAATAAAGAAAGTTAAAGAATTCCTAAGCTGGAGAGCTGAGGTACTTTCACAATACGAACTCTAATTTTGAGGTGAGGTATGAAATACCACGTTTCACCAGATGGGCCACGCCGTTGCAAGGCTGAAAATGGTGGTTGCCCTTATGAACAAGCCGGCAAGCCACACTTTGACAATCAAGAAGAAGCGCAGCAACATTACGAACAAACAATGAATGAACATTTTGGTGTAATTCCCAAAATGAAGAAATCTGAAAAAGCTCGTCAGAATATTTACTCTAAATCTGACGCTGTTGAAGCTAAAATTAATGATACTAAAGCTTCTGTTCGTAAATTTAAAGAAGATAGTATTAGTAAGCTGAAAGATTTTACTACAAAAACTTCTTCGACAACTAAAGAACAAAGCCGTAGAATAGCTGATTATTCTGTTGATCGC
>Ga0079226_10004600_pt1 | contig 10526 bp, 6 predicted proteins | sample Poulit2014_FD_76345 | JGI IMG/M metagenome (GOLD analysis project Ga0079226, IMG submission 76345) | Agricultural soil microbial communities from Georgia to study Nitrogen management - Poultry litter 2014 | ecosystem: Environmental > Terrestrial > Soil > Agricultural land | place: USA: Georgia...
CCCGATCCCCTTCACCGTCGCCCCGGTCGATCCCGACACCCGTCGGGTCACCGGCTCATTGGACCGGTCGACCTTGCGCAACGTGCAGCTGCCGCAGAAGTTCCGCAAGGAGGTGCTGGTCCGCGGCCACGAGTACGCCGACTCCGAGGGCGTGGTGTTCACCGAGGACGCCACGCTGTGCGCGGTCGCCGGCGCCGAGGTGCACTTCCTGCCCGGCTCGGACCGCAACTTCAAGATCACCACGAAGACCGATGTCCGACTGGCCGGACACCTGCTCGCCGGGGAGGTCGAGGATGAGTAAGTCGATCATGATCACCGGTGCCTCGAAGGGCATCGGGCTCGCCACCGCGGAACGGTTCTTGCGGACCGACAATGACGTCACCGACGTCATCCTGCTGGCCCGGGAGTCCGACGAGTTCACCCAGGCCGAGGCGGAGATGCGGGCCGACAACCCGTACGGCAAGACGATCACCAGCTACACCATCGACCTGTACGACCGGGACGCGATCGCCGGGTTGATGCCGCAGGTGATGGCCACCCACGGCAAGGTCGACATGCTGGTCAACAATGCCGGGTTCACCGCGCCGGCACCGGTCCACGAGATCGACTTCGCCGACTTCGAGCGCACCATCGGGGTGAACCTGTACGCGCCGTTCCTGGTGGTCCAGCAGCTGTTGCACCTGGGCAACCAGTTCGACTACATCGTCAACGTCGCCTCCACCGCCGGGATCACCGGTCGGTCGGGCTGGCTCACCTACTCCAGCTCGAAGGCCGGACTCATCGCGATGAGCCAGGTGCTGCGGGAGGAGCTCGCCATCTACGGCACCCGCGTCGTCACCATCTCGCCGGGACGCTGTGCCACCGCATTGCGGCGCAAGCTCGCGCCCGACGAGGATCCCAGCACGATCATGCAGCCGGAGGATGTGGCCGACGCGATCGAGATGTTGACCAGCCCGGTGGGTCGCTTCGTCGACAGCGAGAACCTCGTCGTCCGACAGTGAGCCGGGGACACCGGCGTGGCCCCCAGCGGGGCGCGCCGGTGTGCCTCCCGGTTGGCCCGCCCCGACATGGACGGATAGGATGGTCGGAGGTTCGCCGGGTCGGTCTCACCTGCCCGCGCGGACAGTCATACAGAGCACACCGCTGGTCACACGGCGGTCGCCCACACGGACTGGCTGGCCCCGGTCCTCGGTAGTGGGCTGCGGAGCAGCGCTCCCGGAGCGCACGGTTCCGACGCCCTCGATCGAAGACCGGCCCAGTTGCTGGCCTCCTCGTCGTGCGCGGTCGACCCGATCCGGTGTGCGCCGTTCACGCCTGCGGTGGCATGCCCGCCGCGGAAAGGAGAACCCCGTGGAGGGGTCCGATCTCAAGACTGCCGAAGCCGTCATCGACAACGGCTCGTTCGGCAAGCGCACCGTCCGTTTCGAGACCGGTGTGCTCGCCCAGCAGGCCGGCGGCTCGGCCGTCGTCCACATCGACGACGACACCATGCTGCTGTCGGCCACCACTGCCTCGTCCTCGCCCCGGGAGGGCATGGACTTCTTCCCGCTGACCGTCGAGGTCGAGGAGCGGATGTACGCCGCCGGGCGCATCCCCGGTGCCTTCTTCCGTCGCGAGGGCCGTCCGTCGGAAGGGGCCATCCTGGCGTGCCGACTGATCGACCGTCCGCTGCGCCCGTGCTTCACCAAGGGCCTGCGCAACGACGTCAACGTCATCGTGACCGTGATGGCGCTCAACCCCGAGGTGCTCTACGACGTCGTCGCCATCAACGTCGCGTCGCTGTCCACCCAACTGTCGGGCCTGCCGTTCGCCGGCCCGATCGGTGGTGTCCGGGTCGCCCTGATCGGTGACCAGTGGGTCGGTTTCCCGACCGTCAGCCAGCTCGAGGACGCCTCGTTCGACATGGTCGTTGCCGGCCGGGTGCTGTCCGACGGTGACGTTGCCATCGCGATGGTGGAGGCCGAGTCCACCGAGCAGACCTGGGACCTGGTCCGCTCCGGCCGTACCGCGCCGACCGAGGAGGTCGTCGCCGAGGGCCTGGAGGCCGCCAAGCCGTTCATCAAGGCGCTGTGCGACGCACAGGCCGAGCTGGCCGCCACGTCCGCCAAGCCGACCGCAGAGTTCCCGCTCTACCCGGACTACGCCGACGACGTGTACGGCGCGGTCGAGGCTGCGGCCACCGCCGAGCTGGAGAAGGTGCTGCAGATCGCTGGCAAGCACGAGCGGGAGGACGCTCAGAACGCGCTCCGCGACAAGCTGGTCGACGAGCTGAGCGGGCAGTTCCCGGAGCGGGTCAAGGAGATCCACGGCGCCTACAGTGCGTTGGGCAAGCAGATCGTCCGACAGCGGGTGCTGCGCGACAAGGTGCGCATCGACGGTCGCGGGCTGGCTGACATCCGGCCGCTGTCCGCCGAGGTCGAGGTCGTCCCGCGGGTGCACGGCTCGGCGCTGTTCCAGCGTGGCGAGACCCAGATCATGGGCATCACCACGCTGAACATGCTCGACATGGTGCAGCGCCTCGACACCCTCGCCCCGGAGACCGAGAAGCGCTACATCCACCACTACAACTTCCCGCCGTACTCCACCGGTGAGACCGGCCGCGTCGGCTCGCCGAAGCGGCGTGAGATCGGCCACGGTGCGCTCGCCGAACGTGCCCTGGTGCCGGTGCTGCCGACGCGCGAGGAGTTCCCGTACGCGATCCGTCAGGTGTCGGAGGCCCTCGGGTCCAACGGCTCCACCTCGATGGGGTCGGTGTGTGCCTCGACCCTCGCCCTGCTGAACGCCGGTGTCCCCCTGCGGGCCCCGGTCGCCGGCATTGCGATGGGCCTGATCTCCGGTGAGGTCGACGGCAGGACCGAGTACGTGGCGCTGACCGACATCCTCGGCCAGGAGGACGCCTACGGCGACATGGACTTCAAGGTCGCCGGCACCAAGGACTTCATCACCGCGCTGCAGCTGGACACCAAGCTCGACGGGATCCCGTCGGAGGTGCTGGCCGCCGCCCTGCGGCAGGCCAAGGACGCGCGCAACACCCTGCTCGAGGTGATGGGGGAGGCGATCGACGCGCCGGACGAGATGAGTCCGTACGCCCCGCGCATCATCACCGTCAAGGTGCCGGTCGACAAGATCGGCGAGGTGATCGGCCCCAAGGGCAAGGTGATCAACCAGATCCAGGACGACACCGGCGCCAACCTGTCCATCGAGGACGACGGCACCATCTACATCGGTGCCGACAACGGGGAGGCGGCCGAGGCCGCCCGCCAGGCCGTCAACGCGATCGCCAACCCGACGATGCCCGAGGTGGGGGAGCGCTACCTCGGCACCGTGGTCAAGACGGTCGACTTCGGCGCGTTCGTCTCGCTGCTGCCGGGCAAGGACGGCTTGCTGCACATCAGCAAGCTGCGCCAGCTCAACGACGGCCAGCGGGTCAACAACGTCGAGGACGTCGTCAGCGTCGGCCAGAAGATCCAGGTCGAGATCGCCGAGATCGGTGACCGCGGCAAGCTGTCGCTGGTCCCGGTTGCCGAGGACGCCGAGCAGAACGGCGCCCCGGCCGAGGAGAAGGCCACCGCGGAGGCCTGATCCCGTCTCGGACCCGACCGGCACGCCCGGGGCCAGCTTGACTGGCCCCGGGCGCGTCGTTTCTCCTTGTGTGGTGCCCCGGGTGTCGTGTCCCGGTGGCGCGCCGGTGCCCCTGCCCGGGCGCCCTTGGTGCGTGCTGCCAGCATGGCCGGGGTACCTGACGATCCCGGCGGCCCGGTCTGCCCACCGGCTGCCGCCCCACGAGGACGATGGTGGAGGATGGTGAATGTCGTCGCGTCCTGCAACCGGCCCTGACTGGGCCACGCTCAGCCTGCTGGTCGGGCTGACCGGATCGATCCTGCTGACCGTCGGAGGGTTCGCGGTCGTCCGGTTGACCGACGGCTACAGCTTCCCCGGCCTCGGCGTGCTGCACCGGATGTCGTCGAACTACGGCCTCGGGGAGGGTCTGATCCTGTGCGGGGTCGGACTCCTCGTGGTGGCATGGGTGATGTTGTCCGACGTGCCGTTGACGGCTCGGCGCGCCGTGCTGACGGCCATCGTCTGGGCCGTGCCGATGCTGGTCGCCCCGCCCTTGCTGAGCACCGACATGTACCTGTACGCCGATCAGGGCTGGCAACAGCTGCAGGGCCTGAACCCGTACCACACCGAGCTGGGCAGCGTCGGACCGTACGCCCCGCTGGTCAGTGACGCCTGGGTGGGCACCACTGCTGCCTATCCGCCATTGGCGCTGCGGGTGCAGGCGCTGGCCCTGCTGCCCGCACAAGCGCTGGCCGGGGCCCTGGGGGTGCCCGCCACGCCGTTCGTGCTGCCGGTGCTGCGGCTCGTCGCGGTCATCTCCGTGGCCGGGCTCGGTTGGGGTGCGACCGTGCTGGCCCGCCGCTTCGGGCGCTCCAGCGGCCTGGCGCTGTGGTGGGTGCTGCTGAACCCGCTGACGATGGTCCACCTGATCGGCGACGGCCACAACGACGCCCCGGCGGCGGCCCTGGTGATGCTCGGTCTCGCAGCGGCGTTCCGACGATCCGGCTGGTTGTGGGGAGGGCTGCTGGTCGGCATCGCCGCCTGCGTCAAGCAACCCGTGCTGTTCGCAGTGGTGCCGGTCGGGCTGATGGCCGCCCATGCCTGGGCGGGCACGTCGACCCCGCGGGTACGGGTCGGCCGTGCGGCTGCCCGGGTGGCCGGGTCGACGGTGGCCGGGCTCGCCGCCTTCGTGGCCGTGCACCTGGCCTGCGGCCTCGGGGCGGGCTGGATCGCGGCCATGGACGTCCCCGGTGAGGTCGGGACCTGGGCCCCGGCCTCGGTGGTGACCGCAGTGGCGACGGCAGTGGCCGAAGGACTGCAGGTGCCGCTCCCGGCCGGTTCCGAGACGGTCGTGCTGTGGACGGTCCGGGCCGTGCTGCTGGCCGGGCTGCTGGTCATCGGGTGGCGGTGGCGCCGCAATCCTGTGCTGGTCGCCGGGGCCGGTCTGACCACGGTGGCGCTGGCGCTGACGGCGCTGCGCACCTGGTACCTGTCGTGGGGGCTCGGCCTGTTCGTGTTCGGTGCCCGGCCCCGCACGATGGGCGGGGTCGCTGGCGCGGTCTCCGGACTGGTGATCGTCGATGCCATCCACAAGCATGTGGCGATCGGTCGACTCGGCGAGCTGCTCGTCGGCGTGGTGGCCGGACTGGGCATCGCGATGGTGATGAGCCGGGCCCTGTCGGCCCGGCTGCGGACCGACACGACCGACCGGACCGGGACCGAGGTGCCCCACTGGCGACCGGGCGGGCCGATCACCGACAGGCCGTGGGCCGACACACCGTCGACCACGGGGGGCCTCGTCACGATCCGGCAGGATGGGGACTGACCCGGGCCGGGACCGACCCGGGCCGGAATTGACCGGGCCGGGCACCCGGACCGACGCCGTCCCGTGGCGGGGTCAGGCAGCGCCGTTGGACCACGCCTGCCAGAGCTCGGCGTAACGGCCCCCCCGGGCCACCAGGTCGTCGTGCGGGCCCTGCTCCAGGATCTGTCCGTTCTCCAGGACCACGATCCGATCGGCGTCGCGGGTCTGGCTGAGCCGGTGCGCCACCACCAGGGCGCCACGTCCGGCGGTCACCGCCGACGCCGCGGCCTCGAGTGCCCGGGAGCCCGTCGAGCCGGCCTCCGCGGTGGCCTCGTCCAACACCACGAACGCCGGGTCGGCGATGAGCACCCGGGCCAGCGCCAACTGCTGGGCCTGCACCGGCGTCAGGGCGTGGCCGCCGTCACCGACCCGGGTGTCGACCCCGGCCGGCAACGCGGCCACCCAGCCGTCGGCCCCCACTCGACGCAGGGCGTCCCACAGCTCCTCGGACGTCGCGTCGGGCCGCGGCAGCGTGACGTCCTCGGCCAGCGACCCGGCGAAGGTGTGCACCTCCTGGGTCACCAGTGTGATCGTGCGCCGCAACGATGCCGGATCCACGCGGTGCAGCTCCACGGCGCCGATCCGGCAGGTCCCGTCGGTCGGCGGGACGACGCCGGCGATGATCCGGGCCAGCGTGGACTTGCCCGACCCGGTGGAACCGACCACGGCGACCACCTCCCGGGGGGCGATGTGCAGGTCGATGCCGTGCAGCACTTCGTGCCCCTCGGAGTAGCGGTGCCGCAGCCCGGTCGCGACCACCGCAGGGCCGTCGGGGGCCCGGTCGGTGCGGTGCGGCACCGGGGTGCGGACCACGCCGACCATCCGCGCCAGGGAGGCCCCGGCGGACTGGACCTGGTCGAACATCGTCACCAGCCCGCCCAACGGGTTGAACAGCCGGTGGAACAGCAACGCGGCTGCGGCCACCGCACCCGCGCTCACCCAGTCGAGGCGGACGTAGACGAAGCCGATCCCCAGCAGCAGCCCGAGCACCACGGCCTCGGCGCGGTTGTTGCGCCCGGCCAGCCGCGTCAGCAACCGGAACACGCTGATCGACAGGTCGCGCGCCCGTGCCGAGGATGCGTCGATCCGGGCCAGCTCGACCTGCTCGGCACCGAACGCGCGCAGCGTCCGTACCCCGGTGATCCCGCCCAGCAGGTGTCCGGCGCGTTCGGCGAAGGCGGCCCGCTCGGAGGCGTACACCGGACCCGACCGGGGCAGGTACCACCGCAAGGACCACCCGTACATCGGGATCGCGACCATCCCCACCAGGCCGAGTCGCCAGTCGATCGCCAGCAGGCCAGCCGCAGTGACCACCACCGCGACCAGCGACGACACCATCATCGGCACCAGCTGGGCGCTGGCGGTCGCGACCGTCCGGGAGTCGTCGGCCACCCGCGACACCAGGTCCCCGGGCCCGGCGGACTCCACCAGAGCGGAGTCCAGCTCGAGCGCGTGGCCCACCACGTCGTGGCGCAGCGTCGCGACCGCGGACTCCCCGAGCACTGCGGTCCACCGCCAGCTCGCCCATGCCAGCACGCCGCCCAGCACACCGGCGCCGGCCGTCAGGGCGGCGGCGGTCACCACGTGGCCGATCCTGGTGTCGGCCGGGGCGCCAGCGGTGGCGTACAGCTGGTCGACCAGCCGGCCCAGGGCGATCGGGGCGACCAGACCGGCGACGCCGGCGAGCACCGTGGACACCACCACGAGCACCAACAGGCCGGGCCGGCGGGCCAACAGCCGAACCGCGACCCGGGCGGTGGTCCCGGCATGGGCGACCGGCAGTGTGGTGCCGGTGTCGCCGGGAGTCGTGCCGATCATCGCAGCACCAACTCCCGGTAGGCTGCTGAGGTCGCGACCAGCTCGGCGTGTGCACCGGACACGTCCCCATCGGCCCCGAGCAGCACGACGCGGTCGGCGGCTGCGCACACAGCCGGGCTGGAGCTGATCACCAGCGTGACCCGCCCGGAGCGCAGGGCGGCCACCGAGCGGGCGATGTGCTGTTCGGTGACCGCGTCGACCGCGGTCGTCGGCTCGGTGAGCACCAGCACCGGTGGGTCGGCCAGCAGGGCCCGGGCCAACGCGATCCGCTGGCGCTGGCCACCCGACAGGTTCGCCCCCGCCGGCGCGACCGGATGGTCCAGCCCGTCGGGGAACAGCTCCAGCAGTTCCGCACAGGCCGATGCGTCGAGCGCCGCGGCCAGCCGGTCCGGTGTGGCCGTACCGGGGATCAGCTCGACGTTGCTGCGCAGTGTCCCCTCGAACAGGTCGACCTGGTGCGGCACCACCGCCAGCGTGGCGCGCACCGCGGCCACCGACAGCGCGGTGCGGGCCACCCCGCCGATGCTCACCCGGTCGGCGTCGTCGGACTCCCCGCGCAGGGCGGCACACAACGCTTCAGTCGTGGCGGGCCGGTCGGCCACCAACGTGACGAACTCCCCGGGGGCCACGTGCACATCGGCCCGCCCGCCCCCGGGGGTGACCACGCCGGTCACCCGCAGGTCGAGGCACCCGGGCGGCGGGGTGTCCGCGCCACCAGTCCGCACCAGCGCCGGCGCCTCGACGTACTCGGTGATCCGGCGGGCGGAGGCGAGCGAGGTGAACAGCAACGGGATCGAGGCGACGACCGTCGAGACCGGCTCGGCGAGGAACACCGCCAGCCCGACCACCGACACCAGGCCGCCGATGCCGAGCTCGCCGTCGAGCACCCGCCAGCCACCGACCAGCACCACGACCGCGACCAGCACGCCGAGCAGGGCCTCCTGCACACCGGCGGTGAGGGCCACCCCGTTCGCGGTCCGCACGGCGGCGTCACGCGCCTCGGTGTTGGCCGTGCCGTACCGCTGCCGTACGGCCGACTCGGCACCGATGCCCTTCACCACCCGGAGCCCGCGCATGATGTCGGTCGCCTGTCCGGCGGCCGAGGCCACCTTCTCCTGTGTGGCGCGTGACAGCCGCGAGATCGGACGCCCGAGGAGATGGCTGGCCAGCAGCGTCAGGCCCACCCCGACGAGCACCACCAGCCCGACCACCCAGTCGGTCACGAACAGGTAACCGCCCCCGACGACGATCCCGGCGACCGCGGCGCCCATCAGGGCGATGCGACGGATCAGGAAGCTGGTCACGTCGGCATCGGCAGTGGCCAGGGACAGCACCTCCCCCGGCATCAGGGACGTACGGACACCGCGCGGCGCGAGCGTACGGCCGGCGATCTCGACCCGCAGCGCATGGGTCTCGTGGTTGAGCGCCCGGTTGGCCAGTCGCGCTCCGAATCGGTAGCTCAACGACAGTACGGTGAACAGCACCGCCAGCGCGAGCAGGCCGACCGCCAACGCGGACCAGGAACGGGGTGCCACGGCGTGGTCGACGACCAGGCCGATCAGCACCGGGACGGCGGCCTCACAGGCCTGCCACAGCGACATCAGGGCGACGGCCGGGACGAGCAGTCGGCGGTGCCGCAGGATGGTTCGGCGCAGCAGCGGGCGGCCTGGCTCGGTCGGGCGTGGCATGGGTCGCTTCTGGGATCGGGTGGCGACGGCGGGACGTGCGCTCGGTCGCGAAGGGCGTAGCTGAGCCTAACCTAAGTTCTTCGTGAGGGATGGTGCGGGTCGCATCGCGGCACCAGCCGGAGCACCACGAACCGTGGTGGGCACGCCCTACACTTGGGGCGGGTTCTCGACCAGGCGGAGGCGATGGATGACGACCACGGTGGCGGTGCTCGGTGCCCGCGGACGGATGGGCAGCGAGGTGTGCCGGGCGGTGTCCGGTGTCGATGACCTCGAGCTCGGTGCGCAGCTGGACGCCGGTGACGACCTGGCGGCGTTGGCCGGTGCCGACGTGGTCGTCGACTTCACCCATCCCGACGCCGTGATGGACAACCTGCAGCACTGCATCGCCCACGGCATCCACGCCGTGGTCGGCACCACCGGATTCACCACCGAACGACTGGACCGGGTCCGGGGCTGGCTCGACTCCGCCGAGGGTCCCGACGGTCGGGGCGTCGGCGTCGTCGTCGCGGCCAACTTCTCCGTCGGCGCGGTGCTGATGATGCACTTCGCCGAACAGGCCGCCCAGTTCTACGAGAGCGTCGAGATCGTCGAGCTGCACCATCCCGACAAGGCCGACGCACCGTCGGGGACCGCGACGACCACTGCCCGCCGGGTGGCCGCAGCCCGGAGTGCCGCGGGCCGGCCGGCGATCCCGGACGCGACTGTGCACGAGGTGCCCGGTGCCCGCGGCGCGGATGTCGAGGGCGTCCGGGTGCACGGCGTCCGGCTGCGGGGCCTGGTCGCCCACCAGGAGGTGCTGCTGGGTGACCCGGGGGAGACCCTGACCATCCGACACGACTCCTTCGACCGGGTCTCGTTCATGCCCGGCGTCCTTGCTGCGGCCCGCTGGGTCGCCGACCACCGGGGCCTGACCGAGGGCATCGACGAGATCCTCGGCCTGCACACGGATGCCGGGGCGGACGCCTCGTGACCGAGCGGCCACCCGCCGGTGGCGCACGGGACGGCTCCACGGTGCTGCAGTCCGAGCACGACGACGACCGGGGGCCGAGGCACGCCAGTGCTGGGCGGTCCGGTGACGGTCGCGGGCGGGGCGGCCGCCAGCGGCCCCGCTGGGTCGCACCGATGGTGCTGGTGCTGGTCATCGGCCTGCTCGGCGCCATCGTCGGCGTGGCCGACACCGCCGCCCGGCGCCATGCCGAGGCACAGGTGGCCGGGCGGATGCAGGCCGAGCTGCAGCTGACCGAGGCGCCACAGGTCCGGATCGGCGGCCTGCTGTTCCTCGGCCAGTTCCTGCGGCAGCACCTCGACACGGTGCACGTCACGGCCGACACTGCGACCGTCGACGTCGACGGCTCCCGGGTCGAGCTGCAGGGGGTCGATCTGTGGCTGTACGACCTCAGCTCCGACGACTGGTTCGACACTGCGACCGTGGGACGCCTCGAGGGCGCGGGCCTGGCCACCTGGCCGTCGGTCACCACGCTGGTCGGGGAGGAGATCGCCTACAGCGAACCCGATGACCAGGGCCGCGGCCGGGTCGCGATCACCCAACGCCTGCAGTTCAAAGGTCTCGACCTGCCGATCACGCTGACCGGACG
>Ga0079226_10004603_pt1 | contig 10523 bp, 8 predicted proteins | sample Poulit2014_FD_76345 | JGI IMG/M metagenome (GOLD analysis project Ga0079226, IMG submission 76345) | Agricultural soil microbial communities from Georgia to study Nitrogen management - Poultry litter 2014 | ecosystem: Environmental > Terrestrial > Soil > Agricultural land | place: USA: Georgia...
ATTTCCTGCACCAGCACCGGTGCCAGCCCCAGTGAGGGCTCATCCAGCATGATCAGATCCGGTTCGGTCATCAGGGCACGCGCGATCGCCAGCATCTGCTGTTCGCCGCCGGACAGATAACCGGCCTTGCTGCGAGCGCGCTCGGCCAGGCGCGGGAAATAGGTGTAGGCCTGGTCACGCAGTTCGCTGAATGACTTTTTGGCGTGCCGGCCCGGGTAGGCGGCCAGCAGGTTGTCGTTTGGGGTCAGGTGCTCGAAGATGTGGCGGCCCTCGAGCACGTGCACCAGCCCCATGCGCACCCGGTGCGGCGGGCTGTACTCGTCGATGCGCTCGTTCTTGAACGTCAGATGGCCACGGTTGACGGCACCGCGCTCCGGCGCTAGCAGCCCGCTGACGGTTTTCAGCGTGGTCGACTTGCCGGCGCCGTTGGCGCCGAGGAGGGCGACCACGGCGCCCTCCTCGACCTCCAGCGAGACCCCTTTGATGGCGAGAAACACCTTGTCGTAGGCGACCTCGATATTACTCAGGGTCAGCAGGCTCATTCGTTTTCCTGCTGGAATTTTTCGGCGGACTCGTTGATCAGTTCCCAGACCAGATCCTGATAGGCGTGGAACCAGTCGGTCTTGTCCACCCACTGTTCGCCGTCCCATTCGGAGACGCGGCCCCAGCCGCCGCCCTGGTGGTCTTCGGCGGTGATCGTGATTGGCGGCATGAGCCCATCGGCGCCGAAATCTCTGATCATTTCATAGCCCTTCTTGAGCTTTTCGCCGGTCAGGGGAGCACCGAATTCATCCAGCGCCAGTTTCGCCGCACGGGTCGTAAGCGCCATGGTGGACACACCGATGTTGTAGTAGCTGGTGCCCACCTTGTCCTTGTCGCCGCTGCCGTCACCAGGCTCGATCACCTGGTCGACGATGCGCTGCAGCACTGGCGTATCGGTGCCGGTGACGGTGGCGCTGTAGCGTTTGACACCGGCCACGTCGGCATTGATCGAATTCATGTCGGTTTCCGACAGCCACACGACCGAATGGATCTGCTCCGGCTGAATGCCATTGCGAATGGCCTGGCGGATGGACACGGCCTGGCTGGGTCCGGCGCCCCAGATGATGACGTAGTCGGGCTGGAAGCGGCGCACGCTGGTCCAGGTCGAGGATTGCTCGGTGCCGGGACTCGGGTAGGGGAAGGTCTTGAGCGTGGCGCCTTCCTGTTCGGCGATGGCCTTGAGCAGCGGGATCGGCTCCTGGCCAAACGGCGAATCGATGTAGACATGCGCGACCTTCTTGCCTTCCAGCCCATCCTCGTGCTCCTTCATGTACTGCATCAGGATCGCGGCCTGCGACCAGTAGGTGGCGGAAGCCACGAACACATACGGGAACACTTCGCCGTTGCTGGCATCGGCGCGGCCATGCAGGTAGGTCAGCATGGGCACCTGATCTTCGAGCACGCGCGGCACCAGCGCCCGCGACACGGGAGTGCTGAGGAAGTCGAACAGCACGGCGCCCTTGTCCAGCGCCTTTTCATACAGCGCGATGCCGTTTTGCGGCTGGCTGCCGTGATCGCGGACAATCAGTTCGACCGGATGGCCGTTGATGCCGCCTTCCTGGTTGAGCAGCTTGATGTAGTCCTGCTGGCCCTGGCTGTACTCGTCGGTCAGGAAGGTGTAAACCGCGGTGAAGTCGAGCAGGGTGGCGAACGTGATTGGATCCTTGTCCCCATCCTGGGCCTGGACGCTGGTGGCGGCCAGGCCGGCGCAGGCAACGGCCAGGCCGAGCAGGCCTGAGCCAAACAGTCTTCGCATCGAAAATTTCATGAAAATCATCTCCTGTGTTTGATTGCCCTTGCTGAAGAGCGTATTGATCCACCCAGAGACATTCGGATCAACTCTGAGTGTGGCGAAAGGGCCAGACCAGCAGGTACTTGCGGATGTTGTCGTAGATCTTGGCCAGGCCCAAGGGTTCGAAAAGCAGAAAACAAATGATCAGCGCGCCGTAAATCATCAGCGGCAGGTGTGCCATCAGTGTGGTTGAAATCGGCAGCCAGCCGGCATCTGCGGCGCCGGCGATGATGTTCAGCAGAATGATGGGCCCGGCGAACACGAACGCCGCGCCAAGGTACGAGCCGACCACGCTGCCGAGGCCGCCGACCAGCACCATGGCCACGAGCTGGATGGATACATTGAAGCTGAATTGCTGCGGCGTGATCGCCTGATAGTAGCAGAACGCCAGAATGGCACCGCTGATGCCGCCGAGGAAGGAGCTGACGAAAAACGCCAGCAGCTTGTAGCGAAAAATGTTGACGCCAATGACCGCGGCCGCAAAATCCTTGTCGCGCACGGCCACCAGAGCGCGGCCGAAGCTGGTGCGCTTGATGTTGAGCACCAGCAGGGTGACGAGCACGGCCCACAACAGCGCCAGATAGTAGCGCGGCACCAACTCGTCGATCGGGATGAACAGGAAATTGACCCGTGGCGTCTGCAGGGTGGCGACGGCACCGCCGGAAATGGCCGGCACGTTGATGATCACCCAGTCGACCAAAAACTGCATGGCCAGCGTCGCCATGACCAGGTACAGCCCCTTCACGCGCAGCGCGGAGGCGCCGAAAATGCAGCCGATCACGGCCGCAAACAGGCCGGCGATCAAAAGCGCCAATTCAAATGGCACACCGGCGCTCGCCAGATGGATGCTGGTGTAGGCGCCGATCGCCATGACCGCCGCAAAGCCGAAATGCAGTTGTCCGGCAATCCCCATGAGCAACGTCAGGGATAATGCTGCGGCGCTCCAGATCAGCCACGGCAGCAGGTAGCTCGACAAATACAGGCCCGACAGGTACAGCGGAGCGGTCAGGGCCAGCAGCAGCAGGATGGTGACCTGCCAGCGGTCTGCAGGCAGCGGCCACAGCCGGCGCGACGAGGCGTAGCTGGTGTGATGAATGCCAGAAAGACGGTAGAACATGCAGTTGCACTCGCTCGATCAGATGCGTTCGATGTCTTCGCGCCCGAATATGCCGTAGGGGCGAATCAGAATGGTCAGGAGAATGACCAGGGCGGTGACGGCGTTGCTGGTGCTGCCGTGCAGCAGCGGATCGATGTAGCCGGAGGCAAGGCTGTTGAGAATGCCCAGCACGAGGCCGCCGATCAAGACACCGGCAATGCTGTCCAGGCCACCGAGAATGACTACGGCCACGGCTGGCAGCAGCAATGAGCTCAGGCTCCAGTTGACGCCCTGCACGCTGCCCCAGATGCTGGCGGCGGCGAGGGCGCTGATGCCGGCCAGGCCCCAGGAAATGCCGATGGCGCGTTCCACCGAAATGCCGACCGACCAGCTGGAGATATGGTCGTCGGATACCGCACGCAGCTTGGTGCCGAGCCGGGTGCGGAAGAACAGCACCGACAGTGCAATCAGGATCAGCGCCAGAATGCCACCGACGATGTAGGCGCGGTTGATGAATACGCCGTTGACGATCAGCGGCGCCATGCTGATGCCGGTGTTGATGTGCTTTGGTGTCGTGCCCAGCACCCCAGGAGCCAGCCCGCGCAGGAATATCTCGAGGCCGAGCGTGAGCATGACGATCATGATGATCGGCTGGCCCACCATCTTGCGCAGCAGCAGGCGCTCGCACAGCAGACCGAAGACGAACATCACGACTGCCGCGAGGGCAATGGCCAGGTAAATCGGCATGCCCCAGGACGCGAGCAGCCAGATGACGTAACCGGCGAGCATGATCATGGCCCCCTGGGCCAGATTGGGCACGCCGGAGGATTTGAAGATCAGCACGATGCCCAGCGCCGCCAGGCTGTACATGAGCCCGCTCAGAGCACCGTTGATCAGCAGCTCGGCCAGGAAACTCATGCCGCCGCCTTGTCGGTTGTGGCTCGTGCCGGCACATCGCGGATGTGGAGCTGACGCTCCAGGGTGCCGGTTTCGCCGGTTTCGTAGGTGATGTCGGCCGTGAAAACAATATTGTCGTCACCGCCATAAATGGCTTCGATGATGGGCGCGTAATGCTCGGCGATGACACCGCGGCGCAGCTTGCGCGTGCGCGTGACCTCGCCGTCATCCGGGTCGAATTCCTTGTGCAGGTTGACGAAGCGGCGGATGTGCAGGGCTGCGGGCAGCTTGCCGTTGGTGTGGTCGAGCAGCTGCTGGATCATGTCCAGCACGGCCGGCTGCTGCGACAGTTCGGCGAACGAGGTGTAGGCGATGCCATGTTCCTGCGCCCAATGGCCGACCGCACTGATGTCGATGGCCACCAGCGCAGCCAGGAAGTCACGGCCGTCGCCGAGTATGCAGACATCCTTGATGTACTGGCTGAACTTGAGCTGGTTCTCGATGAAGGTCGGGATGAAACGCTCGCCGGCGCGCGTGTACACGACTTCGGACACGCGCCCGAGCACCACCAGCTGGCCGTCATCCTCGAAGTGGCCGGCGTCGCCGGTGTACAGCCAGCCGTCCTGCAACGTGTCTGCCGTGGCTGCGGCATTGTCGTAATAGCCGTCGAACACATTGTCGCCGCGCACCAGAATCTCACCGTCGTCGCTGATGCGGATTTCGACCCCGGGAAAAGGCTTGCCCACGGTGTGCAGCTTGATGGTGTCGGAATCCTGTGCCGTGCACAGCGCGCTGTTTTCGGTTTGGCCGTAGAACTGGCGCAGATTGAGTCCGAGGGCGCGGAAAAACAGGAACACTTCCTCGCCGATGGATTCGCCGGCGGTGTAGGGTGTGGCCACCCGTGCCAGGCCCAGCTGATCCTTGATCGGACCGTAGATCAGCAATTCGCCGACGGCGCGCCACAGACGGGCACTCAGGCCAGGTGTCTTGCCCTGCAGGCGCTGGCGCTCGAGTTCGATTGCAAATGGCATGAAGTGCTGATACAGGCGGCGCTTGAACGGGCTGGATTCGTCAATGCCAACCTGAATGCGAGTCAGCATCATCGACCAGGCGCGCGGCGAATTGAAATAGGTGGTGGGCGCGATTTCGCGCAGGTCATGGGTGATGGTTTCCTGGTTTTCCGGGATGTTGATGGAAAACCGCAGCACCAGCCCGGCGGCGATGGAGAAAATGAAATCGCCGACCCAGGCGATCGGCATGTAAGCCAGATGCGTTTCGCCTGCGCGGAAATAGCCGGCCTTGGCGGCATTGCGCACGGCAAACAGGGCATGGCCGTGTTTCAGCGGAATGCCCTTGGGCGCGCCGGTGGTGCCCGACGAGTGCAGCAATATGGCCACGTCGTCGGCCCGCGGGCGGGTCAGCAGAGCGTCCTGCAGCCCGGATTCGGCCTGCAAACGAGCGCGGCCTTTGCCCGCCACATCGTCGAAGGCCATGACGTTGGCCGGCTCCTTGCCGACGAGACCGCGCGCATCGTCATAAATGATGTGCGTGAACTCGATGCCGGCAGTGCTCAGATCGAGCAGCTTGTCGACCTGCTCCTGATCCTCGGCAATGGCAAAGCGGATTTGTTCGCGCTCGACCTGGCCGGCCAGCTCCTTCGGCGTGGCGTCCGGGTAGGCCGGCGACGGAATGGCGCGCAGTGTGATGGCGCCGAGCATGCTGAAATACAGTGCCGGGCGGTTGTCGCCGACGATCAGCAGCTTGTCGTGTGCCTGCACACCGAGTTCCTCAAGGCCGGCCGCCGCTGCCAATACATTGTCGAGAAAATCCTGCCAACTGTATTCCTGCCAGATGCCGCGATCGCGCTCGCGCATGGCGATGTCGCGGCCATGGTCGCGGGCGTTGGCGGCCAATACGGCCAGCAGGTGATCATCCGCCTGCCAGTTCGGGTGCAGGTTTTCGGGCGGCATGTCCGCCTGTGGCGGCGATTCAGGCTGCATCACGCACCTCGCCCCCGATGTAGGCAGCAATGACATCCGGATGGTTGACCGCTTCCTGCACCGGACCCTGAGCGATCTCCTGACCGTTGTTGAGCACCAGTGCCCGTTGGCAGATGGCGGTGATGACGTCCATGTGATGCTCGATCAGCAGGATGGTCAGGTTCAATGCTTCCTGTGCGTCGAGGATGAAGCGCACAATGTATTCCTTTTCTTCCTGATTCATGCCCGCCATGGGCTCGTCCAGAATCAGAAAACGCGGCTCGGCGGCCAGCGCGCGCGCCAGCTCGACGCGCTTTTGCAGACCCAGCGGAATCACTTCCACCGGCTCGTCGCGCACGCTTTCCAGCTGCAGCAGATCGATGATTTCCTCGACCTTGTCGCGGTGTGCGATTTCTTCCTTCTGTGCCCACCACCAGTAGAACAGCGACGCCAGGGCGCTGGGGCGCATGAAAATATGGCGGCCCATGAGGATGTTGTCGAGTACGCTCATGCCCTTGAACAAGGCCACGTTCTGGAACGTGCGGGCAATGCCGCGATTGGCGATGCGGTGCGGTCGCACCCCAGTCAATGGTTGGCCCTCAAACGTGATCGTGCCCTGCTGCGGCGGATAAAAGCCGGTAATGGCGTTCACCAGCGTGGTCTTGCCGGAACCATTGGGCCCGACCAGGCCGAAAATGCGGCCCTGCTCGATGTTCAGGGAAACGTTCTTCAGCGCCTGAATGCCCCCGAACCAGCGGCTCAGGTTGTCGCATTGCAGCACATAATTGTCACGCCGGCCGTTATCGTGTGCCAAGCCGCTCCTCCGCATCAAAAAAATGAATCGCATCAGTTGTGGTTGCGTCAGCCTAGTGTGCTTGCAGCGCCGGACGCTGGACCTGCAGGCTGCCGTGCATGGTCGCGCTCCTCGCCGCGCGATCCACGGGTGTCTTTGGTACCCGTATTTTCTAGAGTCTCATCCAATGGCTGGCCGGATTTATACCAGCAATCGAACGCAGATGTCCATTAGCTGTTCGTCTAATTAGGCCGGCCAGCGGGTCTGGCGCGGCTCCAGGCTTAAGTCGGCAGCCGCTATTTTCGAGTATGTATACTGAGGCACAAAGTATTCACATGGATGTTGCCACAGAACAATCGAGGAGAGAATTGCATGGCCGATTTCTATGATGCGCTGGAGACACGTTCCGCAGCCGAGCGGACCCAGGACATTGCCGGCCAGCTGCCGGCGCTGCTCGCCAAGGCACAGGCCGACTCGAGCCACTATGCCGACACGCTGGCGGGCATCGACCCCGGCGCCGTCACCCGGATCGAAGACCTGGCAGAGTTGCCGCTGCTGCGCAAATCGGAGCTGATCGACACACAGCAAGGCGCACCGCCGTTTGGCGGCCTCGCGACCGAACCCGTGAGCGCCATGGCGCGCGTGTTCCAGTCGCCGGGGCCCATCTACGAAGTACAGCCACGGCGCGCGGACTTTGCGCGCTTTGCGCGCGCCATGTTCGCCGCCGGTTTTCGCCGCGGCGAACTGGTGCACAACACCTTTTCCTACCATTTCACACCGGCCGGGCTGGCGTTCGAGTCCGGCGCCGAAGCGCTCGGCTGCCCGGTGTTTCCCGCCGGCGTTGGCCAGACCGAGCTGCAGGTGCGCGCGCTCGCGGCGCTCAAGCCCAGCTGCTACATCGGCACGCCATCATTTCTGAATATCATCCTGGAAAAAGCGGATGAAATGGGTGCTGACGTTGGCACGCTGCGCAAGGGGCTGGTGACCGCCGAGCCGCTGCCGCCGTCGCTGCGCGCGAGCTTTGCCGAGCGCGGCATCGACTTGCTGCAATGCTACGGCACCGCCGAACTGGGGCTGGTGGCCTACGAAACCACGGCCATGGAAGGGCTGGTGGTCGATGAAGGCGTCATCGTCGAAATCGTGCGCCCCGGCACCGGCGAGCCCGTGCCCGACGGCGAAGTGGGCGAGGTCATCGTCACCGTCATGAGCCCCGAATATCCGCTGATTCGCTTCGCTACCGGTGACTTGTCCGCCGTGCTTGCGGGCGAGTGCCCGACCGGGCGCACCAATCAGCGCATCCAAGGCTGGCTGGGACGCGCCGACCAGACCACCAAGGTGCGCGGCATGTTCGTGCATCCGGAACAGGTGCACGAAGTTGCCAAGCGCCATGCCGGAATCGGCCGCTATCGGTTGGTTGTCACCAGCAATAATCATCGTGATGTCATGACGTTGCATTGCGAAACGGGCGCTTTGGATGAATCCGCTGTAGCAGCCATTACCGAGACCCTGCGCGAGGTGTGCAAGCTGCGTGGCGAAGTGGCCATGGCCGAGCCGGGCGCCTTGCCCAATGACGGCAAGGTGATCGACGACCAGCGGGATTTCAAGTAAACCAATCGTGGAGACAGCATGAGCCAACCCGATTACATTACCGCGCTGGATCTGCCGCTGCCGGCGCGTGCAGAGCTGGATGCGGACATGCAGCGCTATTTCGAGGTCTGCGAAGAAAAGCTCGGCATGATCCCGAACGTGCTCGCCGCCTACAGCTTCGATCAGGACAAGCTGCGCAACTTCGCCAACCTGTACAACGAGCTGATGTTGGGCGGTTCTGGCTTGTCGAAGCTGGAGCGGGAGATGATTGCCGTCGTGGTATCGGCGCTCAATCGCTGCTACTACTGCCTGGTGGCGCATGGCCAGGCAGTGCGCAAGCTGTCCGGCGATCCGGTGCTGGGCGAATTGCTGGCGCTCAATTACCGCGTGGCCGAGCTCGACGAGCGCCAGCGCGCCATGCTCGATTTTGCCGTCAAGCTCACCGAAGCACCCGCGCGCATCGAGGAGGAGGATCGCCAGCGCCTGCGCGCTGCCGGCTTCAGCGAGCGCGATATCTGGGACATTGCTGCCGCCGCCAGCTTCTTCAACATGTCCAATCGCATGGCCGCCGCCGTGGACATGATGCCGAACCCGGAATATCACGCCATGGATCGCTAGCCGGAGAGCGCTCCCATCACCAGGCGCCGACATGCTCTGGCACGCGGCGGATGCTGGGCAGGGCGGCAAGCAGCACCAGCACAGCCGCGGCATAGATCCAGGCTTGGGTCAGGCCAGGATCGGCGGCGCTGGCGATAATGGCGGTGGCAATCGAAATGGTGATGATGCGCCCGACATGCATGCACATCGAGCGCACGGCTGCAATGGCCGGTGCCAGCTCGGGTTCCAGCTGCAGACCGGCATTGCGGCTGGGCGGGTTGATGCTGCCGCCGCCGACGCCAAGCAAGAACGTGGCGCTGGCCAGCCACACATAAGGTGACAGTCCGAATGCCGGTGGCAGGGCGAGCAGCAGCATGCCGAGGGCAATGACCACGGCGCCGAAATAGATCGGCAGGCGGTAACCGGTAATGCGCAACGCAAAGGCCGCGGTGGAGGAAAACACGATTGCGGCGACGGCTTGGGCGATGAGCAGGGTGCCAGCATCAAGCGCGCTCAGACCATAGCGATTGATCGCATACAGCGGCACCAGCACGCGAATGCCGGCCACGCCGCCGCCGTACATGATGTTGACGAAATTGACCGTGCCAAAGCCGCGACCATGGATCAGACGCGGCAGGATGAAGGGGTATTCATGGTGCTTGATGTGGCGCAGGAACAGCACCAGCGTGATCAGCGACACCGCGAGCGGCAGCAGAAATATCGGTGACCACAGCCGCGCATCGGCGTTGCCCATGTAGGTGGCGGCGAGCATGCCGGCGATCAGGCAAAGACCCATCAACGCCAGGCCCAGGCCATCGAAATGCGAGCGCCCGCGCCGCGCGTTCGGCTTGTCCAGCGGCACATGGCGCAGGACCAGAAGAGCGACCAGCAGGCCGATCGGCACGTTGACCAGGAAAATGGCACGCCAGTTCCAGTAGGTCACGAACAAACCGCCGAGAATCGGTCCGATCATGGCGCCCAGCGGGAACATGCTGCCGAACATGCCGACGGCGCGATCGCGCGCATCCCCGAAATGCTGCACGATGATGCCGGTCGCGGCCGGCGTGAAACCGGCGCCGCCGGCGGCCTGCAAAGCGCGCAGCACGATGAGCATGTAGATGTTGCTGGCCAGCCCGCAGAGAAGCGAGGCCGTTGTGAAGGCAATCACCGATCCCAGGAACACCTTGCGGTTGCCGTAGCGCGCACTGAGCTTGCCGCTGATCGGCAGCATTACCACGAAACCGAAAGCGTAGGCGGTGATGGTCCAGCCCACCCAGTTGACCGAGGTGTCCAGTCCCGTCTTGATGGCATCGAGTGCGGTCGCGACGATGGTGCCGTCGACCGCCATCATCATCAGCGCCAGGGCGATGATGCAGAATACCAGCAAGCGCCGCACGGGCTGCTCCTGCGTCTCGGCCTGGAGATCGGATGCACGGTTGTCGGAAGGGTCGGTCATGTCAGCCTTTTGGCGCAGATGCGTTCGCCATGAATTGGACAAAGGATCGGCAAGAGCTTCAGAGATCGCAGATGCATGGCGCTGGCAAGAATATGGCAGCACGCGAGACTCGCGCAGCATAAGTCGCGATGCAGAAGCACTGCAGTTTTGCATTGCAGCTGCGCTTGCGCAAACACAGCCGCTGGAATATGCAAGAATAACGATTCATTGGCGACAGGACAGCAAGACATGCAAGCCGATTTCTGGCTCCAGCGCTGGCGGGAAGGGCGCATTGGCTTTCACAA
>Ga0079226_10004604_pt1 | contig 10520 bp, 11 predicted proteins | sample Poulit2014_FD_76345 | JGI IMG/M metagenome (GOLD analysis project Ga0079226, IMG submission 76345) | Agricultural soil microbial communities from Georgia to study Nitrogen management - Poultry litter 2014 | ecosystem: Environmental > Terrestrial > Soil > Agricultural land | place: USA: Georgia...
AGGTCGCGCCGCGCCACGGCCCCGGCCAGGTCCACGGCTTCATTCAGGGGGCGCACAATGCTGCGGGTGATCAGCGCCGCCGTGGCCAATCCAATAAGCACGGCAATCAGGCCCAGGGCGATGGTGAGGCTGCGCCCCCAAAGAATGCCCTCATTGCTGTCCTGAATGGCATTGGCCAGTTGTTCATTCTGAAACGTGGCCAGGCTTTCCAGCTCGTCGACGTAGGCCCCAAGCAGACGCGGCATGTCGTCCCTGAAGAATCGCGCCGCGCCTGTCCGGTCCCCGGCATCAACCAGCTTCATCCCTGCTTCCCGTTGCTGCAGATATTCTTTCCGGTGTTCCTGACTGGATTCCAGGATGGAGCGCGCCTCGGGCAGGGCGATTTTTTCATGCAGTTCAGTATAGATGTCGTCAATCCGCGCCTGAGTCTGTTGCAGCTGATCGCCAAAAAACTTCAGGTCGGCACCGTAGGTGAGTCGGCCAAGTGCCTGGACCTGGTTGCCATTGAGTTCCACTTGTCCGATGAGCTCGTTGACCAGGTTAGTGACATCCTGCCGTTCCTGCAGATAATGATTGACGTTATACGTAGCCGTCATGCGCCAGATTCCGGTCGATGCAATGGCCAGCATGAGAAAAATAGTGGCTCCAAACCCAGCCAACAATCGTGTACTGATCTTGACCTTGCGCACGAGATACCCCTTTGGTTATTGAAAGAAAACAAAGCTTTGTGTTTCTTTTCTCCTGATCATTAATGTTTTGATGCAGGAATAGTCAAATATGACTTTCTGGTTGCGAGTATACACATTTGGTCTCAGAGCTTACTTGATATATCGTGACAATGTGACTTGATTACCTCGATGAAAGCGAGTCTGCATGCTTGTCAACGCTGATTTTTCCCAACCGGTCACGATTACCCCTTCCCAGCACAAGTGGATTGCTTCGCCCCAGCGTGGTGTTGAACGCATCATGCTGGACCGCATCGGTACAGAGGTCGCCCGGGCGACCAGCATCGTGCGATACGCACCTGCATCCAGCTTCCCGCGCCACAGACACGAAGCGGGCGAGGAAATTCTTGTGCTCTCGGGGGTTTTCTCCGACGAGTCCGGACATTATCCTGCCGGCTGGTATATCCGCAACCCGCCTGGATCATCGCATCGACCGTATACGGATGAAGGCGCCACCATATTTGTCAAGCTCAGGCAAATGGCCTCGGCCGAAAAGGGTCGTGTCTGCATCGATACGAACAATTCGGCCTTGTGGCGGCACGACACCAATGGTCATGCATTTTGTCCCCTGTTTATCGGCAATGTCGAAGAAGTCTGTCTGCGGCGCCTCACCGGAGTGCAGACGTTATCGCTTGCCGGCACGGGCGGAGCGGAGATCCTGGTGGTGTCGGGCAAGCTGGCCATTGATGGTCAGGTGTATCCGGCGGCAAGCTGGCTTCGTTATCCTGCTGGCTCTATGCCCGTTGTGCAGGCCTTTGGCAAGGAAGCGACTTTCTACATCAAGACCAGCCATCTGGGTGTGTCATGACGCAGCTTCCCGGCAACCGCAAGGCCTTGGACAATAGCCGGGAGCAGACCCGTTTTCATACAGTGGGGCACTCCAATCTGGATCTGTCCGACTTCATTGCATTGCTGGGCAAGGCTTCCATCGACATGGTGGTGGACGTGCGCCGATACCCCGGGTCAAGGGCCTTTCCACAATACAATCAACAACGGCTGGCCGATGCCTTGCGGCAGGCGGGCATGCAGTATTGCCATCTTTCCGGTCTGGCGGGGCGGCGCAAGAAGCAGGGCATGGATCCGGACATCAACGGTGCGTGGAAGAACCAGAGCTTTCACAATTATGCGGATTACGCACTGGGTGAGGCGTTTCAAGATGACTTGCACAAGCTCGTCAGGCTCGGAAAAACACATCAGGTGGCCATCATGTGTGCAGAAGGCGTGTGGTGGCGCTGCCATAGAAGAATTATTACCGACTATCTGCTGGCGTCCGAACATGCCGTGAATCACATCATTGGGTCAAGCATGGAACCAGCACGGCTGACCGACTTCGCCCGGATCGGGCCAGCAGGCAGCGTGACCTACCCGGTCTCTGCGTCTGTGCCGGACTGAGGTAGTGCCTGACGATTCCACATGGTGCCCATGCGTGCAAGCCGTAGCGGCAGGGGTTTGCTGCGTGATGTTCAGTATTCTTGATGGTATCCATCGATATTCTCCGCTGGATTTATGCAAACCCACTGACTAACATACATTTCTCGGTCATAAATACTGATTTTCAAATGAGAAAAAAGATAACCTCTTCATCAGGCGGGCAATACCATATCATTTCCAGGCTGCTTCACTGGCTGATTGCCATCATGATACTGGGCATGCTGGCACTGGGCTTTTATATGGTTGATCTGCCCCTGTCGCCCGACAAGCTCAAGCTGTACTCATGGCATAAATGGACAGGCGTTTCCATCTTCTTGCTGGTGTTGCTGCGTCTGGCCTGGCGGTTTCGCCATCGGCCCCCTGCCATGCCGGCGCACTTTTCCCCCGCGGTCAGGATCGCGGCCACAGCCGGTCATGGTGTGCTGTACGTTCTCATGCTGGCTATTCCGCTCAGCGGCTGGCTCATGAGCTCAGCCAAGGGCGTGCAGACTGTCTGGTTCGGGGTGTTGCCGCTCCCGGACCTGCTCCCTGAAAACGAGGTCCTGGGCGACACGCTTCTGGCCGTGCATGTCAATCTGAACCTGATCATGCTTGCAGCCATTGCTGGCCATGTGCTCATGGCACTCAAGCATCACTTTATCGATGGTGACGACACCTTGCGGCGCATGTCATTCGCTCGCCGTCAGTGACCATTCAGCGGTGCGTCCCCTGTGTGCGCCACTTCCCGAATATTCTTTCAACCATCAAGAGCTATTTTCATCATGTCATACAAGCAATTATTCAAGGCCAGCAGCCTGGCCGCCTGCCTTTCATTGGTTCTCGTTCCGTTCAGCGGCGCACTGGCGGCCGAATACGGCACCGTACTGCCCGACGAAAGCACCATTCAGTTCGGCTATCAGCAAATGGGTGTCAACATGAACGGCAAGTTCACCCGCTTCGAAGGCGATCTCTCCTTTGACCCCGGCAATCCCGAGGACGGGCAGGCATCGTTTCAAGTGGACCTGTCCAGTGTCGATACCGGCACCTCGGATGGCAACGACGAAGTGGTCGGCAAAGACTGGTTCAATGTGGATGCACACCCGACAGCAAGCTTCGAGTCAGACAAGATAAGTGTGACTGGCGAGGGACAATACGATGTCAGTGGTGTGCTCACCATCAAGGGCATTGAACAGGATGTCACCGTACCCGCAGTGTTTCACGAAGAAGCCGGCAAGGGGATATTCGAGGCCGAGTTTGTCATTCAGCGAGGCGATTATTCCATTGGTGAAGGCTCGTGGTCGACCTTCGATATCGTTGCCAATGAGGTCACCATCAATGTGCAGATAGCCGCTGAGGCCAACTGACCATTATCCCAGGTGCAGACACTCTCTCATTGCCTGTCCGAACTCAAATCGTTTTTCCTGACTTTTTCAATCAATCATTCAATTCTGGAGAAAATCACCATGCGTTTCATTACCCGTTTTGCAGCTGGTCTGGCCCTCACCGGTCTGATGGTTTCCCCCCTGATGGCTGAGCCCGTTACCTACGGCATAGACAGCACCCACACCTTCCCCCGGTTCAGCTATGACCACATGGGTTTTTCCACCCAGGTCAACCGGTTTACCAACACAACGGGCACCATTGTCTACGACAAGGAAGCCAACACGGCAGAAGTGGATATCGTCATTGACATGACGTCGGTACAGACCGGCGCCGAAAGTTTCAATGGCCATATACAGGGTGAAGATTTCTTTGATACGGCCAACCATCCTGAAGCCACCTTCAAGTCCACCGACGTTCATTTTGAAGACGGTGTGCCAAGCACCATCGACGGCGAACTGACCATCAAGGGCATCACCAAGGCCGTGACGCTGGAAGTGCAGCGCTTCAACAATGCCGAACACCCCATGCTGGAACGTGATGCCATTGGTGCCGATGCCACCGTCATGGTCAAGCGCAGCGATTTCGAGGCCGACAAATACGCCCCCCTCATCAGTGACGATGTGCGCATTGATATCGCCCTGGAAGCGATTGCGCAATAAGCCATTTCCTGATCAGGCCAGCACGTCCAAACCGGCACGAGAGTAAACGTGCCGGATGTTGGCGTGCCGGCTATCCTGTTGCCCGTGCAAGCGGGTACGTATCTTGCTTCTCTTGCCATTACCCTGATTTTCATCCCACGAAAAGGAAGCAAGATGAATAAATCTGATATTCCCGCCAGACAGAGAGCAGCGCTTGGCATGCTGATTGATGACCACAGAAAAGTGGCCAAACTTGTTGACGAATATGAATCGGAAACACGCAAGACGAACCAGAAAGAAATTATCGATCAGGTCGGTACAGCATTGCTTGCCCATACCGAAATAGAAGAAAAACTGTTTTATCCCTGGCTGCGAGAAAAAGATGCCGATACGTTTGACGACATGCTGGACGAAGCCATTGTTGAGCACGCCAGCATAAAAGACATCGTGGCGGATCTGCGCAAGATGGAGCCAGGCGATGATTTATATGATGCTAAAGTCACGGTCATCAGTGAGTTTGTCGAGCACCACGTCAAGGAAGAGGAAGACGAGATGTTCAAGGCCGTCATTGATAACAATATCGATCTGAACGGCCTGGACAAGAAAATGACGGAGATGAAAGACACGTTTCTTTCCGACATGGGAGGCTGAATCGTTGTCCATGATGCGAGTCCGGGCACGCGACTTGCTGGGAGCAGTCAACACAAGTGTTGTGTAATTTCTGAAAGTGGGAGATCAATGATGGAACAGAGAGATCAGACACCCGGCACACAGGCAGCCGATCGCGGCGCTGATATCGTGGGCGGCCCCAAGTCCGGAACCAGCGGTCCCGGGCCGGAAGTGATGGCAGCAAAGACACTGCAATCCAACGATGTCTACAACCTGGAGGACGAAAAGCTGGGATCAATTCAAGAAATCATGCTGGACGTCCAGCACGGTCGCATTGCCTATGCCGTGCTTTCTCATGGGGGCATGCTGGGCCTGGGCGACAAGCTCTACGCCATCCCCTGGAGTGCCCTGACGCTGGATACAGACAACAAGCGCTTCATTCTGGATATCAGCACTGACAGGCTGAGCGAGGCCGATGGCTTTGACAAGGATAACTGGCCCAGCATGGCAGACGAGATCTGGGCAAGGCAGGCTTATGACTTTTACGGGCAGCCACCTTACTGGCAGGGCCCCATGTAGCTGGTTCATTTCACTTGATGGCCGACCGCCACACCGGATCGTGACCAGCGTTTCAAACAAAGCCCTTGATCCTGAACTGCACCCCGAAAGTTGGACACCTGTCCAACCTTCGGGGTGTTTTTCATGGCGAAGATTCAGGGTTGGCGATGGCCGTTGCTAGCCGGATTGCTTGCCCTCCTGAACGGCGCGCTCCAGATCAGCGTCGGTGAGTATGGCCTCATCTGGATCGGCAGTATTGCCCGACGCTGGGGCAAACTGCAGTCGTTCCATGTACGGCGTGGGTTTGTTGCGCCGATAATCCAGAAACTCCCTGGCGTAATAGTCGCGCGCTTCCTCAACCGATTTGGTGCCTGTCGCGATATCATGCATGAGGTTGAGTGCCAGAAAATTGGCCTGCTCATCGTGACAGCGTGCTGAAACCTCCCCCTTGGTGCGGTCAATGACGACACTGCCGTCAAACAGATAAAGATCTTGTGTCTTGTGGTCAGGAAACCGATAGTCGATCACGGATTCAACGGAATCCAGGTGCGGCGTGGGAAAGTTGTGATCGTGGACTTCTCGGGAGGCGACAATGCGTTTCCATGGTCCTGGCTGGTGCCACACAACCCAGCTTTCCATGACTTCGTCCGGGTCACCGTACTGCTCGACCACAAGTTGGGCTGCTTCCCGAGCGTTTTCAGGCCATTCCCGTATGGCCGGTGCGTAAGTGGTGGATGCCATGATTCCTCCATTTGAGCGTAATGTGATCTCGTCCTTTCCCCTGTTTTGCAGCGATATGCTCAGCAATAATCGTGCCGGCCCGGTCAATAATGTATCCTGCGATGTTCTACCGATGGGATCTTCAACTGATGCCGGTATTTGGTAACTGTACGGCGCGCCACCACGATACCGTTGTCGGCCAGGCTGCGGGCCAGGGCAACGTCTGAAAGGGGTTGTTTGCCGTCTTCAGCGTCTACCAGCTCTTTGATAAGGGCACGAACGGCCGTGGCGGAGCAGGTGCCAGCGCTTGCCGTGTTCAATTCGCGCGAGAAAAAGTGCCGGAAGGCATACAAGCCTCGGGGTGTGAGCATGTATTTTCCATCCGTCGCACGAGAGACGGTGGACTCATGAACATCAATATCCTGCGCCAACTCGTGCAGGGTCAGTGGCCGCAGGGCAACATCACCGTACTCGAAAAAGCGGTGCTGGCGTTTGAGAATGGCCTCGGCAACACGAATGATGGTGGCGTAGCGCTGCTCCATGTTCTGTATGAGCCAGCGTGCTTCCTGCAGTTCACGCCTCAGAAGGTTTCGGCTGCCATCGGTAGCGTGGCGCAGATAGTCCACGTATCGGGTTTGCAGGCAGGCGCGCGGCATGGCCGCGTCATTGAGGCGGACGCGCCATCCTGCGTCATCCCGGTCAACAATGACGTCCGGTATGGCATAGGCAACGGGGCTGTTGTCGTAACGCCGGCCGGGCCGGGGATCAAGCTGGCGAATCATCTGGCAGGCTTGGCTCAGTGTGTGGTCATCAGTCTGCAACGCTTCTCGCAGGCCGGTCCAGTCGTTGCGTCCGAGGCGCTCGAGATGGTCACCGACGATGGCCGCGGCCAGTTCGCGTACCGTGTCGGTTTCAGAATCGTCTACGGGTGCCTGCAGCTGCAACAACAGACATTCGCGCAGATCGCGTGCAGCAATACCGGGGGTCAGGAGCTGTTGCACGGTGTGCAGGGCGGCCCGCCATTCGGCCGGCGCAACCTTCGGTCTGAAGTCATTTGCTTCTGGCAGATTTTCCAGGTTTTGGCGCATATAGCCGTCTTCATCAAGCGAATCAATGATGTAGTTGGCTAGCAGGTAGTCGCGCTGGGAAAGCGAGAGGGTGCCCAGTTCCATCAGCAGACACTCGTATAGTGAACGGCTTGCCGGTGCGCCGGAGACCGGGTCAACATCATTGTGGTGGCGCGGGGCAGGATAGTTGCCCGCACCGACTGGCTCGGGTGTTTTCGTGCCTTGTGGCGAGGTTGACGCCGATGGTTCTGGCAGCCTGTCTGCATGACTCGGGACACCCGCGTCATCATCCGGGTCTTCAAGAAAAGGGTTGGTTCCCAGAGCGTGCTGGACGGCCTGCTGAAACTCCGGTACGGACATCTGTAAATACTTCAGCGATTGCTGCAACCGAGGGGTCAGCACCGTCTCTTGCTGTATCCGCATGTCCAGTTTCAATTCGGGCACCACAAGCTCCTGTTGTCAGCCATCCTCTTCTTCATGGTAGTGCATAAGAATCCGTCCTGCCAGCGTCCGCAAGTCGGGCACGCTACTTGCTGCAGGGTTGTAGCGTGGGCATGGTTGTCCACGGCGACAAGCAACAGGAAAGGAGAATCAATATGCAGGATTCCGTACCTCTGGCCGGACAGGTGGTTGTGGTCACCGGTGCTGGCAGTGGACTGGGCGCGGCACTGTGTCAGCAACTGGCTGCCGAGCGTGCCCATGTCTTTGCCTTTGATATCAACGAGCCGGGCCTCAGGGAAATGGCATCCAGACTGTCGGACGACGGAATGGACGTGCAGGCCATGGCCGGAGACGTAGGCACGGTGGCTGATGTGCAAGCCATTTTCAAAGAGGCGACGGTACAGCATGGAGGGGTGGACGCGGTGATCAACTGCGCCGGTATCGACGTGACGGCCCCGATTGAAGATGTCGATGTTGACGACTGGGAGCGCGTATTGCGTACCAATCTGACAGGCCCCTTTATCTTGTCAAAACTTGCGCTGGCAGCCCTGCGGCCCAGTGGCCACATTGTGAATGTCGCCTCAACGGCGGCGCGGCGTGGCTGGCCCAATGCCAGTGCCTATCACGCCAGCAAGTGGGGGCTGGCCGGTCTGTCGCAGGCCCTGCACGCCGAGTTGCGTCCGCGCGGCATCAAGGTGAGCGTGGTGATAGCAGGAGGGATGCAGACGCCCTTTCTCCTGGACCGTTTCCCTGACATTGATGTCATGTCACTGCAGGATCCGGCAAGGGTGGCGCGCGCGATCTGCTTTGTGCTGACACAACCTGAAGACAGTGTCGTGCCGGAGATCATGGTGCTTCCCATGAAAGAAACATCCTGGCCCTGAACAGCAAGTACAAGACAAGGAGAGTGCGATGTACACCCTGGGAATCAATGCGGCATTTCATGATTGTTCTGCGGCCCTGGTGCGTGACGGCAAGGTCATTGCCGCTGCGGAAGAGGAGCGATTTACCCGGATCAAGCACGGCAAGCGTCCGGTTCCCTTTACCGCATGGCAGTTGCCGTTTCATGCCATGGACTATTGCCTGTCCGAAGCAGACATTGAACTGGCGGATGTTGAGCATATTGCCTATTCGTTTGATCCGGCTTTGCTGCCCCAGGATGGCGTGACTGACACAGGGGAGATCCGGTTACCGCTGGAACCGTCCGCCAATTGGGCTCCTGAGCAGGGGCGCTCACCTTGGGATCCCTTGTTCCTGTGCTACATGATCAATGCGCCCCGACAACTTGCCGCAGGAGCGCCTTTGCATGTTGCCAAACGGTTTGCCGGCACGTCGCTGGATGACATTCAGTCCAGGTGGATCTTTCTTGATCATCATCTTTGTCACGAGGCCAGTGCCTGTCTTGCATCGCCCTTCGAGACGTCAGCTGTGCTGACCATGGATGGTCGGGGGGAAGGGGTCACCACCAGTTATGGGCATTTTTCAAAAGGCGGTTACCGGCGCATCAAGCAGATTTCCATGCCAAATTCCCTTGGTTTGCTCTATGAAGCCGTGACCCGGCATCTGGGGTTTCTGCATGCCAGCGACGAATACAAGGTCATGGCATTGGCTTCCTACGGACAGCCCGCCTTGCTGCCTGTGTTTCGCGAACTCCTCAAGAAAGAAGAAGAGGGCGGCTTTTCGCTTCATGCCGTTGACTTGGCTACGCATCTGGGCCCTGCCCGTAGACCGGGTGAAGCCCTCGAAGCGCAGCACATGGATATTGCGCGCTCGCTGCAGGCCGTGCTGGAAGAAACGGTGATGCACATGGTCGACTGGTTGCATGGCCAGACCGGAGAAAGCAGTCTTTGCATGGCCGGGGGCGTCGCCTTGAATTGCGTCATGAATTCGCGGGTAGCTCGTGAAGGCCCTTTCGAACGGGTCTGGGTGCAGCCAGCAGCCGGTGACAGCGGGACAGCGCTGGGTGCTGCGCTGTATCAGGATCACAAGGTGCGTGCGGCATCCCGTCGGTGGACCATGACCCATGCATCCCTGGGGCCTGCATTTGATGATGAGTCCATTGAACAGGTCTTGCAGCTTGCCCAGGTTCCCTATCGCAAGGTATCTGACCTGCCTGCCGTAACGGCCGATCTGCTCGCCGAAGGCAAGGTGGTCGCATGGTTTCAGGGTCGGATGGAGTTCGGGCCTCGGGCGCTGGGCAACCGTTCCATACTGGCATCGCCCGTGGATCCGGCCATGCAGGAACGCTTGAACGGCCTGAAGGATCGCGAGGACTTTCGCCCAGTGGCCCCCGCGGTAGTTGAGGAATGTGCCCATGAATGGTTTGAGCCGACCAGTGGTGCGGGCATACATGCGCCATTCATGCTGTTTGTGTACAACGTGTTGCCGCATCAAGCTTCACGTATCCCCGCCGTGCGTCATATTGACGGCTCGGCCCGCGTGCAGACCGTCAGCCATTCTGAACATCCGGAATATTATGAGTTGTTGCGCGCTTTTGAGGCCCGCACAGGTGTGCCGGTTCTGGTCAACACCTCGTTCAATACACGCGGCCGTCCCATCGTCTGCACGCCGCGCGACGCCCTGGAGGCATTTTTTACCTCGCCACTGGATGCACTGGCCATGGGCAGTTTTCTCATTGAGAAGACAGTGGGCGCACAGGCAACAAAATGAACAGCTCTTTTGAGACGCCAGACTGGCAGGCAGGCAGCGGCATTCTGGTTCTGTCGCCACATTTTGATGATGCCGTACTCAGTTGTGGCGCCTTTCTGGCGCAGCATCCGGGTGCGACGGTGCTGACCGCTTATGCGGGCCAACCTGGGTATGATGTCCCGGCTCCACAATGGGATAGGCGTTGCGGGTTTGTCAACGCACGGCAAGCCATGTTGACGCGCAGCCAGGAAAACTGGCGGGCCCTGGAAATACTGCAGGCCAGAAATGAGCAGCTTCATATGCTTGACAGTCAGTATGGC
>Ga0079226_10004606_pt1 | contig 10518 bp, 11 predicted proteins | sample Poulit2014_FD_76345 | JGI IMG/M metagenome (GOLD analysis project Ga0079226, IMG submission 76345) | Agricultural soil microbial communities from Georgia to study Nitrogen management - Poultry litter 2014 | ecosystem: Environmental > Terrestrial > Soil > Agricultural land | place: USA: Georgia...
AGAGAAATAGCGTGCATATTCTTTTTCACATATGAAATAAAGTGAAAATAATAGCACATTACCCCAGATAAACAGCTGAATTAGTTTGAAATAGATGACCTGGAATAATGTGCTAGTTTACAGGACATGCATCCCTGCTGTCCAAATAGGAGTCGCTCATACCCAATCAAATATCCATGCACCGAATGAGAATATTTTTATCGATGACTTTGTTCAAGGAATAAAGGCGACAGCTAATGTTATCCATTACATGGGCTAATTGAGTATCAATGTTCAGAATGTTACTTAAATAGTAAACAACAGATGTGCATTTTGGCACATCTATTTGATAAAAATATAATATTATAATATTTAATATCAGGATGGTGATTGCTTATGGAAAAATCGGGTGCAGCAGACATCACACATAATGTAAGGTTTACGTTCAATGGACGGAAGCTTCATGGAAAACCAGGTCAAACAGTGGCAGCAGCGCTTTTTTTGAACGGTATCAAAAAACTGGGTGTCAGCAGAAAGTTGAAACAACCCCGGGGAATGTATTGTGGAAGTGGGAGATGTTGCAGCTGTTTCGTAACGGTGGATGGTATCGATCATGTCTTGAGTTGTATGACGTTGTTGGAAAATGGCATGGTGGTTCAGTCCAATGACTGTGATCCTGATATTAGGAGGCGGGATGATGGAAACTGATATGTTGGTCATCGGTGGTGGTCCGGCAGGACTATGCGCGGCATATGAAGCTGCATACGCAGGACACAAGGTAACGATTGTCGACGAATCATTCCGGATGGGTGGGCAATTGAAACAACAAACACAAGTACTGGACCTCCCTTATTTTATGACTGATCAATCCGGCAAGGATTTATGTGTCGAATTGATTGAACGATTAAAAACGTATGATGTAACGTTTTTACCGCAACATATAATGGTCGGAGCCTATGAAAATGGGAATATCGGTGTGACGGATGGTCATAAGACCCATTCCATAAGGTTCAAAAGAGCAATCATGGCCACTGGTGCCTCTGAAAATCCCATTCCGTTCAAAGGTTGGACTCTTCCGGGTGTGATGACAATCGGGGGAGCTCAGATTTTATTGAATCGAGAAGGGGCCTTGGAAGAGGGCAATGTCGTTATTATCGGTATAAATGAATTATCGGTTGGCATTATTGATCAATTCAAGCAAAAAGGGGTGGATGTTTCCGCCATCATTGATGGAAGCTTGGAAAGTGAAGCATGTTCACAGAAGGTCAAAGATGAATTGGCAAATATGGATATACCCATTTACAACAATGTCACGAGCATTCAGGCAAAAGGCTCAGGTGAAGTGAAACAAGTATTGATAGAATATCAAGGTTCGGAAGTAAGCTTCGAGGTTGATTTAGCTTGTGTAAGTGGAGGATTGAGCCCAATATTGGAACCTTTTCAAGTGCTTGGGTGTGAATTGGCATATCAGGAATCGTTAGGTGGCTGGGTTCCAAAATATACTGAAACATTTCAAACGAGTGTGCCAAATATCTACGTAGCGGGGAATGCAGCGGGTATTACATCTATGAAGGCCATTATATTGATGGGGCATATTGCCGGAATCAATGCTGTAAATAATCTAGACCGTAAAACGGTCAATGTAAAAAGAATCACTAAATTGACCCATGCATTATTCGAATCCGAAAGTGGCATGAAAGTTGAAGAGGGGAGAAAAAAACTATTCAACGCATACAAAATGCAAACAGCAAGAGAACAATCAATCAAGAAGGGGGCATTATGAATGGATTCATCGACAATCGTTTGCAGGTGTGAAGAAATTAACATCGATGAGATTAAAACTGCTCTCAAAATGGGTGCGCTAGAATTCGACGATGTCAAGCGGCTGACTCGATGCGGAATGGGTCCATGCCAGGCTAAGACATGCATGCATCTTGTGAATCAAATCATTCATGAACAGACTGGTATTCCATTATCTCGTTTAAACGTTCCACGTATGAGGATGCCTTTAAAACCGACAAGAATAGGTGTTTTGGCAAGCGCAGATGAGGGTTCATCGATTGCTTCCATATTTGAAGAGTCTGTTCAAGAATTGGATGGTAATAGTGATGGGTACTAACTATGATGTCATTATTATTGGCAGTGGTGTAGTGGGGAGCAGCATAGCATATCACCTTTCCGAACGAAAAAACAAGGCAGTGTTGGTCATCGACCAGTCGTTTCCATTGGCGGGGACATCCGGATCGACGCAGGCATGGGTCTGGGTCCACAATAAAACACCATCTTGGTATGCGGAACTCAACATGTTCAGCGCTGAATTGTATCCATTTCTGGAAAGGAAAATAGGTGATGTGGAATATAATCGGACAGGCGGTATCGCCCCTTTTTTTAATGAAGAAGATAGGGAACGGGCTCTTCGTCTGGTCGAGGAACAGGCTAAGGTCGGTATCGAAGTTGAGGTGTTGAACAATGAACAGGTGCGTGCCAAAGAACCGTCTCTATCAAACAGTATAGCTGGAGCGACATATAGCCGGATAGACGGGAACGTCAACCCGTTCCGTTTGGTTGAGCTTTATATCAAAGCGGCAAAAAAAAATGGCGTTCAATTTTCGTTTTACAATGCAGTGACAGATGTCGAAACATCCGGTGAGACATTCAACATCACGACTGAAAAAGAAACATTCACATGTGAAAAGCTGATCATGGCAGCGGGGCCGTGGACACATGAGCTTGGCAAATTGTTACATCTTGATATTCCCGTCAAACAGGTGCGTGGTCAAATCATCGTGACCGAGCCCCTGTCACCTTTCCTGAGTCACACGATAGGAGGTGTCAGACAGGCTGATAATGGTGAAGTGTTGATTGGCTATTCACATGAACATGTAGGGTATGACAGACGAACGACTATGGACGTCATCCAAGATACGGCGAGTATGGCCATGCGCTTTATTCCCGATCTTAAAAAAGCGAATATAGTCCGGTGTTTTTCCGGTATTCGAGCGTTGCCAGAAGATGGACTTCCTATTTTAGGGAAGGTGCCTTATTGGGAAAATCTTTATATAGCTGCCATGCATAGTGGCATTACATTATCGCCATTGGTCGGTACGTTGATGACGGAGCTTCTCAATGAGGGAGATACCTCCATTGACCTCCATCGTTTTCGTCTTGACCGGTTTGAAGGGCACACCATTGGTTAGCAGTCTTGAAAGTTATTCAGCAGAGAGGATACACATCCTTAGGACATAATCAGATTGATATAAAAAAATGGAGGGATTTATCATGAAATTGGTCGTTTATTTAGCTGGGGAGATACACAGTGATTGGCGTGGAGATTTGAAGGAAGAAGCAGAGGCGAAAGATTTGCAGTTGGAATTTGTCGGGCCGCAAACGAATCATCAACAATCAGACGATATCGGTGAAGACATCATCGGAAAACAACCTGGAAAATTGTACAGGGACGATGCTGCATCAGATATCAATAATTTGCGGACACAGGTGTTGATGCAGAAGGCAGATATTGTCATTGCCAAATTTGGCGAGGAGTATAAGCAATGGAATACCGCGATGGATGCAAGCGCAGCGACGACCTTAAATAAGCCATTGATCATCATCCGTCCGGAATCCCTTATCCATCCGCTAAAGGAACTATCCAATAAGGCGAATGTCACCGTCGAAAATAATGAACAGGCTTTGAAGGTCCTTGAGTATATTTTTGCATAGTTCATTCGTACTGCCATGTGATTGAAGGAGGGTGAGACGATGCATGCCATGTTGTTTTGCAGGAAATGAAGTCTGAAAAGTTCGTCAACTAAACTTTAAGAAGGAGGAACACGTCAATGAGCCTTAAGAGATTTTATGTGTTTGGATTGTTTGTCTTTATTGCCTACTTGGGTGCCTGTGGGACATCTGGCATTGATTCAAATGACAATGGCAGTGACGATGATAAAGAATTGGTCATCGCCCAACCAAACGATCTGAATTCACTTGACCCACAGGATGCATTGAGTACATCAGTTGAAAGAGTCATGCGGAATATGCATGCTAGGTTATTCATGCGGGACCAGGATATGGGTGTTGTGCCTGACTTGGTCGAGTCCTATGACAATGAGGATGATGTGACATGGCACTTCACTTTAAAAGAAGATGCAACGTTCCACAATGGTGATGATGTGACAGCTGAAGACGTCAAGTTCAGTTTAGAGCGCGTCATGGAGGATGATACGTTAAAGGAATACCCCTATTTCAAGCAGTTGAAGGAAGTGAATGTGCTTGATGACCATAAAGTGGAAATCATAACGGATGGCCCGATGCCGACCATTGAATATGTCCTCGCTAAAAGTGGTGCTGATATCATGCCGAGAGATTATGTGGAAGAGGTGGGGATCGAAGAATACAAGAAAGAACCTATCGGAGCTGGCCCCTATCAATTTGTTGAACGAAAGATAGACGACAAAATCGTTCTGGAGAAGTATGATGATTATTTTGGAGATGAACCGGTGTGGGATACGGTGACTATCAAGGCCATCACAGAAAACTCCACACGTGTCGGGGAGCTGTTGTCCGGAAATGTCGATTTGATTACAGATGTGACGTCAAATGAACAGGAGCGAATTGAATCAAATGATGGGACATCTGTCGTACAAGGTGAATCGACCCGTGTCATGTTGTTGATGAATCGCATGACGGAAGGGTATGCTACTGCAGATCCGAAAGTACGTGAGGCAATTGACTTGGCCATTGATCAGGGGGCGATTGTTGATTCGGTTCTCGGAGGATCCGGAGTTCCAGTCCGATCTCGCGTTCCGGAGGGGGTGCTGGGCTCTAATCCAGATCTATATGATGCGTATGTCTATGATCCCGAAAAAGCGAAAGAATTATTGAAAGAGGCTGGCTATGAAGATGGCCTTGATATTACATTGACATCGCCGAAAGGGCAATATCCCCATGATGGTCAAGTGGCCGAGCTTATAGCTTCCATGCTGAAAGAAGTCGGAATCAATGTTGAATTGGACTTGATGGAGCCGGGAACGTTTACTGAAAAATATACGAATAATGAAAACGAAGAACTGATTATGATTGGTTTGGCAGATGGCTTGATGGATGCATCTTACTCCCTTGTTCACTATACAATCGATCGTGCCAAGGGCCAGACCGATTATCACAATGAGGAAGTAGATGAATTATACAAAAAAGCGACTCAGACACTTGATGAGGGTGAACGGATTGATATGTACCAGGAAATCCAGGAAGTTGTTGCAGAAGAACGACCACATACCTTTTTGTATCAGGATAAAACCAATTATGGAGTGTCAGATGCCATCGAGTTTGAACCGCGCTTAGATGAAACAACTTATTTTGATGCCATTCAACCTAAATAAAAGCGAATGGTGAAAATCATAGTGCTGTAGTATTGGTGGGAAGGTTATAGCCTTGCCACCAATCCCTTCAGGTGATTAGAACGGATTTTTTATAGTGTCCTAGCGTTTTGTTGTTGTATGTTAGGTCTGAAATAAAGAGGCTAACTTTCATTAGGTGGGAAAATATGAAAAAATACATTTTTAAAAGGCTATTAGAAGTTATTCCAGTGTTGTTCATCATAACATTCGTCGTCTTTCTATTGATGTATCATGCAGGCGATCCAGTTGCCATCATGTTACCGGAAGATGCGAGTCCTGAAGATCGTGAAGTGCTACGCGAATCTCTTGGGTTGAATGAACCTTTTTTCATTCAGTATGTTGACTTTATCAAACATATTGTGACGGGAAATTTCGGGGAATCAATCCACTATAAGACGGATGCATTCCAGCTTGTCCTGGAGAGGCTACCCAATTCATTTCAATTGGCAGGTATGGCGATGTTGGTTGCTTTGATGATTGCGATTCCGCTGGGAATTTGGTCAGCCAACAAACGAAATTCTTTCACAGATTTGTTTATAACAGGAACATCAGTCCTGGGAAAGGCGATGCCGAACTTTTGGCTGGGTATTATGTTGATTTTGTTCTTTGCTGTCACGATACCAATTTTCCCTGTTTCGGGAAGCGGGACGGTCATGCATATGATCCTGCCTGCCATTACACTTGGAACATCGATTGCAGCGGAAATTACCCGGTTGGTCCGGTCCTCGATGTTGGATACACTAGGTCAGGACTACATACGGACGGCGACAAGTAAAGGGGCGTCGAATCAGAAGGTTGTCTTTTATCATGCATTCCGTAATACTTTGATCCCTGTTTTAACCATCACAACACTACAACTTTCCATGTTGGTGAGTGGTTCGATTATCACCGAACAGGTTTTTCAGTGGCCGGGCATCGGTTTATTGCTTGTACAGGCCGTCAACTTCCGTGATATGGCTGTCGTACAGGCGGCGGTATTTGTCATTGCATTTCTGGTGATCATAATCAATTTAATCACAGATATCATTTACGTCATTGTGGACCCACGAATCAAATACAGTTAGGGGAGATGCGTCTTGAGCGAGGTTACATTGGAACAGAAAAGAAGCAAACCAAACAGGAGTAAGTTGCTCATCACATTGAAATTATTGGCAGAGAGTAAAACAGGATTGTTAGGGCTCATCATTTTGGTAATCGTGTCGATTACTACATTATTTGCCAATTTCATTGCGCCCTTCGACCCGACAGAACCTCATTTGCAGGATACGTTGCTACCTCCCGCCTGGCAGGAAGAGGGGAAGAGTTCCTACTTACTGGGAACGGATGAATTAGGACGGGATGTGTTCAGTAGAGTTCTCTACGGGGCACGAATTTCGTTGATTGTTGGTTTCCTTTCTGTTGCGGTTGCAGGAATCATTGGGTTATTTGTCGGTGTGTTGGCAGGGTATTTCGGTAAGTGGGTTGATCAGGTATTGATGCGGTTAGTCGATTCTTTTCTTTCCATCCCGAGTATTCTGTTTATCATGGTTATCTTGACGATGTTTTCGCCAGGCCTATGGATGCTTATTTTAGTGATCGGTCTGACAACGTGGATCAACTATGCAAGAATCATTCGGGGTGAAGTGTTGAGCTTGAGAGAAAGGGAATACGTCAAAGCATCGTTATCCATTGGAACAAGTCATTGGACCATCATTAAAAAGAATCTGATTCCCAATGTCATGTCAACGTTTATCGTTGTGTCAACACTCAGTGTCGCAACGACGATTATTTTGGAGGCATCTCTAAGTTTCCTTGGGATTGGCATACAGCCCCCGGATGTATCACTTGGGGGTATGTTGAATGATGGGCGGGATTACTTGGCTAGTCATTGGTGGATGAGTACCTTTCCCGGGTTGGCGATTACGGTCATTGTTTTGAGTATCATTTTTCTGGGTGATTGGTTAAGGGATGTACTTGACCCAAGACTATAAGGAGGAATAGGGAATTGAGCTTACTTGAAGTCAAGAATTTGCATACAGAATTCGAAACGACGCATGAAACGATTCGCGTGTTGAACGGAGTTTCTTTCTCGGTTGAAAAAGGAAAAGTTTTAGGTCTGGTTGGTGAATCGGGGTGTGGAAAAAGTGTCACTTCCTTATCGATATTACAGCTGCTTGGTGGTAAAGGGAAAATAAAATCGGGTGAAATCAATTTTAAGGGACAAGACATATCAAAGGTTTCAGAAAAAGAAATACGGAAGATACGAGGAAATGAAATCTCGATGATTTTCCAAGAGCCGCTAACATCATTAAATCCATTGATTCGTATAGGTAAACAAATAGCGGAGTCGATACTTTTACATGACCAAAACGCTTCAAAGAATGAAGCACAAGAGCGTGCCTTGGAATTAATGAAAACAGTCGGTATTCCGCAGGCGCATGAAAAATTCAGTCACTATCCCCACCAATTATCCGGGGGTATGCGCCAAAGAGTTATGATCGCCATCGCTTTGGCGTGCGAACCGGAATTATTGATAGCTGATGAACCAACGACAGCTTTGGATGTGACGATACAAAAACAAATTTTAGGCCTGATGAAAAAAGCGGCAAGGGAACTTGATACATCAATCATTCTAATTACACATGATTTAGGTGTCATCGCGGAAATGGTGGATCAGGTGGCTGTAATGTATTCAGGTGAGGTCGTGGAACAAAACGATGTGAAACGTTTCTTCGATAATCCTAAACATCCTTATTCACAAGGATTGATCAAGAGTACCCCCGCTATCGAGCAAGTGGAAAGGCTTGAACCAATCAAGGGGCATGTTCCCGCTCCGTCTAAAAAACCAAGTGGTTGTCCGTTCCATCCGCGCTGTCCTTTCGCAATAGATCAATGCAAGGAAGCTAATCCATCCAGTCTATATTATGAAGAGGGCGAAATGGTCAAATGTTGGTTGTATGAGAAGGAGGATGTGCAACATGAACAAGCTGAAAGAGGATAAGGAGACCCCGCTTCTCAAAGTTGAACATTTAAAGACGTATTTTCCGATATCTAAAAAATTAATAGGAAAACCAAGTTATCTTAGGGCGGTTGATGATGTTTCCTTTTCCTTGAATAAAGGAGAAACACTTGGGATTGTTGGAGAGTCGGGATGTGGCAAATCGACACTGGGGAATTCCATCATCCGAATGGTTGAACCGACTGATGGAGACGTTTATTATCTAGGCAAAAACATGACACGCATCAAGGCGAAAAAATTCAAACCGTACCGAAAAAATATCCAAATGATCTTCCAAGATCCTTTCTCATCGCTGAACCCACGGATGCGGATTTTTGATATCGTGGCTGAACCTTTGAGGACACACCGTGTGTTGAGTGGTAAAAAGTTGAAGGTGCGTGTGCATGAACTTCTGGAAACAGTCGGATTGGACCCGGATCTGTCGAAGCGTTTACCGCACGAGTTCAGTGGCGGACAGCGGCAGCGTATCGGAATAGCAAGAGCGATTGCATTGAATCCGGATATCATTATCTGTGATGAGCCCGTGTCTGCGTTAGATGTCTCTATCCAGGCACAAATATTGAACCTTTTGGATCGGCTTCAAAAAGAGCTTGACTTGACTTTTATTTTTATTGCTCACGGTATACCTGCCGTAAAATATATCAGTGATCGGATTGCCGTGATGTATATGGGGGAAATCGTGGAACTGGCTGATAAAGATGACTTATTCCATGAAACGATGCATCCATATACAGACATATTGATTTCATCAGTCCCTTCCACTAATCCCTATCACCGGACAATCAGTGACGATGATGTAGTGGCAGATGAAATCAATCAAGAAGCAACAGACGTGACAGGCTGTCAATTTGCCTCTCGGTGTCCGTTGGCTACAGATCATTGTCGGAAGGTCAGGCCGGATTTGAAGGAAATTAAACCAAATCATTATGTGAGATGTCATTATCCATTAGAACATTAATATGGGAGGAAATCATATGAAGTACGTTATTATAGGGGCAGGTATAGTCGGGGCATGTTCGGCTTATTACCTGTCACAGAAGCAAGAACATGAAGTGATCTTAATCGATAAAGAACAGAAAGGGAAGGCGACCCATGCCGGTGCCGGGATTATCTGTCCTTGGATTTCAAGGGTGGATGATCCCGAATGGTTCGCTATTTCCAGTCGAGGTGCCCAATACTATCCCGAATTGATCGCTTCATTGGAGGAAATCGGTGAAACTAATACGGGCTATGGGTTTACAGGGGCTTTAGCAACCAGTGAAAATTTGGACACACTTCATCACCTTAAACGTAAGACAGAGGAAAGAAAGAAGAAATTCCCTGTTATCGGTGAAATCAAGATATTGGAGGCGCCACTTGCCCAGAAGTACTTTCCGCCAATTGACGAGAATTTGCATGCACTATATATATCAGGATCAGCCCGATTGGACGGTCGATTGTTGGGAGAAGCGTTGATCAATGGGTTCAAGAAAAACGGTGGGACACTTATTGATGATAATGTAAGCCTGAGGCGGAGTGATGGCCGGATTGAAGTGGTGACATCAGATGGCCATATGGCGGCAGATCAAATCATTGTGTCTGCTGGTGCCTGGTCCAAGGCGCTTTTGAATGGCATTGACATTCCCATCCATATCAGTCCGCAACGTGGCCAAATCGCCCATGTCACAGTTAAAGAGGATACGTCTGAATGGCCGGTCATTTTACCGCAAGGAAGTGGACATTATATTGTCGCTTTTGATGATAATCGCGTCGCTTTCGGGGCAACGCGTGAAGAGGGAAGCGGGTTTGATTATCGTCTAACGGCAGGTGGCGTACAGGAAGTGCTACAAGAAGGATTAAAGGTTGTGCCCGGTCTTAAGGACAGTACATTAAAGGAGACACGTATTGGATTCCGTCCCATGGGACCGGACATCAAACCATTGTTGGGGAAAGTGTCCGATGTTGATAATTTGATTGTTGCCACAGGTTTAGGCGCATCTGGGCTTACAATGGGACCTTACGTCGGTTCACTTGCTGCGAAAATTGCCTTAAATGAAGCGATTGATGTCGATTTGACACCTTATGACCCATTACGATAAGTATACCAATGTCTTCAAATTGTTGATGTGACAGATGTATTTATTGACTTTCGCTTCACCAATCCAA
>Ga0079226_10004607_pt1 | contig 10516 bp, 9 predicted proteins | sample Poulit2014_FD_76345 | JGI IMG/M metagenome (GOLD analysis project Ga0079226, IMG submission 76345) | Agricultural soil microbial communities from Georgia to study Nitrogen management - Poultry litter 2014 | ecosystem: Environmental > Terrestrial > Soil > Agricultural land | place: USA: Georgia...
ATCTTCACAATGCTGGCTTTAAAATCATCTTGATATCGTTTCATTGGAATGCTCCTATCTTGTTTTATTAATTATGGCACAACTGTTCAGAAATTTATGTACCAAATACTAGGATAGGAGCACGTTTATTAGCCTTATAACCAAAAAAGAGCAGTTTATACCTTTTATGTAGACATACTTTCCGTTATTCATCATAAAGATTTTTAGCAATTACAAAATACTATTACAGTCAGCATACGACTAGCTCATTTCTGGCAATTACCTGAACCTATAAAAAAGGTCAGCTGGCCCTAAAACACCATCTATCAGAAGTTTGAAAATAGTTTTATATATAAAGTTATCTAACGGTCCCGGACAGGCTAACAATAAAATTAAAGCTATTAAGCGTACGGCATATGGTTTCCGTAATTTTAAGTTATTCCATTTGCGTATATTAATTGCTTTTAAAGACAGTTTTTACTCACAAAACTATACAAAAAGCAGCCAAATTCATATAGAATTCAGCTGCTTAGTGCTCAAGTTATTCAATTAAATAATTCTGCTATCAGTACCATTACGAATAACCTGTTTTTTATTCAAGAAAAACCGTAGTTTTTACTCATACCCACAATCTAAACCAGCTTGACAACAGTCATAAGTGAAATTTCCCACTCAAACCGATTTGCCATGTGAAAAAGAAAAGTTGGTTAAACTATTTTTAGCTTTCAGCCGTTTCAGGCTGCACCTTGCGGCTATATTTTTTTTCAACCCAACCTAAGGCCAGATCTGCAATGATCGCCATCAAGGCGGTTGGCAACGCCCCGGCTAAGATAATGGCCCCCCCGTCGGTGGCATTGGTCCCTCTGATGATTATATCACCCAAACCACCAGCACCAACGAAGGCTCCGATTGCAACATTCCCAATTGCGACAACTAATGCATTACGTAACCCGGCCATGATGACAGAAATCGCCAAGGGCAATTCAACCAGAAACAGCTGTTGCATCTTGGTCATACCCATACCTTGCGCAGTATCGATCACGTCTTTAGAAACCGAGATCATACCAGTATAGGTGTTTTTCACAATTGGCAGTAACGAATACAAGAAAACTGTCACAATCACAGTTTTCATTCCTAGGCCCAATGCGAGCATCAGAATTGATAACATCGCTAGCGAAGGAACAGTTTGGATTACATTAGCTGTTCCAATCGTAAATGAACTTAGTTTGTGGTGACGCGAAATAAAAATTCCTAAAGGAATTCCGACAACTGCAGCGATCAACACGCCATAAATCGCAATTAAGAAGTGCCGGGTAAATTGTTCGAGCACATATGAGCCGTTCTGAGACATATAGTACCAGAACTGCTGCCATAATCCTATGTTAGTCATTATTGATCAGCTCCTCTGAAGTAATTATGTTTTTCTAGAAAGTTTCTGGCGACTACCGATGGTTCATTGAGGTTATTATCTACTTCATAATTCAACTCTTGCATTTGTTTTAAATCAATTTTTCCATCCAAACGATGCAAAAGTTTGCGCAGGTCCGGATTATCTCTTAAGAATTTGCCGTTAGCAACCAAAGAAGAATCATAGGGTGGAAAGAAGTGCTTATTATCTTTTAAGACTTTTAAGTTATAACTCTTAATCCGACCATCAGTCGAATAACCAAGCACCGAGTTCATCTCTCCTGACTCAACCGCTGAATATACTAGCCCAATCTGCATTGGGAAGACCCGTTTGAAATCAAACCCATAGACCTGGGAAAACTCCTTATAACCATCACCTTTCCGGTTCATCCAGGAACTATCAACCCCAGCTTTCATCTGGGGAGCGTGACTTTTTAGATCACTGATCGTGTTTAAGTTATACTTTTTAGCAAGCTCTTGCGTCACCATAAAGGCGTATGTGTCGGAAAAGCCCATCGATGGGTAACGCACCTGGTCATAACGTTTTTTTAACTCACGATTTACAATTTTCGTCGCTTTTTTAGGATCTTTAACAGGGTCCATCTGCAGCGTCCCTGTCAAATCAGTACCAGTATAACTGGTTGCCATAATGTCAGCATCGTTTCTTTGTAATGCCTTTTGAGACACCGTACTAGAACCTAAGTTATTGACCAACGAAGTATTATAATCTGTTTCGTGCGTGATTAACTCCGAAATAATATTAGCGATAACCTGCGATTCAGTCGAAACAACCGAGGCAATCCGGACATTTTTTTGTGAGCTGGCAGTGCCACTTAAACTAGAAAACGAAAAGCCAACAATTAAAACTAAGACCAAACATGCAACGATTAAAACGAGGCTCTTGATCCGACGGTTAATGTTCTTTAACATGTTTTTTACCTCCTATCGTTGTGAAACCGGTGTGAGGTGATATTCCAACCGGCCTAAGAGATAGTCCACGACTAACGCCAGAATCGTGACGGGGATTGTCCCGCCAATGATCAAATCAGGCTGATAGAGGTTCAAGCCATTGAAAATAAAATCACCTAGCCCGCCGGCACCAATGTAGGAAGCTAAAGTTGCCCATGCAATCACATAAACTGCAGACAAACGAATCCCAGCCATGATAACTTGCATCGCCATCGGTAATTCGACCTGAACGATCGACTGCATCGTCGTCATGCCCATTCCGCGCGCACCGTCTTTGATCGTCGGATCAACATCATTCATGCCAATATAGGTATTACGCAGAATCGGCAGAAGTGAATAGATAAATAGTGCGACGATGGCCGGAACTTTCCCGATTCCAAAGAGTGGAATCATCAAGGCCAGCAAAGCTAACGAGGGAACGGTTTGCAGCATGCTGGCGATTCCAACAACGACTTTAGCCACCCGTGGAAACCTAGTCAAAGCCACGCCGATTGGAACAGCAACTAAGACACCCAAACCTAATGCAACAACAGAAATATACAACTGTTCCCAGGTTTTTGCCACTAACTCACTACCATGTGCACTCAAAAAAGTCATCATAATAATCACTCTCCTTTGACAGTGGCAGTTTCTTGATATTTAGCTTGGTCTTCCTCTTTTTCGGCAATATTATCATCCGAATTACCCCAGATCGTGTCATAGACGACATCCACCATCGTTGTCCGGTTAACGATTCCCAGAAGCTTATTATCGTAATCGACAACTGGCAAATATTTAAATTCACGGTTTAACATTTTACGCACCGTCTGCCGCACTAACGTATCATTTGCGACCGTAGGCATATCCGTACTCAAAAGATCAGAGACACTGGTTGCCCGCCGATAATGGCTAGTAATTGTATCAATATCCACGTAGCCCTTGAAGTAATTTTCATCATCAACAACCAAGAGGGTGTCGACCCGCCGTTCCCGCATCAATCTGATAGAGTCTGGGATCGAGTGTCCTAAAGTGACCTTGACCGGATCTTTAAGCATAATCTGATCAACCGTTGACAAGTCTGCCTTCGCTTGACTTAGACGCTCTTCACCCAAGAGATTTTTGACAAAATCATTGGCTGGATATTGCAAAATTTCTTCTGGTGAAGCATTCTGAACAATTTTCCCGCCGTCCATAATCACGATTTTTGTTGCCAAACGCAGCGCTTCATCGATATCATGGGTCACGAAGACGATCGTTTTATTCAGCCGTTTCTGCAAATCACTAACTAAATCTTGCAAGGACTCGCGTGTAATTGGGTCTAAAGCACCGAATGGTTCGTCCATCAAGATCAGGTCTTGATCAGCGGCTAAAGCACGGATCACACCGACACGCTGCTGTTGCCCGCCGGAAAGCTGTGAGGGGTACCGGTCCAAGAATTCCTCAGGTAGCTCTACTTCTTTACATAATTCTTCTGCTTTTTGGCGCTTTTTTTCTTCTGGCCACTTCAATAAACGTGGAACCAAGGTAATATTATCGTAGATCGTCATGTGCGGCATTAAGCCGATGTTTTGAATCACATAGCCGATCTTTCTTCTCAAACTGACAGGATCAGTATTTTTAATATCTTTACCGTTAAACAAGATTTGGCCTGAAGACGCGTCATGCATCCGATTGATCATGCGCATCGTGGTCGTCTTTCCTGAACCAGAAGTTCCGATCAGACACACAAAGTCACCTTTATTGATCGTTAGATTGACTCCCTCAATACCAACACTTCCGCCACGGTAAACCTTTTTAACGTCTTTAAAGACTAAAATAGGGTCTTCCATCTTTTTCTCCTCTACATTTTGCTCTACATGTTAAAAAGTTTAGCATAATATCTCCTTTTTTAAAAATTATGGCAGTTTACTGATATTTTAAGAAAGAAAATTTTTGATTTTTATCATTATTGTTGCCATTTCTTGAAGTGTCGAATTTTCACCGGGCGTTGTTAACACGTTTCAATATTTTACCAGTGTCATTGGCATTTAGACCGTTCCTATCGTTAGTTTTTAATCTAGATTGTAATAATAAAAAGCCATTACTAATGCACTATTTTCTAGTAATTGTAGACTAAGATTAACATTAAATTAGAAAATTAGTTACTTTATTATTGTCAGACCACCAATTTATAATAGCTTGTTAAATAAGTTATTGAATATCAAAAAAACCGCCAATTTCCAATTAAAATTGATAGATTGGCGGTTTTTGAACAGGTTATAGATTATCTGCTAGCCCATTATTTTTTGAAATCTAGTTGCGTGCCTTCAATGCCCACAAAATCGATACTGTATCCACTACTTCTTGCAGTAATGCTCCAAATAACGGTGGCAAGAAGCCAAAACTAGCAATTAACATGAGTACTGTACAAATAACAATACCAATTAATACTGCCTGTCGGGCAACTTTCATTGTATCAGCAGCAACTTCTACTGACTTTGCAACACGTGATAGATCATCCTTTAAAATAACAACTGTAGCTGTCTCACTAGCTGCTGTCGCACCATGAGCCCCCATAGCAATCCCAACATCTGCTGTCGCTAATGCTGGTGCATCATTAACACCATCACCAACCATAACAATTGGCTTTTCATTTTCTGGTGTATCATGAATAAATTGAATCTTTTCATCAGGCAATAATTCTGCATGCACATCTTTAATACCCGCTTGAGATGCTATTTTTTGTGCGGTTTCTTTTTTATCACCGGTCAACATCAAAATATGTGTCTGCCGCTTTAACAAAGCCTGCATAGTTTTGGCTGCTTCTAGGCGGATTTGATCATTAAAAGTGATATGTCCAAAATAATGATCATCAACACTAACGTAGATAGCTGTTTGCCCCTGCACTTTTGTTGGAACATCTTCGGCCACAAAGCTTCGCTTACCAACTTTTACAGTATGTCCTAGATGCTTAGCGATTAACCCGTTCCCCGTCACTTCCTGTACATCATCCAACATTTCAAGTGTCAAACCTTGTGAACGTACATAATTAATTAGTGATCTGGCTAAAATGTGACTGGAATTCTGTTCCAAACTCGCTGCCAAACGAAGTAATTTACCTTTATCATTGCCATCTGCCACTAAAACTTGGTTAACTTGCAAGACACCTTGCGTAATCGTCCCAGTTTTATCGAAAGCAAATGTTTTCGCTTGCGCCAATTTCTCCAAAACATCCCCTGTTTTAACGACAATCCCATTTCGAGATGAACGGCTCATTCCAGATACCATCGCAACTGGTGCTGCTAAAATCAAGGGACATGGCGAAGCAACGACCAACACTTCAGCAAAACGCACAGGATCTTTTGCTACATACCATGCGATACCCGCAATAACGTAAGCAACCAGGGTAAACGGAACCGCATAACGATCAGCTAAACGAACAAAATGTGCTGGTTGGGCTTCTGACGCTTGCACTAACGCGATCAAACGCTGGTACTGACTATCATTACTCTTCTTATCTGCATACATTGTGATGGCATCATCACCGTTGATTGATCCTGATAATATTTCATCACCAACATCTTTTTGAACTGGTTCCGATTCCCCTGTTAATGATGATTCGTCAAACATTGTACTCCCAATTAAAATGTGACCATCAACCGGGACTTGTTCTTTTGGTTTCACCAGTAATTTATCACCAACATTGACATCGTCAACACCTATCTCAACTGGATGACCATTCTCGATCCGGTGTGCATATTGTGGGGAATTCGCCAGTAAAGCTTTTAGCTCCGAATTCGCCTTTTTAGCGGCATAGTCTTCAAGCGTGTCACCACCGACTAACATCAATAAAATAATCATGGCTGCCCAATACTCACCAACAGCTAATGTTGCAATAATCGCTGTAATCGCCAGTAAATCAACACCATATTTACCGGACATCAATGTTTTAACCATCTCAATAAACATTGAGATGGCAAGCACTAATCCTGTTAATGAAATTAATAATTGTGCCCACTGTGGTTGTTGCAACCCAAACTGAAAAAGTAGCGCAATGATTGCAATAACAAATATAGTGATCAGTTTTCCAAGATGCCTCATCACATAACCTCCTCCTTGCATAGACGTCTCATAGTCTAACATTACTTAATATTATTATATATCAAACGAGTAAATATTGTGAGTTTATTCACTTTATTTTTATATAAATAAATATAAAATCATTTATTAAACGTAAGTGAAAAGACTGCCGTCAATTAAGGTTCTGCAATTTTTCCAAGTTATTAACGAACGCTATGAAAAATCTATCATTAAATCGTTGGGTAGAATTTATTCCTAATGCAAAGGTGAACGCTATTTTCGGTTGACTAGTTTATACTTTTATTAGAAATCAAATTAGCGGAAATTATACAGAATAACGAGTTATTGACACTCTTTCCATCGCGATATTACCTGGTTTTATAAATAACCACATACTTAGTATTTTTAATCCAAAGACGAATCGAGTTGATAGAGAGGCTGTGCTCCTGCACAAGCACATCATATGTATAATTACCTATGTTAAACTCTTAAACAACGATATCTTGGCACATTCTATTGCCATAAAATTAAGCTCATATTGTGACATTATCAAACGAATAAAAATTGTGCGTAAATACAGTCACATACTTAAAGAGTTGTGGTTTAGTGGTTAGTAATCTTAGTTACAATACGATAACTCCTTAAATGTGTTATTTATTATGAATTCAATATATAATAAAATGAATTAATAAGGATGGTAGGAGAGAATCAAATGGCAATTTTAGATTTACAAAAAGTTGGATTTAAGGTAGAGGGTACGCAGTTAATAAAAGACATTACATTACAAGTACAGGCAGGTGATTGGCTAACAATTGAAGGACCTTCAGGGTCTGGGAAAAGTCTATTACTGAAATTAATTGCTAGTTTGTTAACGCCGACTTCGGGAAACATTTATTTTAACAATCAAAACCAAACTACGTTTCATAAAGTCGATTATCGAAAACAAGTCTCATACTGTTTTCAGCAACCCAGTTTATTTGGCCAAACAGTGAAGGATAATTTATTATTTCCATTTACTATCAGAAATATTGCTTTTGACGAGCAACACGCGATAACGGCTTTAGCTAGTGTAGATTTGCCTAAAGAATTTTTGGAAAAAGACATCAAAACGTTATCAGGTGGACAAAAACAACGTGTAGCACTTATTCGTAATTTACTGTTTCCACCAAGTATTTTGTTATTAGATGAAATAACGACAGGATTAGACGCACAAACGAAAGACATTGTGAACCGTCTACTTGTTGGATATCAAAAAAAGGGAATGACGCTGTTATCTGTAACGCATGACGAGCGTGAAATTTCAAAAGCAGATCATTTAATTCAAATTGTGTCAGGAAAAATGGAGAAAAGTCATGAATAGTGATTTACTAGTAAGTCCCATGGCATTAATGTTCGCCGTCATTTTGGTGGTTATTGCATTACTTATTAATTTACGCGAAAAAATCGGTCTTGAAAAGGATATGCTAATTAGCGTATTCCGGGCAGTTATTCAATTAGTAGTCGTAGGCTATGTTTTAACTTATGTGATTAAAGTTAATCAATATTGGGTAACCTTGTTGATGATTTTAATCATCATATTTAATGCAGCTGCTAACGCTCGTAAACGCTCACATAGTATGCCATATGGTTTTTGGATTAGTTTATTGGCAATAAGTATTTCAACAGGTGTTACTTTGGCACTACTTATACTGACTGGTGTTATAAAATTCATTCCGAGTCAGATGGTGCCAATTTCTGGGATGATTGCAAGTAATGTCATGATAGCTATTGGACTAGCCTATCGAAGCCTGTATGAGAACTTTAATGATCAACGGCAGGCGGTTTTAGAAAGATTGGCACTAGGTGCAACAGCTAAACAAGCATCTATTGAAATCGTTCGGCGTGCAATCAGAACTAGTTTGTCACCAACGATAGATTCAGCAAAAACTGTGGGCCTTGTCAGCCTTCCAGGGATGATGTCAGGATTAATTTTTGCCGGGGTTGATCCAACAAAAGCTATTATGTACCAAATTATGGTAACTTTTATGTTGTTAGCTTCCACAAGCATTGCTAGTGTTATTGCTTGTTATTTAATGTATCCACAATACTACAATAAGGATTTACAATTACTATAAAAGAGTGCTTCTCAGTGAAAAGGTTGTTGTTCTTTGTGGTTATTCGTCAAGTATTACCGATAACAGAATTATTTAATTGAATAGCTTAAACATTAAGCAGCTGAATTCTTCAAGAAGTGCCCCATAATTGTTAGACATATAATCTAACAATTATGGGGCACTTCTTTCATGGATTTTTCTTACCTGCTCTTCAATTTGACCGAAATTGTTTTGTCTCGGCCTCTTTTTTCACTTTCTAATCTGGCCTTGACCTAAAATGACATATTTCGTTGTTGTTAACTCTTTCAATCCCATTGGACCACGTGCATGTAATTTTTGCGTTGAAATACCGATTTCCGCACCAAAACCAAATTCAAAACCATCTGTGAAACGTGTCGATGCATTCACATAAACACAAGCTGCATCAATTTGTTGCGTAAATTGTTGACTATGTTCATAGTTAGTCGTAATAATGGCTTCAGAATGTTTCGTATTATATTGATTAATATGGCTGATAGCTTCATCTAGTGTATGCACCACTTTAATAGCAATAATATAATTATTATATTCCGTGTTCCAATCTTCTGGCTGAGCTGGGTGTACCTGATCACCCAAGATCTGACAAGTTTGTTCATCACCACGAATTTCTACATGGCTGTTAGCCAGCGCCTTTGCAATTTTTGGCAAGAAATCAGTAGCAATTTCTGCATTAACAAGCAGTTTTTCAGTTGCATTGCAGACAGATGGGCGCTGTGTTTTTGCATTAATTATAATATCTTCAGCCACCTGCAAGTCGGCTGTTTCATCAACATAAATATGACAATTTCCTGCACCAGTTTCAATGACCGGCACAGTCGCATTTTGCACAACCGTCTGGATCAATCGTGCTGAACCACGTGGAATCAATACATCAATATACTGATTCAACTGCATAAATTGTTGTGCTAATTCATGTGACGTCTCTGTAATCACCTGGACTGCATCTTGTGGCAACTTAAACGCCGCTAAAACAGCGCGTATGACCGCAGCAATCTTGATATTCGTTTGTAGTGCTTCCTTACCACCACGCAAAATAATCGCATTACCGGATTTAAAGCATAGCGCTGCAGAATCAATCGTCACATTTGGACGTGCTTCATAAATAATCCCAACGACACCCAGTGGTACCCGCTTCTGACTTATTTCTAATCCTGATCCTGTTGCCCAGCCTCGATCAATATTACCTAGTGGATCAGGTAAGTTAGCCACTTGTCTAACACCATCAGCAATACCCGCAAGTCGATTAGCAGTCAACGTTAATCGGTCAATGAACTTATCTTCTAAATCTATTGTATCGGCCAAATCTTCTTTATTTGCCGCTAAAATGTCAGGTGTTTTTTCTTCTAAAGCGTCAGCCATTGCACGTAACACTTGGTTTTTAGTTTTCGTCGACAATTGTGCCAATGCCTGGGCAGCAACTGCTGCTTGTTGTCCAATCCTATTTAACGACTCTGTCATCATTTGATTCCTCACTATTTTCTTTTGAAATGAAAAGCGTACCAACTTCTTCGCCATTCATAATATTAAAAATAATTGATGGATTAGTCCCATTCGCCAAAACCATCATCTGATTGTGCTTCAAAATATCAGCAGCAGCTGTTAATTTTGTCGCCATGCCACCCGTACCAAATACGGTGCCCGCACCACCAGCTCTTTTAAGTGAATCAGCTGTTACTTGATGCAATTCCTTAATTAATTTAGCATGTGGATCCTTATGAGGATTGCTAGTATAAAATCCGTCAATATCTGACAACATAATCAGCAAGTCTGCATGTGACCGTACCGCAAAAATTGCTGACAGTTGATCGTTATCACTAAAAGTCACCCGATGGATGTAAGCTGATTCCTGAGACAACTTTTAAGAGAGCGTATAATGAATAAATCGTCTCTCAAAAGGAAGGAATTTTTACATGCCAACTCGTTACGACAAAGAATTCAAACAAAACATCATCAACCTATATAAACAAGGCGAATCAGCCGCCCAACTGGCC
>Ga0079226_10004608_pt1 | contig 10516 bp, 11 predicted proteins | sample Poulit2014_FD_76345 | JGI IMG/M metagenome (GOLD analysis project Ga0079226, IMG submission 76345) | Agricultural soil microbial communities from Georgia to study Nitrogen management - Poultry litter 2014 | ecosystem: Environmental > Terrestrial > Soil > Agricultural land | place: USA: Georgia...
CGATCTCCTCGACCGTCACATCCTCCAGGCCGCGCTCGAGGGTCAGACCCACCGCTGCGTCACGCAGAGCGCGCCGCGTGGCTCGCTTCTTGCGCTCCCGAAGGCCCATGCCCCTCACTCCCGTATCCGTCCTGCTCGGCCGCACTCATCACCAAGGAGCGTGGCCCGTGCGGGCCACGCTCCTACTCATGATCGTGCCGTTTCAGCGACCCACGAATCGCTCCGGGCGCACGTACACGATCACGCGTTCCTCGCTCGCACTGTGCCCCGGGTAGTCGGTCCCGAGATACTTGTGGGCCATCTCGTCGATGAACCTTTTGCCTTCGTCGTCCTCCACCCGGTCGACCACGCCCCGTACCTCCACGTACATGTAGGGGTCGTCGGGATCGGTCGCCGACACCGAGATCCGGTGGTCCCGCTCCAGATTCTTGAGTTTTTGTCGTGTCGTGGTCTGGCTGAACTTGAGGTACTTGCCGTCCCAGTCGATCCACACGGGGCTGGTGTGTGGTTCGCCCTTGGGTCCGAGCGTGGCCACGTGGCCCAGTGCGGGCTTGCGCAGTACTTCCTGCTGCTTCTCCGAAAAACCCATGCTCTTCCCGTTCTTCCGGTGGTGCGCCGTACAGCTGTCGAGTACACCCCCGCACACCCTCGGACACACGGCGACGCGCCCACGAACGGTCGAGCAGTACCGGCCCCGGGCGGGTTTGTCTTCCACCAGGTCGTCAAGGGCCCATCGGGCCCTTGACCTGGGATTCCTGCATCGATCACGGCTCGTCGACGGGCGCGAGGAAGGAAACGTCGTCCAGAGCCAGCACCAGAGCGGTGAGTGCTCCGAAGTAGCTGTACTGACGCAGTCCCATCGTCATACCGGTCGCGGTGTGCGTGAAGCTGGAGCTGATCGATCCGCCCCCGAGTCCCCTGTCACTGCCCGCAGTGGCCGCGATATTGGAAAAGTGCACTTCGACCACTGGCTTGGTGGTGTCTTCCAAGGCGTGCCGTACACCCTCGCCGACGGTGGTGAGTCCTGCCGGGTTGATGATGTAGGCGTCGACGCGATCAGCGGACTCATGGATGTATTCCAAAATCGCGCCTTCGTAATTGGAGGAGAAGTTCTCCACGGTGACACCGAGGTCACGTCCGAACGCGGTGACCTGGTCCTCGAGGGCTTGCAAAGAGGTGAGGCCGCCATAGACCTTCTTGCTCCGTGCACCGAGGTTGGACATGTTCGGTCCGTCGATGACTGCGATGCGGTGCTCTCGTGTGCTCCTGCGCGTGATGTGGTGCTGGATGTCCTGGCTCATACGGCTCTCCGATGAAGTGTTCACTTGGCGGGTCGGTCACCGGGTCGTACACGCAAGACCCTGCTGCACTTCGGGCCGGGGCCGCGAGCTCGCCCGTCGAACCATGTCAGTTGTAACGCAGTCCGGCGTCGACCAGCAGGTTCTGGCCCGTGACGTAGTCGCTCGCGTCGGAGGCCAGGAACAGCACCACGCCGACGGCATCGTTCGGTGTGCCTTTGCGCTTGAGCGCCTGTTCGGCGATGATGCCTGCCCACTGGTCGTCGGTGATCGTCTCTCGTGGGATCTCGGTGACGATGCCGTGCGGGCTGATGGCGTTGACATTGACGTTGTAGGGACCGAGTTCGGTGGCCAGCGCCCTGGTGTAGGACTCCACGGCTCCCTTGGACGCGACGTAGTGGGCGTACTCGGCCCGGCCGGTCGTGACCACACTGGAGGAGATGTTGACGATCTTTCCCGACTTCTTCTCCTTGAAGATCGGTGCCACGGCCTGAGTGGTCAGGAAGACACCACGTGCGTTGACGGCGAAGACCTTCTCCCATTCCTCGATCGGGATCTCGTCGAACGGCCGCATCTTGAGGGTGGAGAAAATCGCGGCATTGTTGACCAGGACGTCCACGGTCCCAAATTCTCGTACTGCCCGCGAGACCATCGTGTCCACACTCTCCTTGTCGGAGACATCGCAGTGCACGGCCACCGCGCGACCACCGTTCTCGGAGATTTCCTTGGCCACGGTTTCGGCCTGGCTCTCATTGATGTCGGCGATGACGACCGATGCGCCCTGTTCGGCGAACCCGAGCGCGTAGGCGCGACCGATCCCCTGGCTCGCGCCGGTGATGATGGTGACTCGTCCTGTGAGTGTCATGGTTTTCCTTCTTTCTGTGGTGCCGAGCGGCATCCAGTGTGAACAAAGGGGCGGGAAAGCAATTCATGCCTGGGTGATACGCAGACCGGCAAGACCGCCGTCGACGGTGAGTACGGTGCCCACGGTCGAACGTGCCCAAGGTGCTCCCAGATAGGCGACCGCTTCTCCTACTTCCGTGGGAAGGACCATGCGTCCTGTGGGCTGGCGAGCCTCGAATTGTGCACGCCTTGCGACGGGGTCAGGGGCCTCTGCGGCGAGTCGTTCCATGAAAGGGGTGTCCACGGTGCCGGGGTTGATGGCGTTGACCCGGATGCCCTCTGTCACCAGGTCGGCCGCCATCGCGCGTGTCATCGACTCGATGGCTCCCTTGGTCGCGCTGTACAGGGCTCGGTCGCGCAAACCCGACGCGGCCGTGCAGGAGGCCATGTTGACGATGGCGGGTGCGTTTCCCTGACGCAGATACGGAAGTGCGGAGCGGGTGGCACGCACGTAACCGAGAACGTTGACATCGTAGAGACGCAACCAATCGTCCATCGTGCCGTCCTCAACCGTGCCGACATAGCTGATCCCTGCGTTGTTGACCAGAACATCGATACGTCCCTCGGTGGCACCGATGTCGCCGAAAACGGTGTTCAGTGCCTCTTGGTCGGTCACATCGGCCTGCCAGACGCGCACTGACGCGGCCGGCCTCTCTGTGTTGCGGTCGACGATGTGCACTCGAGCTCCACGGTCGCGCAGGACCTCGGCCACGGAGCGTCCGATCCCTGCGTTTCCTCCGGTCACGACGGTGACTCGATCGGCGTAGGTGTTGGTGGTCATGTCGGATGAGCTCCCTTGAGAACTTCGCGTAGGAGTCGGTGCCGGATACACACCCCGCGAAATAAATCCCGGTGAACGGAATCCAATTCCGTTTTATTTTGGAAACATTACTCCGCTGTCGAAGAGGCGGCAAGGAGCATCACGAAGTTCTGTGATGCCTCAATCGACACTGTCCGTCACATGGACCAGTCTTCGGTCAGTACTGCAGCGAACCGCATCGGAGCCTCCATGGGGAACATGTGCCCCACCCCGGACAACACCGTGTGGCCCGCCGCCGTGACCGACTCGGCGATGGCATCGAGCACCTCTGGCGGTGTGGATGCGTCTTCCTCACCCGAGACGCAGTAGGTACGTGGAAGCCGCAGCTCCGCGAAACCCGGAAAACGCGCCATCGATTCCCACAGCGCCGCCCACGCGTCCACCGTCATGGCGTTGATGCATGCACGTGCGTAATCGATGAGGCTTCCCCCCTCACACAGTGTCTGTTCACCGAACCAACGCCGTAGAGTCGGTTCGACCATGGCCGCCATACCGTCCTGCCGGGCGGCGCGGGCACGTTCTGCGAAGGCTGGCACCCCGGCCGCCGGTGAAGCGGCCACGTGCAGGGAGGGGTAACGCCTCGGATCCTCCTCGGCGGCAAGTGCAGCGATCAGTCCGCCCGCCGAGTGGCCGACGAGCCGTACGGGTCGGCGTACGTCCAGCGTGTCCAGAACTGTGCTGACATCGACAGCCATGTGCGCCAATGTCACGCTGTCAGCCGGTGCGGAGACAGCCTGCCCGTGTCCTCGCTGATCGAAGGAGATGAAGCGGATCGCTTCGGGCAGGGCCTCACGCAAGCCGTCGAATTCGTGTGCGTCGAGCGCGGCCGAGTGCAGAGCGCACACCACCGGCCCGTCCTCGGGACCCGAGACCAGCGCGCGTGTACCGACCGGGCCGAGATCGACCAGGACCTCATACGTGGGGGAAGCACTCACGTGGACACCCCCGCATTCACAATGACGCCCTTTTCCCGTAGATCCGCGATCTCGGACGGGTCGCGCCCGAGCATTCGGCTCAGGATCTCTGCGGAGTCCTCACCCAGACGGGGTGGGTAGGAGGGTGTTGCCGGCTCGGAATCGGTGAAGCGCACGGGGTTGCCCAGAACCTGGATCTGCCGCCCGTCCTCAGCCTCCAGTTCCATGACCATGTCACGCCCCGCTTTTCGTGCGTCCTCCAGTGCTTCAGGAACGTTTTTGATCAGTGCCGCAGGCACGCCGCGTTCACTCAGCGCCTCCACCCAGTACTCAGCAGGACGCGTGTCGAACGCCGGTTCCAACAGTGCCCAGAGTTCCTCGCGGTTGCGCAGGCGCGAGGCCGCATCGGTGAACCGCCGGTCATCGACCAACTCTTCCAGTCCCAATGCCTCACACAGGCCGTGCCACATGCGTTCGGTGTTGGCCGTGACGACCAGCTCCCGACCGTCACCACCGGTGAAGGAACGATAGGTGGGGATGGAGTCGTGGCGTGCTCCTTGCGGCTTCGGGGTCAGGCCGCTGATCATCGAGTAGACGGCTTGATAGGACAGCATCGACAGCTGCCCGTCGAGCATCGACACGTCGATGTGGCGACCGCTGCCTGTATCACGCTGCTCGACCACTGCGGCAAGTACACCTATGGCCGCGAACATTCCGGCAACCAGATCGCCGGCCGGGACCCCCAGGCGTACCGATGCGCCGTCAGGATCACCTGTCAAGCTCATCACTCCTGACAGTGCCTGCACGATCATGTCGTAGGCAGGCCGGTCCCGCCATGGGCTCTCCTGACCGAAACCGCTGATGGAAGCCCAGATCAGGGCTGGATGACGTGTACGTAGATCCGCCACCGGCAGCCCCAACCGGTCACAGACCCCCGGCCGGAAGTTCTCCACCACGACGTCGACCCGAGCTATCAGCTCGGTCGCCACCCGCAACCCCTCGGGGGTCTTCAGATCGACGGCGATGCTGCGCTTACCACGGTTGTTGCCCAGATAATAGGCGCTGTCCCCGTCCACGAAGTGAGGCGGGATCGACCGGCTGGAGTCCCCGGTCAGCGGTTCCACCTTGATCACCTCGGCGCCGAGGTCGGCGAGGATCTGGGTGCAATACGGCCCTGAGAGGAAGGTCGTGAAATCCAGGACCGTGATACCGGCCAAGGGGCCCTTTGGCTTCTCGCTCTCCTCGGCTGTCATGTGTTTCACCTCTCCTTGTCATGTTTCGTATGCGGATCCGCACCGAGTTCGCGAGACAGTTCCTGTGCCTGCGTGACGATCTCCGCACCGATGGATTGAATGCTGTCCTTCGGGAACCGATCCTTGGGACAGGTCAGGACCAGACACCCCATCACCCCCGAAGGACCGAAGACGGGGGCCGCTATACCGCGTGCGGCAGGCAGCTTCTCCGCCTCGCTCACTGCGTAACCGACCTTCCGGATGCGCTTCAGCTCAGCCAGCAGTTCGTCTTGGGCCGGGAGCGGCATACCCGAGGCAGGCGCAGGTCCTTCGTGCTCCAAGGTCACCAAGATCTCCTGCAACGGCAGATGAGCAAGCACCGCTTTACCAGAAGCACCCCAGGCAAGGGCCAGGGGCCGATTCATCTCGATGCGGTACTGCAGGGCCTGCCCGCCGTCGGCACGTGCGGCGAAGGACAGTGCTCGGGAAGCAGGGATGTGCAAGCCGAACAGGACGGTCTCATCGAACCGTGTGGCCAGTTCACGCACGTAGGGGCGGGCCAGGTCGACCAGGTCCACGGAGGAGACCACTCGTGCTGCGACGCGGTAGTACTCGGGCCCGATGCCGTATTGGCGGGTGTCGCCCTCCCCTTGCACGAACCCCTCTTGCCGCAGGAGCTGCAGGATTCGGTGCACTGTCGATGTCGCCAACCCGAGTCTCTCCGCGAGCTTGCCGACCCCGACCGTTCCGTCGGCGTCGGCCACCGCCGCCAGGACACGTACCGTCCGGGCCACGGTGCCCGTCGGCGGCGTCTCGGAAGTTTCGGATCTGCGCGTCATAGCTACCTCACACGCTCGAAGATGTGCACGGTGCACGCACCATGGTCGAGCCCGGAAATCCCCCCACCGGTCACGTGTGTGAGTCCGCGGCGGGCTCCTTCGACTTGGCGCGCTCCCGCGTTCGCCGTCAGTTGCCAGAACATTTCCACAACTTGGGCGATACCGCTCGCGCCCACCGGATGCCCCTTGGCCAACAGGCCCCCGCTGGGGTTGACGACGACCGATCCTCCGAACGTCGTTGCACCCGACCGCAGGAGGTCGGCGGATTCACCTTCCTTGCACAGGCCCAATGCTTCGTAGTAGATGAGTTCGGCGATGGAGAACGCGTCGTGCAGCTCCATCACATCGATGTCCTCGGGACCGATTCCGGCCTGCTCGTAGGCTTCGTGCGCGGAATCGAAGCTGATCTCCGGTCGCAGCATGTTTCGGAAGCCGCTGGTGGCCTTGCCGGAGTGCAGTACGGAGGCGGTCACACGCAGGGCTTCGTCGTCCAGCCGGCGACGTACTTCGTCGGAGACCACCACAACGGCCGCCGCACCGTCCCCTGTGGGGCAGCACTGCAGCAGGGTCAATGGGTCGGCGACCGGGCGGGACGAGAGCACCTCGTCCGTGCTCACTTCGGCGCGGTACTGCGCGTAGGGGTTGAGCGCGCCGTGTCTGCGTGCCTTGGTACTGACCGCGGCCAGATCCTCAAGGTCTGCGTCGCGCTCGTACAGGTAGCGGCGAGCGCGCATCGCGTACAGAGCAGGCATGACCATGCCCTGCTGTACCTCTTGGTCCTCCTCCACCAGGGGCAGAGTGCCCCCACCGAACTGGGTGAGTTTGTCGACCCCGATGACCAGGACGGCCTCGTGCCGCCCCTCGGCGACGGCCCGGTGGGCACCATGCAGTGCGGTCGCCCCTCCCGAACAGGCGTTGTCGACGTTGGTGATCGGGATTCCGCCGATCCCGATCTCCTTGACGATGCGCTGACCGGTGAGCATGCCGCCGAATGCGTGTCCGCAGAAGACCGCATCCAGGTCGTCCGGAGCGAGCCGGGCCGATTCCAGTGCGGCACGCACAGCGGGGACCGCCAGACCGGTGTAACTGGATCGACGATATTTACGCATCGGGACCATGGCCGCGCCGACGACGAAGGCATCACGCATGGTTCTTCTCCTCAGGACGTGTGGTGAGCTCGGTGGTGAAGGCCCAGTCATCGTTTTCGGCGATCGTCAGGCGCACGGGGATGTCGGGGCGCAGGGTCTCCTCGGGGCCCACGATGTGGGCCAGTATCCGAACGTCCCCGGCGAGGTCGACGTAGCCGAGCGTGTAAGGGGTCGGCCTCGCCGCGGAGACACGGACCGTGGAGTAGGAGTAGAGAGTTCCTTCGGTCGGCAGCGTGACCTTGCTCAACCGGTCCCCACCACAGTCGATACAGACCCTGCGTGCGGGAAACGCCGTGTCACCGCAGGCAGCGCATCGTGAACCGATGAGTGCGGCACGCTCGGTGTCCACATCGGAGGTCTTCGGCGCGTCCTTGTCGGGCAGGTCCTCCCAAGGCTGGGGGACACCTTTCGTCGTTTCCTCTGCAGTGTGGGTCTTGGACACGTTCATCCTCGTTTCTTTCTCGTGGAGGAGGTGGGCGAAGGGTTGCTCGCCCACCAGCGCTCCAGTTCGGCCGCAACACGCACCGGTTCCTCGACCACGGGGGTGTGTCCGGCTTCGTCGAGGACCACCAGCCGGCTTCCAGGGATCCGTTCAGCGATGGCACGCATGTCTTTGGGGCGTTTGGCGCGGTCCTGTTCGCCGGCGACGAGCAGGAGCGGGATGTCGATTCCGGCGAGCTCAGCACTGAAGTCGGTGCGGGTGTACACCCCTCGCAGGGCCTCGGCCACGTCGGGGGTGAGTTCGGCGAAGTGCTGCCGCCACCGTTCCTTCTCGGCGGTTCTGGCCGGGTCGGTCAGGAAGGTGTCACCGAACATCGTGCTGCTGAGTGTGTCGAGGCACGCGGCCGGACCGTGTGCGCGCAGCGCTCGCTCCAGTTCGGCGAATCGGTCAGGGCTTCGCTCTTCTTCGGCGGTACAGCCCAACAGGGTGCACGTGGTCACCAGGTCTGGCCGGCGGACCGCGACACGCATGGCCACATAGCCACCCATCGAACTGCCCACCAGGTGTACGGGGCCCTCGGCGACTCGGCTGATCAGCTCGATGGTGTCGTCCGCGAGCAGGTCCATGTCGGGAAGGTTCCGCGTGGGACGGCTGGCTCCCTGACCTCGGTGATCGGGTCGCAGTACTCGGTGGCGGCGGGTGAAGGCCGACACCACCGCATCGAACATCGCCCCGGAGAAGAAGAGTGAATGCAACAGGAGCACCTCGTCCGTCGAGCGCGGACCCTCGTCCTGGTAGGACAGCCGCACACCCGGTAGGTCCAGCTCAGGCATCGCACCTCCACGGTGAGTCGGGGCCTTGACCCGACATAATTCCACTGAACGGGATTAGATCCCATTATAAAACACGCAGTCCAGTGTGAGGACCTCTTCTCATACCCCCTCGGTCCGGTAGTGCTTCGTCAGCTCGTGACAGGTGTGTGCTGCACAAGGGGTCGCTGACAGGCGTGACGCACCCGCCCAGCACAGCAACACTGTTCGGTGTTCTTGCAGGATCTGCTGGAAAGTCGGACCGGCATGCCGATCACGCCGAAATCGTGTCCGCCTTCTGTGACTCGTTCGCCTGCGTGGTCTGCTCCCTGCGAGCCAGCAGGGCAGCCAACACAGCGGCGACGATCAACACGACCCCGAGCATGTACAGGCCGCTGCTCGCGTCCCCACCGGTCGCCGCGGCGCCCACGACGATCGGACCGACGATTCCACCGAAGTTGCCCGCGAAGTTGATCAAACCGATCGAGGGGCCTGCCTGGTTACGCGGAACCTGGCTCATCGCCCAGGTCCACCAGGTGCCGAAGGCGGAGTAGAGACCCACCCCCGTGATGGTGAGCATGATGACACTCCACAGCGCTCCTCCCTGGATGAAGTGTTGGCTGACCAGCGCGACTCCGCCGAGCAGCAACGAGGCACCCACGAACCAGCCACGGGAATGACGGGACCGGTCCGACCAACGGGAGTTGAAATACATCGCCACCACGGCCACGGCGTAGGGAAGCGCCGTGAGCCATCCGACAGCACCCGCTCCGGCTTCGGAAGCCTCCCCCAGCACAGTGGGCAGCCACATCCCGAACGCGTACATGCCGGTGATCCACAGGAAGTAGAGAACGCACAGCACCCACAGCGAGGGACTTCGGAATGCTTGGAGCAGGGTTCCTTCGGCCTTGGTCTCCTGCTCACGGTTGTTCACGATGTAGTCGCGCTCAGCCGTGGAGAGTCGGCGGTCGTCCTCCGGGCGGTCGGGAACGAGCCAGGCGAACACCGCGGCCAGCAGGAAGTTCGGTGCACCCTGCAGGATGAACATCAACCGCCAGTCGAAGATGTCGATCATCCAACCGGCCAGGGGCGCAACCAGTACGGTCGCCAAGGGCATCGCGTACTGTGACAGGCTCACCGCGCGGCCCCGTTCGACACCGGGGAACCACTGCAAAAACATGACCGCGAACGAGGGCCAAACGGCACCTTCGGCCAGTCCCATCACGAAACGAACCGCAAGAAGCGCTTCATAACTTTGGACTATGCCGGTCAAGCACGCCGTGACACCCACCAGCACCAGGGACCAGACGATCATCCACTTCGCGCTGAAGCGCTCGGCCATCCATCCACCGGGGACCTGGGTGACGACGTATCCCCAGAAGAAGGCCGACAGCAGCACGCCGGTGACAGTCCCCGAGAGCTGCAGGTCGACGACCATGCTGGGTGCCGCGACACTGACGTTGGAACGGTCCCCGTAGTTCACCAGGTAGACGAGGAAGAGCAGGACCCCCACTCGCAACCAGCGGGCACGCGGCACTTTTGCCGATGCTTCTCCGGGACGGTCTGCGACCGACGACTCTGACATGAGACCTCCTGGCTCCGACGTCGAAGAGGCGGACGCCGCACGCCCTTACAGGGCGGAACGGAGACGAAGGACCGCGTACGGCGTCGTCGCAGCCGCCTCCATTGCACGAGCCACTTTCCAGAAAATCCCGCTGAGCGGGATAGGATTCCACTTACTGTGTGACCCTACTCTCCACACCCACTCCCAGGCAAGACGCGTGCAACATCCGGTGAATCACGAAGAAATCTGTAAGGGACACGCGCGACCGGAACCGCGTCGATGGAGGGCGACATGGAGGCAGGTGGAGAGCTGTCACCGTCTGAGTTTCCCCAGGGAGGCCGCCCGGTCGAGCTTGCCTTCATCCCTTTGGTCGAGGCTTCTGGGCGTTCGATCGATCAGCCGAAGATGTTGCGGGTGGGACTTTCAGTCTTCAGCCTTGGTGGGTCTTGCTCCCGGCAGCGAGGAAATCGCTTTTCTTGCTGCCGGGGCGGGTGCATCGCAAAGGAAAGGAAGGAGGTCCGTGGAACCTTTCCGATCACCGCACCGA
>Ga0079226_10004609_pt1 | contig 10514 bp, 8 predicted proteins | sample Poulit2014_FD_76345 | JGI IMG/M metagenome (GOLD analysis project Ga0079226, IMG submission 76345) | Agricultural soil microbial communities from Georgia to study Nitrogen management - Poultry litter 2014 | ecosystem: Environmental > Terrestrial > Soil > Agricultural land | place: USA: Georgia...
ATGGGGATTTTTACAGGTTATGTGTTATGGCACCCATTTGCTAATAAATTAAAGCAGAAGTCAAAAGAAGAGGTAAGGGTTAAAAATATAATGGTAGAAGGCATTTCTTCTATTACCGCTGGCGAATCACCTGCAGTCATTAGAGATAAATTGAGTTCCTTCTTATCTAGTAAAGAATATGCCAAAATGATCAAAGCAACAGAAACAGAGATGGAAGATTAGGAGGTAGGAAATGTCTAATCGAAGAGGAAATAAAAAGAAAAGAGACAATCATGGTACAGATGAATCGTGGTTGCTTCCTTATTCGGATATGCTTACGCTCCTTCTAGCTTTATTTATTGTGTTGTTTGCAATGAGTGAAGTGGATGTAAAAAAGTTTAAAGAATTGGCACAGATTTTTGAAACAGAGTTTGTAGAAGGCGGTGGGATATTTGATGAGAGTTCCAGCGTTGTTCCTGACGATGTGCCAATGAAAGAAGAAGACGACAAAGATGAAGATGAAGATACAGATGATGCAAAGGCCTTGGAAGAGTATCAGCAGTTGAAAAAAATGCAGGAAGAAATGGAAGGCTATATAGAAGAAAATAGTTTAGCAGATACCTTAGGCACAGCATTAACTGCGGAGGGCTTACTTGTAACAGTAAGAACGGATATTACATTTGATTCAGGTAGTTCTACTGTAAAAAGCGAAGGCGAAGATATAGCCGAAGAAATTGCTGCAATGCTAGATACAGATCCACCACATGAGATTGTAGTTAATGGACATGCCGATGATAGACCGGTTAATAATGATGAGTATCCTTCTAATTGGGAGTTAAGCTCAATGCGAGCGATACAGTTTATGTACTTACTTATGGAAGACTCATCTATTGGTCCGAAATGGTTTAGTGCAAGAGGTTATGGTGAATATCAACCGATTGTGAAAAATACGAGTGAACATAATCGGGCTATTAATCGTCGTGTAGAAGTGTTAATTCATCCCAACTATGATATTGAAGAAGAGGTAGAAGTAGAGTCTGAAGAAGACGGAGACAAATCAGAGGACGAATAGCAATGTAAACATGATTATCTTGGAGGTTACGATATTATTTGTAACTTGTAGCTTCTAATGTAAATGGTGATAGGGAATCATATAAAAGTTATAGAAAAGGTAAGAAAATAAATCTATTAGTTGTTGCAAGAGGAGAATTGAGGTAGTTAAGAATGGTAAATGCAGTAGATAATCGAAATAAAATGATAACAACATTGTTAAATGGAACTAATTTAGCATTGAAACAAATAGTACCAGTTGAACATACAATATCAAAACCAAACTTAATAAAGGATTCTATTAATGTAAGATTCGGCGTTTTGATTGGTATAGTTGGCGATTTAAAAGGAAAGTTAGTACTTGCTGGTGATATTGATATGTTTGGAGCAATTGGAGAAAAGATGTTTGGCATGGAAGTAACAGGAGATATGCTGTCATCCTTTAGCGGTGAATTTGGCAATATGTTAGCAGGTAGTATATCAACCAATATTGCAAATGAAGGTATTTCAATTGATATAACTTCTCCTTCTTTAATTGAAGGACAAGCAAAGATTTCTGGATTTAAGTTGGCTATTCAAACAAAGGCATCTTTCGCGGACATGGGGGATCTCGACATATATTTAATGATAGACTAATACAAGAGGCAATTTCATAATCGCATTTATTAATCTATGAAATTGATTCACATGTAATAATTGTTTTATTTCCCAGGAAATTATTTTATTTTGTAGAAAATGAAGAAATTTTTCCGGGAATTCTGTGCAGTTATTGATTGTCTATGCTATCATATATTTGAGCTTAACAAAAAAGAGGGTTAATTTATGAAGAAATCAATATACGGTCTCTCGTTTGACCATCTTGCTGACTGGGTCGAGAGTCAAGGGGAGAAACGTTTTCGTGCTAAACAAATATGGCATTGGTTATACGAAAAACGTATCACAGATTTTCAGGAAATGAAAAATGTGAATCAGAGTTGCATTGCATTATTAGAAGAAAACTTCACGATATTTTCACTTGAAGTGGAATTAAAACGAGAATCAAAGGATGGCACTATTAAATTCTTGTTTAAACTACATGATGGGCAGTTAATCGAAACCGTGCTGATGCGACACCATTATGGATTGTCTGTTTGTGTTACCACACAGGTTGGTTGTAATATTGGCTGTTCATTTTGTGCGAGTGGAATTTTACGTAAAAACCGCGATTTATCTGCTGGCGAAATAGTCGAACAGATTATGCAAGTACAGATGTTTTTAGATAGTAGGGAAAAGGAAGAACGGGTCAGCCATATTGTTGTAATGGGTATAGGCGAACCGTTTGATAACTTCGATAATCTTGTCGTATTCTTGAAAAATGTGAATGATAAAAACGGACTGGCAATTGGTGCTCGACATATAACGGTATCTACTAGTGGTTTAGCACATAAAATTTATGAATTTGCAGATCTCGGTATGCAAGTAAATTTGGCTATTTCATTGCATGCACCGAATGATGAGTTGCGTACAAGTATTATGAAGATCAATCGTGCTTTTCCAATAGAAAAACTTTTTAAGTCCATTGATTACTATTTAAAGGAAACCAATCGACGTATTACGTTTGAATATATATTAATTAAAGACGTGAATGATAAACCAGAACATGCGGAGGAATTGGCAAAACTTTTACAACCTTTGCGGCAACTGGCACATGTTAATTTGATACCATATAATCCGGTAAACGAACATATTCAATATGAGCGTAGTACACCGGAAGCAATTGTAGGATTTGAAACAATACTCGAAGAAAATCGTATTAAATGTAGCACCCGCATCGAACAAGGAACAGATATTGATGCTGCATGTGGTCAGCTAAGAAGTAAGCAAATGAAAAAGAAACGAATTAGTTAACGTAAAAGATTCTAAAGAAGGTTTGAAGTATCGTATCCACTTCAAATTTCTACTTTGTATTGTCGTTTTCGTAGATTTCTGGCGCTGCATGTAGATATTGGTTCGTTTGCCAAAATGTTCTTTATTAAAAGTCAACATTTAATCTGACTGCTATCTCGTTCTTGTTAAATTCTGTTGCATTTTCGGCAGGTGTCTAAACAGTGCTGCGAGCGCTCGGATATAAAAGGAAATATTGTAATTGAAACAGTGAATATACTTGATTTTTGCTGGGCTATTTGCGATGGTAGGCTGATTTGATGTTATAGTTGCCTATAAAATTATATCGGCAAAGTAAATACCGTTCTTTTTAATTCCACTGTTAGTATATCCAGACTTGATAAGTCTGTTTTGTTTAATCAGATTCAAGATTTGTGGAGTGTTATAGGTTACATTGTAACATTCGATATATTGTTCTACATCTTTTTAGAGATTAATCAGTATGAAAAGAATGAAATGACGGAAGTCTGGATTATATGTTAAAAGGGAATATAGAAACCCAATTCATCATACGTCAAAAGCGCACATAAAAGATGCCAAATAGAAGTAACTAATTGATTATTAGGTTCTTAGATTAATTCGGGTAATGATAAAACTAAATTTGAATGGTTGAAATACATTCATACAAAAACTCTTTAAATGTTTGAATCACTTTTGGTGTGTAAGTGTCTTTTTTCCAAGCAAGATTAATGTGTCTATAGCATTTAGGAGATGAAACTGGTATACATTTAATGTTATATTCACTAATGCCTCTGTTTTTTGGAACCAAACTTACTCCGAGACCTGCGGAAACAAATCCACTAACTGTTCCAACCTGTTGACCTTCAAAAATAATATTTGGTGTAAATCCTGATTGCTCACACAGTCTATCTGTAATAGTTCTTAAGCCGACCCCTTTTTTAAAGCCAATAAACGGCTCATGTTTTAACTGGGACAATGAAATTGCAGTTTTTGATGCTAAAGGATGGGAATCCGGTACGATTACAAATAATTCTTCGTTTTTAACTGTTTCATATGAAATATTTTCAGGAAAATCCGCTTCCATCAAAAAACATAAATCAACCTCTCCGGATTCTATGTGCTCCAAAACAGTTCCTGTAGTTCCCTGAAAGAATTTAAACTTCACGTCGGGATAATATTTTCGGAATTTTGAGATTGCTTCAGGTACTAAATTATTCCCTAGAGTGTGGATAAAGGAAATTCTGATGGTTCCAGTATAAGGATCCACTAATTCGCTTAAATTTTTTTGACCCTCTTCAATGGCGTTTAAGGATTCGTAAACCTTCTCCAGAAACAGGTTGCCATAACGGTTTAGCTTTATAATCCTACCTTCCCTATCGAAAAGTGGAACACCCAGTTCTTTTTCTAAATTTTTGATGGAACGGCTGAGGGCTGGTTGTGAAATAAATAGCTGCTCTGACGCTCTGGTTAAGTTTCCTGTTTCTGCTACATGACGAAAATATTCCAATTGTTTGTATAACATAATAAAAACCTCGCATATATTTGAAATGATAAGGGTTAGCCCCAAAAATCAGTGCTCAAAAAGGCTAAAACCTATTGAAACGAACTTACCTAGATCTCGTTTAATAAACAGGAATTAATTTACGGAGTAAATTAATGAGAATTGGTAGCATTATGCACCTCTAGCCCATGTTTCAGAACATCTTAAAGTTCATTTCTTTTACTTTGGCATTTACTCAGATTTTTAGTGCTCATGATCCATCACAGATCTGGTCAATGTTAAAATTCATCCAAAAGGCGTCTTAGGTGATGGGAAGCCTCCATATTTTGAACGGACAGTTCTTTAAAAATTGAAACACCTCTTAGGCCTACTTTACAAACTATTCCAGCTTTCTGCTCGGTTGGTCGTGGTACGATATAACGTATCGCTGAGATCATGGTGAAAAAGAACAAAAAAAGCAATATATAATCTCGATATCCAAACATTTCCGACAATTTAGAAGGGGCTTCAAACAGTGTGAACCATGAAAATTAATTATATTATAACAAATAGACATAGAATATATAATAAATTTGCATTAGTACTTATTGCAATTATTTGATAAACTAATTACAATAGGCTGTTTAAATAAATCGAACTATATTAAAATCAATTGAGGTGCTATTAAAATTCTACATTCAAATTTACAAGGTATTATACCATATCTTGTTAGTCCTGTTGATCAAAAAACTGGAAAAGTACAGACAGAAGTACTAAGAAATCTTTCGGAAAACCTGATTACAAGTGGAGTTCATGGCTTAAGCCCGCTGGGAAGTGTAGGGGAAGTCCATTATCTGACATGGGAACAGAAGTCGGAAATAGTAAAATCTGTGGTAGAAACATCTAATGGTCAGATACCGGTGGTTCCCGGTGTGTCAGCTTATACGCCTGAAAGTGCTATAAATCAAATAAATCATTTTGAAAAACTTGGTGCAGACGGGGTTGTATTAATTTTAAATACTTACTTTAAGTTGTCACGGGAAGATATCCTCGACTTTATTAAAACAGTGGCAAACGCTGTTACGTGTCCATTGGTATTGTATAATAATCCAAAATTCAGTAATGTTGATCTTACGCCCGACATTGTAGTTGAATTATCATCTCTACCAAATGTTAATTACTTTAAAGATGCTACCGGGGACACAGGTAGATTACTCTCCATCATTAACAACGCTGGCGAAAATATAAAAATATTCAGTGCTTCTGCACATATACCTTTGTTTGTTATGCAAATTGGTGGAGTAGGGTGGATGGCGGCTCCAGCGTGCGTATTTCCTGAACAAGCTGTCCGCTTGTATGAATCTGTTTGTTCAGGACAATGGGGAGAGGCTATGGAAATACAACGTCAGCTTTGGAGGATAAATGAAATCTTTAAAAGGTATAACCCTGCTGCTTGTATTAAGGGAGCCTTGGAACTCCAGGGGTATAGCGTAGGATCTCCAGTTTCACCTGTAAAACCATTGAGTGATAGTGAAAAATCGATAGTGAAGCAAGTTATAAATAACATCAATGAAAATATAAAATAATCAATCAATATATACCAATATCTTGAAAGAGACTCTATATAAATATTTCCCGTCTATGATGAAAAAACTATATCAAAAAGTAGCTATAGATAATTCCAATTTAGTGAAATTTTCTATGGCTTTTCTTTTATCCTAGTTACAGATAAAAATTTAACTGTAGTATCGATTTGCTGTTAAAAGGTTTGTAAAAAGATTGAATGATTATGCACAGAGTTAGTGAACTGTTTAGTTGCCCGAATCATAACTATTATGCATAGAACGCATGAAAAACATGTATTAGAAATTATATTGATTATCAGATATATTATCTTACAAACATCAAGGAGGAAGAAGAAAATGAGTGCAGCAATATATGATTCTGTATTGTTTAAGGATTCGTTTGGTACAGACGAAATGAGAAATATATTTTCCGATGAATCGTTAGTTCAAAAATGGCTGGATGTAGAGGCGGCCCTTGCTAGAGCAGAAGCCAAATTGGGTATTATTCCGGAAGAAGCATCTGTAGAAATAAATAATAAAGCAAAGGTATCTAACATGAATCTTGAGGAAATGGGTACAGAGATAAAAAGGACCAGTCACCCGATCGTTCCATTAATAAGACAATTATCAGTTGCTTGTGATAATGAATATGGGCAATATGTTCATTGGGGTGCAACTACCCAGGATATTATGGATTCGGCTAATGTGTTGCAACTTAAGGAAGTCATCCAAATTATTGAAAGCGAAATCAAGGATGTGCAACAGGGGTTAATAACACTGATTGAAAAATATAAGCATGTTGTGTTAGCCGGCAGAACCCATGGCCAACAAGCACTCCCAATTACTTTTGGATATAAGGCAGCAGTTTGGCTTGCTGAAATTAACAGAAGCAGTAACAGATTGGAAGAACTGAAACCACGATTAATGGTGGGACACTTTTCCGGGGCTGTTGGAACATTGGCCTCTATAACAAGTAAAGGTCTTGAATTACAAGACGAGATAATGAATGAATTACAACTGGAGAGACCAGATATATCCTGGCATACTTCGAGGGACAACCTTGCTGAGTTTGCTTCTTTCTTAGGAATACTAGGTGGTACATTGGGGAAAATTGCAAATGAGGTTGTTGAATTGCAGAAGACAGAATTTGGGGAATTGGAAGAACCCTTTCAGAAGGGCAAGGTTGGAAGCAGTACCATGCCGCATAAAAGAAACCCATCTAAAACAGAGAACATTGTTACGTTATCTCGAATCCTTAAATCAAACATCCCGCTTTTTCTTGAAGGAATAGTCAGCGAGCATGAACGTGATATGATCTCTTGGCAGGTAGAATGGGAAACATTGCCTGAGGTTTGCCTGTTAATTTCAAATATGCTCCGGAGTTCCAATGAAGTGATTAGAGGATTAAATGTTAACAGTGAACGTATGGAGAAAAACCTGCTTGAATTAACAAACGGCTTGATTGTTTCTGAATCCGTTATGATCAAGATTGGAGAAAAAATTGGTCGTCAAAAAGCGCACGACATTGTTTATGATGCATGTATGTATGCATACGAAAATAACCTTTATCTTGAAGACCTTTTATTAGAGAATAACGATGTCATGGAAAATTTAACGAAAGATGAACTAGATAATCTGTTTAATATTTCACATTATACGGGTTACGCGAATGACTATGCCAACCGCATTGTAAAACTAACAAAAGAAATGATTAAAAAATGAAGGTGAATTGCTATGGGTGAACATATGAATGATATTATCAATTTTATCCAATATACTTCTTATGAGGATCTTCCATATAATGTGAAAAAGAATATTAAGTATGCCTTTAAGGATACGGTTGCTGTAACGCTCGCGGCCGCCAACAGTACAGAAACAAAGATTATAATGGATATAATTTCAGAATCTAACGAGATTGAAGAAGAGATGCCATCGATTGAACTTGCCTTAACAAGCAAGCCAGTCGATACAGCGTTTCTGTTGGGAACGATGTCTCACGTTTTGGATTTTGACGATGTTAATTTTACTTTTCAGGGACATCCCTCCGTTACATTAATACCTATTATTCTTACGCTAGGAAAAGAATATGATTTGACTGGAAAAGAGATGATGCTTTCATATGCAGTTGGATTCGAAGTGGAAGCAAGGATTGGTGAAGCTATAGGAAGTGATCAATACAATCTTGGTTACCATACAACAGCAACAATAGGTATTTTCGGGGCTGTTGCAGCTGTAAGTGTACTGATGAAATTCAATGATGATCAAATCAGATATGCTTTCGGATTGGCAAGTTCTTTAGCATCTGGAAGCCGGAAGAACTTCGGAACGATGACAAAACCACTACATGTTGGATTTTTGACGAAAAATGTTTATCTAATATCCCGTTTAATATCGAAAGGGATAACAGCAACAGATGATATATTTTCAGAGCCAATTCCAATTGACCGTATGACAACGGGCAAATCTATAGATTTATCAGTTACTCAAAAGCTTGGAAACACATGGGAGTTGGGAGACTTTGGAGTTATTTTTAAGAAATACCCTTGTTGTGCCTATACACACCGATCTATAGATGCGCTTCTTGAATTAATCCAGTTTGAGAATGTTTCATATGATGAAGTAGAAAGTATTGAAGTAGTAGTGCATTATAAAGTTCCTGCAGTGCTGATTTATCCTGAAGCAAAGACTGCTTTGGAAGGAAAGTTCAGCATGCAATATTGTTTGGCAGCAGCTTTATATGATCGAGAAATCACTTTGCAAACTTTTACTGATGATAATGTAAATAGAACTACGATCCAAGACTTGATGAAAAAGATTATAATGACAATTGATGAAAATCAAAAAGAAGGAACAGATTCAAAGGAAAGAACAGCAACTATCAAATTATTCACAAAAAGGAAAGCGCTTAACAAGAGAGTGGATTATCCCGTCGGTCATCCAGGGAACCCATTTACAGAGGCGGATATGTACGAAAAATTTAGTATGTGTTTAAATGGAGTTTACCCAAGTAGTGGAATTAAATCTCTTTACGAAATGTTATCTTCATTAGATAAATGCAATTTTAGTAATATCGAGGATAGGTTGCTTGGTAACAAATAAATAAAAATGGAGTGTTGATCTGATGAATTGGAATGAAATCCCCAGATATCGTTTTGCAAATTTGCCAACTAAAATAGAGTATTTAGCAAGATTAACGAAATATCTTAATGGGCCAAATATTTACTTGAAAAGGGACGATGAAACTGGGCTAGCTTTCGGTGGAAATAAGGTAAGAAAATTGGAATTCATTATTGCTGATGCGCTGCAGAAGAAAGCAGATATCGTCATTACATCAGGTGGTGTACAGACCAATCATGGAAGACTGACTGCAGCGGCTGCTGTAAAAGCTGGTTTGAAACCTGTTCTTGTTATTACAAATAATGAACCGGAAGAATATGAAGGCAATTTACTTTTGGACAAACTTCTAGGCGCCGATATTCATTTTGTTTATCAGGAAGATGAAAATCTGACACATGGAGAGGCGCATGAAAAAGCAAGAATACTAGGTGAAGAAAAGGTAAAAGAACTAAAGGAACAATACGAAGAAGAGGGGAAAATAGTATATGTTGTACCGAGAGGAGGCAGAAGTATTCCCGGCACTCTTGGGTATTTACTCGCTACATTAGAAATCTACAAGCAATTGGTGGAAAGCAAAAACCATATGGACTACATTGTCACTCCAGTTGGCAGTTCAAGCACTTTAGGAGGCCTGATAATTGGTAACAAGCTTTTTAACACAAACACTAAAATTGTAGGAATTAGTGTATCAAGAGATGCAGAAGGTATAAAAAAATTGATACTTAATCAAGCGGAAAGCTTTATAAAGCACTTTAATTTGGATATAAATGTAACAGAAGAAGATATTACAGTGTTTGATTCGTATATTGGGGATGGATATTCCATCCCAACAGAAAAAGGGATAAAGGCAATAAAAACACTTAGCTCAAAAGAAAGCGTATTCTTGGATCATATTTATACCGGAAAAGGTATGTCGGGTTTGATTGATTTAATTGAAAATGATTATTTTTATAAAGATGATAATGTGATGTTTATCCATACGGGTGGTAACCCAGCATTGTTTGATCTTGATTCAGATAAACTAGTTTAAAAGGGGGTTATAAAATTAACAAAATTTTGAGATGTTACTCTTGGTTATCATAAGGTAGATCAAATAATAAAATAGGGAGGAATAAAATATGTTTAAATTTAAGAACTTATTCCTAGGCATGTTTCTAATTGCTCTTGCATCATTTATTGCAGGGTGCGGGGGAAATAATAAAGAATCGTCCACCAATAAATCAGATGGTGGGTCATCACACGAGATGCAAATAGCATTTCAAGGAAGCGAAGAGACAGCAGTATATAAAGGGTTGGAGAAGTTCTCAGAGTTAATAGAAGATAAAACTGATGGGGAAATAACGGGTGCTTTATACCCGAATGGACAATTAGGGAACCTCCGTGAACAAACTGAATCAGTTCAATCTGGAACAGTTCACATGGGTCAATCAGATATGCAA
>Ga0079226_10004610_pt1 | contig 10513 bp, 10 predicted proteins | sample Poulit2014_FD_76345 | JGI IMG/M metagenome (GOLD analysis project Ga0079226, IMG submission 76345) | Agricultural soil microbial communities from Georgia to study Nitrogen management - Poultry litter 2014 | ecosystem: Environmental > Terrestrial > Soil > Agricultural land | place: USA: Georgia...
TATTGACATACGGTAAAATTACGGTATAATAGTAATTAGGTTGACGGTATAATACCGTAAAAATATATAATGGAGTTGATTAATAATGGAATTATTTGCTTTAGATTTAGGAAATATTCAAACAAAAATAAAATCTAGAAAGACAGAAAAAGTTTTACCTAGTAAGTATGCTTATTATGAAGATTTAGGAAACCAGGTAACAGCTTTAAGAAAAGGCGAGTTAGATATTAATGAATACGAGGTTAATTATGATGATACGTTTAGTTATGCTTGGGGGAAAGATATTTCACAAGCTAAAGTTAAAAGTTTCATAGATACAATAGGGTTTAATGATCGTTATTCGAGCGATGAATTTAAAAAACTAGTTAAATTTTCTATTGGAGAATTAGCTAAAGATTTTCCAGTAAGTAAAGAGAATATTTTAAATGTAAATGTTGTAACTGGTGTTCCGACAGATGAATTTAATGAAAACTCTGTAAAAACAATTATGGATGTTATTAAAGGCGATCATAACGTTACAATAAATTCTGTTTCTTACGTTATAAGAGTTATAGAGGTCAAAGTTTTACCTCAACCAATAGGAACAATTTATAATGAAATGTTAGATGATAATGGTTATATAGAGAATGAAGATTATGAAAATGAAACTATTTCAGTTGTGGATTGTGGAGGTGGAACTGTATTAATTGATACTCTCCATGATATGAATCTTTCAAAAACTGAAAGAAATCAAACAGAACAAGGTGCGCATTACTTATATGATTACATTATTGCCGATTCTTTAGAATATAATTTATCAATGAATAGGAATGATGTTGAAAAGATTTTAAGAAATCAAAATGAAAAATATATATATAGTCCAAATAAAAACGAAAAACACGATATTACAAATATCGTCAATAAAGCAATTACTAGATACACTTCTGATTTGCTTAATTTAGTTAAAACTACTTTAAAAGATACTTCTGATATTGATACATTATTTTTCACAGGTGGTGGAGCTAATATAATTAATCAATCAAAAGTATTAAAGACTTTTGATCGAGCTATTTTTATTAACGATAGTGAAACTGCAAACGTTAATGGTTTTTATAAATTTGGTATGGCAACTATAGAGAGTGATTCAAATGTCGAATAAAAATAAACTAAGAATTGAAATTAGACTAGATAAAACAGACGATAAAGAGCTTATTGATTTTATAGATAAAAATGCTTCAACTAGAGCAGGTTTTTTAAAACACATTTTAATAATGTATAAAAACAAAATGGAATCAATGCAATTTAATGAGAATGAACAAGCCAAAGAAGTGGATAGTGAAAAAGACCATAAAAAACTTAAAAGAATAAATGATGTATCGTTTTCTAGTAATGATTTTGATTGATTATAAAAAAAGCCTTAAAAACGAAGTTCAGACGTTTTTTAAGGCTTACCAGTCTTATACTATTGACTTGTTCTGAAATGTGTTTAAATAGTGTTTAAATCATTAATTTATTAATGTTTTTATCAACTAAATACAAATTAAATATTTATAGAATACTTTGTTTTTTTCATAATTTAAAGATATACTAGAATTGTTATATAAAATAACAAAAAAACAACCCCAATCTACACAAAAGTTAATTGTTTGGCGACAATTTGGTAAAAAGGGGTTTGAGTGTTGCTTTATTAAATTTTATTACTTTAACCTATATTTTATATTATATCATATATAAGTTATAAGTAAACATATAAACACACCTCCAAACCTTTAGATTATTATCAATATTTGCAATTATTTTTTGTGTAATCAGAGGGTTTAGGAGGATTTTTTATGTCTGGAAATGTTAAAAAATTTATAAAAGAAAAAGGTTACGAATCATTAAATAGAAGTATGTTGCAAGATGAAGATAATTTAAGTTTACAAGCAATAGGTTTATTGGCTAATTTAACATCTTATTCTGATACTTGGGTAATTCATAAAACAGAATTATATAATAGATTTGCTAAGAATAAAAGAAAGTCAGTTCAAAATGCTTGGGCTGAATTAGTTGAAAATAATTACATTGTACAGTTAAGAAAACGAAACGGTAGTAAGTATGATTATATATATTATCATTCTCAAATTCCTTTTGATGAAAATGACATTAAAGAAATTGAAGAATATGAAGGCGTTCCTATATGGAACGGTAAAAATTCAAAAGATGATAAAGACAACGTTTATTCAAGTGTTCCTAACGAACAGTCCAATAAAAAACAATTTTCCAATGTTCCTTTCGAACAGTCCAAAACGGACTGTCCAAAAGGAACAGATAAGAGATCTATCACTAACGAGGTTTATCATAAAGATTTAGATACATCAGATACAGGCAATCAAAATATTAATAATGCAGAGAATAAAGAAAAAAAACGAGAAAGATTAATTCAAAAAGCAAGACGAGAAAATAGTAATAAAATACCTGAACAATTAGCAGAAGTCTTAAATACTTTTTCTAATTCAGAAGAAGAAGAAAATAATTATTATAAAATAATATTACAAGCAAAAAATAAAGCTTCACTAGAAGTCAATCTACCATTAACTTATGAAGATTATCCTGAACTTGCTAATGATATAAGTAATATTTTTATCCGATCTTTACAACGTATCCAAAAATCAAATGATATAGTCAATCCAAATGGATATATATATAATGCAATAACTCAAAACCTAATAGAAAAATATAAAATATACGATACTGATAGCAACTCAACCTTTAATTTATTTAAAGAAATGTTAAATCAATAAAAAAACCCCAACCTTGAAGAATGTATTTAAAAGTACATCTTCAAGACGGGGTATTTTGTGTTTACACAAAACTTAATTTTTTGGTCTTTTACTCATTAAATCACTTGCTGTTTTTTGATATTTTAAACCTAAAACCATTAAGTAACGCATAGCGTCTGTTCGATTAGAAAACCGAAATTCTTTTGTAAATTGGTCTATTTCATCTAGAAAATCTTTTTTTATTCTAAGATGAATACTTTGTGGAATATTATCTTCTTCTTTTGTCATTTTTAACCTTCTTTCTAATGTTTTTTATACATAATAATACCATAAAAAACCTTTTATGTATTGTATTTAAAGCATTCATATAGTATAATATACATATAAGATACATATTCAGACCATTTAATGAATCGAATATGTATTAATAACATTATAAAATATATTGTTAAAAAAACAAGGAGGTTTATATTAGATTAATCTATAAAACTGAATAAGAAAAGGGTGATTAAGTGTTAGATTGGTTTTCTGATATGAAAGAATCTATCGGAGAATGGATAGTAGAAATATTAAAATCAGGCGTTGAATGGATATTATCAGGAACACACAGTATTTTTTCGCACAGTGTTGATACAGTGCATGATCAAGTTGTTCAAACACCTGCTGATTTCAGTGAAAACCTTGTCGAAACCCTGCAATCAATATCAAATACAGCCGTTTTACCAGTTGCAGGGATAATTTTAACTTATGTTTTTGTATATGAAATATATAACTTAGTCGCTGAAAAAAACAGAGGTAATGACTTTGATACACAAGAAATGTTTATTCTGATTTTTAAAACAGCAGTCATTATATTGTTAGTTACAAACAGCTTTACTATAACAATGGCTCTTTTTGAATTAGGACAATGGATGGTTGATCATGTTCCAGCAAGTGATTTAGTAATACCTGAAAGTATAACAGAATCAATAGTAGATTCTGTAGATACGATAGGTGGAGCAATAGGGATGTTAACGTTAGGACTTATCTCTTTGATATTTTCGTTTGTAATGGCTGGGATAATTTATTTAGTTGCATGGTCAAGGATTATTACAATTTTAATGTATGTAAGTGTAGCACCAATACCTTTTGCAACACTAATGAATAAAGATTGGGTAGGTTCTATGGGACAAAATTATATAAAACATTTATTGGCTCTCATGTTACAAGGTTTCTTTATGTTAATAGCATTAGTAATTTATGCAGGATTATTAGAAAAAACAGCTGATTTGATAGCTAATGAAGGACAACCTATATTTGCACTATTATTAATGCTCGTTTCTATGGGCATATTGACACTAACTATCGCAAGAACACATTCAATAGCTAAAACAGTTGTTGGGGTGGGTTAAATGAAAAAATGGTTTAAAAGAAACAAGGTTTTATTAATTATATTTGCTATATTAACCGTTATTTCACTAATAACTGTTGCTATTCAAATTAGTTATATTATTCAACCACATTTTATAGAAGACTTAAATTATTATATGGAAACGAAAGAAATCAAACAATCATTAATAAAGCATGTAATAATGACTGTTGTAAATATAATAATTTTAGGTGCATGGACTATAAACTTAACAGTTATTATATGGTTAGTTTTTTTTCCAACAAAAAAAACAGCAAAAGAATCATTTCAGTTAGATAGCATTAAATACTTATATAACTTACCTGAACAAATTAAAAAGGAGTTGAAACAAAAATGAATAATAATAATTTTATTATTTCAATTCCTACTGATCTAAAACAGATTGAATCAAAATTAGTTTTTGGATTAACTAAAAGACAACTAATAGGTTTTGGTTTTGGTATAGTAATTGGTGTTTTGATTTTTATTTTATTAAAAAACATCAATTTAGATATAGCTATGTATGGATTGTTTTTTGTTGCTTCACCAATTATATTCGCAACTATTTATAAAAAGAATAATATGTATATGGAAAAATGGCTTAAATTATTGATTGAACAAAAGAAACTTAATCCTAATAAACGATACTATAAAGTATCGAAAAGAAATCTTTCAATAGCTAGAAAAAGAGGATTAATTAAAAATAAAAAAACTAAAAAGAAAAAAATAGTTACAAACAATAAAACTATTAATACTTCAAATCAAAAAGAGGTGTTAAATAATGAGAGAAAGACTACAAGTTGATAGCAATGATAATAAACTAAAAAAATTAAATCTTTTTCAAGCGTTACAATTATTATTAAAAAAAGATAGAAAAACAAGAGATAGTACACAAGATACAATTAATTATAAGCGTATGTATTCTAATGGTATATGTGAAGTAACTGATAATAAGTACAGTAAAATGGTTAGGTTTTCTGATATATCTTACCAATTATCACAAGATGAAATAAAACAAACTATTTTTGCTCATTACAGCACGCTTTTGAATAGTTTTGATAATTCAGTAAAAATACAGTTAAATTTTATTAATTATCGCATGATGACAGAAAGAGATTATGATGAAATTGTTACTACTATACAAGAAAATACCGATATTTCATTAGAACAATATGAATTATTAAGAAAAGAATATTTAGCTTTTCTTCAAGAACAACAAGAAAAAGGATCTAATGGAATTATAAGAGATAAATATTTAGTGTTTAGTGTTTATGATAAATCATACGAAAGTGCAAACAGACGTTTAAATAGTATAGAATCAACCATTAAAACAAATTTTCAAGTAATGGGTGTACATTGTGATGAAGTAACAGGAGTTGAAAGACTATCTATAATTAATTATTTACTTAATGAAGGCACAAAAAATTATATAGATGTTAGTGAAATAGAAACTAAAGATTTTAATAAATTACCAACTAAAGACTTTATAGCTCCTAGATTTCTAAATTTTCAACCTGAATATTTTAGAATTAATAATAAAGTTGGAACTACTATGAATTATAGTGTTGAAGCTAGTGAGTTATCGGACAGAGTTTTATCTGACTTTTTAGATTTAAAACTAGAATTAATTGTAAGCATGCATTTATATTCAATAGAACAACAAAAAGCAATAAAAATGGTCAGAGGAAAAAAATCAGATTTAGATAAAATAAAAATAGAAGAACAGAAAAAGGCTAATGAAGCAGGATATGACATGGATATATTACCTACTGACCTTAATTTGAATGTAAAAGAAACAGATAAAATATTAAGAGAATTGCAAAGAGAAAATGAAAAGTTCTTTTTTCTAACATTTACTATAACTGTTTTAGAATCTACAAAAAAGAAGTTAGATAATGCGATTTATACTTTACAAAATATTGCTTCAAGGCAAAATTGCAGTTTAAAAATAATGAAGAATCAACAAGAAAAAGCGTTTATAAGTGCGTTACCTTTAGGTAATGATCTAAACGAAGAAGAACATGAAAGAGGATTGACTACATCAAGCACAGCTATTTTTGTACCTTTCACGACACAAGAATTATATCAAGAAGAAGATGAACCAGTTTATTATGGATTAAATGCTTTAAGTAATAATTTAATTCAAGTATCAAGAAAATCATTACGTAATCCTAATGGTTTAATGTTAGGTACACCAGGTTCAGGTAAATCATTTTCAGCCAAAAGAGAAATGATTGATGTTTATTTAAGGTCGTCAGATGATATTTTGATATGTGATCCTGAAGGAGAGTATTATCCATTTATTAAGCGATTAGGTGGAGATGAAATAAGAATAGCAATTGATTCCACTGACTTTATTAATCCACTTGATATATCACTAGATTATGGCGAAGGAGAAAATCCTATTGCTTTTAAGAGTGACTTTATATTAACTATGATGGAAGTTATTGCAGGTGGAAAAACAGGTTTAACACCAAAAGAAAAATCAATAGTAGATAGGTGTGTACAAGTTATTTATAAAGATTTTTTAAATAACCCAATTGAAAGTAACGTTCCATTACTAGAAGATTTATATAATGCTTTTTTAAATACAAAAACAGTTGAAGGTAACGATTTAGCAAGCAGTTTAGAATTATATGTACATGGTTCACTTAATGTTTTTAATCATAGAACAACAATTCAACCTGATAACAGATTACTGTGTTTTAATATTAAAGAATTAGGATCTAATTTAAGACAATTAGGTATGTTAGTTTTACAAGATCATGTTTGGAACAAAGTTACAACAAATAGAAATATAAGAAATACATGGTATTACATGGATGAATTTCACGTCTTATTGGAAGATGAACAAACATCTGAATATTCGGTAGAATTTTGGAAAAGGTTCAGAAAATGGGGAGGTATTCCTACTGGAATAACTCAAAACGTAAAAGATTTACTTACAAGTCCAAAGATAGAAACGATTATAGAAAATAGTGATTTTATATACTTACTTAATCAAGCTTCAGGAGATAGAAACATATTACAAAACAAATTAGAAATTAGTGATTATCAATCTACGTATATTACTAATTCTAGCGAAGGAGAAGGGTTGATTATATATGACGGAGATATACTACCTTTCAAGGATAAATTTCCAAAAAACAATTCACTTTATCCAGTTATGACGACTAAACCTGAAGAAATTGCAGGATATGAAGAACAAAATTTAAGAGTAGATAATTCTTAAAAGTTGATTTGAGGTGGATTAATGGCACTAAGAAAGGAAAATGAGAAAAAAACAAAATTAGAAAAAAAGAAAAACACTTTTGAAAAAGAAAATAATAAAAAATCATTTAAAAATGATTATGATTATAAAAGTGATATAACAATTAAAAAACCTAAAAATCAAGAAAATTCCAATAAACGAAAACATGGTTCTATCAAGAAACAAATTGATAATTACAAAGAAGAACTTGAAAGTGATGATTATGGAGTTGAATCTGCAAGTAAGACTTCCGAAAAAGCTTTTCAAAGTGGAAAGAAATTATCAGGTAAAGCAAAAGATGTTTATATAAATAGAAAACAAAACAAATTGAGGAAAGCTGATGAAGAATTTTATCAAAACCTTGTTAGTAAACTAGATAAAGAACAAAAAAATAATCAAAGTAAACCTCATAGTAAACTAGAAAAACAAACTCAAAATAAATCTAAAAATATCAATAAAAATATAGATAAGAAAGCACCTAAAAATATCAATAAAAAAACAAATAAAAAGATAGATAGGAAAGCACCTAAAAATAATTATTCATTTAAAAATAAAGTTAAAAGTGTACCTAAAAAAATAGGCACATCAATAACAGATACGAGTGTTACTTCATATAAAGAAAATTTAGTTAGTGAAGATCAAGGTATTAAAACAGGTGTTGAAGGTGCTAAGTTATCTAAAGAAGGTATTAAATCTTTACAAAACGTAAAAAGAAAACAAAAAAACAAGGGTGCTGCTAAAAAATTAAGAGGGAAAACAACAAAGTTACAAACTGAAAATAAATTAACTAAAGGAAATATTAATCCTAAGCTAAATAAAGAAAAAAAAGCACTACAAAAAAGAAAAATTAAAAGAAGACATATATATAAAAACAAAGCACCAAAAACAATATCATCTGTTACTTCGACAACAAAAAATGTAGGAAAAAGATTTAAAAATAGTTTTAAAACTGTAAAAAAAGTTGTAAAGATGATGTTTCGTAGAATGTTAGGAACAAAATTTATGGTTGCTGTTGGTGGGCTTTTTTTACAAGCACTTCCTATTTTTATCATTATAGGACTTCTTTTATCGGTTGTTTTGTTAACAGTAACTATTGGAGGTGGTGGTGGTAAAGAAGAAATGGAAAACAACCACCAATTATCACAAGAATTATCTCCTAACGTAGAGAAATGGCGAGTTCTAGTAACAGATATTGCAGATGAAAAAGGAATGTCTGATTACGTAGATTTAGTTTTAGCTATAATTCAAGTTGAAACTGGAGGTCGAGCTAAAGATATAATGCAATCATCTGAATCAGCAGGTCATCCACCTAATTATTTTGATAATGAAAGAGATTCTATAGAACAAGGCGTATCTCATTTAAAAAATGTTGTTAAGGAACTAGAAAGCTATAATAGTGATTATTTGAATGATACAAAATTAATAGCTCAAACATACAATTTTGGTTTATCTTTTGCAAGATATGTAGGTTCAAATGATTATGATGGTTACAATCTTAATATCGCTGAAAAATTCAGCAAGGATGTAGTCGCTGAAAGTCTTGGTAATACAACGGGAGAAACTTACAGTTATGAAAATTCATTATCTAAAGAGCTTGGTAAAACATACTTGTATAGAAATGGTGGAAACTTCTTATATGGCGAAGAAATAGCTCAGTATACTGAAAATGGAGTAAATCTTGAAGACGGAGAATTACATCCACCAGTACAGCCAATGATAGCAACATCAGGTTTTGGGGGTAGACTTTCTCCAGGTGGTATAGGTTCAACAGATCATAAAGGAATTGATTTAGATTGTACGGGTGGGGTAACACCTATTGAATCTATACAGAAAGGCACAGTAGTTAAAAGCAACTATGTCAAAGGTTTAGGTAATACAGTAATAGTAAAACATGGAAAATCATCATATTCAACTTACGCACACATGAACAGTATGACCGTAACTAACGGGGATAAAGTTAATGCAGGAGAACAAATAGGGGTTTGTGGAACGACGGGAGCTTCAACTGGCCCACATCTACATTTAGAGTTATCTCCTGAACCACATAATAAACAAATTGACCCTTATCCATATATTAAAGATTTATTAGGAGGATAAATAATGTCTAAAAAAACAAATGCTATTGAAGAAAGAATTGAAAAAAGAAAGTATAGAATTAAAGATTATCAAGAAAAAATAAAAAAAGAACGAGAAGGATTAAAGAAAGATGAACAAAACTTAATTCATGCTAAGTACAACGATGTCCTTCAAAAAATGCTTGAAAATGATATTGATTCAGAAGTCATAGAACAAGCTATAGATAAAGAATTAGAACAAAACGAAACAATAGCACATGAAGAAAATAAAGAAGATATAGAGAATAATAACTATTAATTTAATATTAAGGAGCTGATAAATTATGAAGTGGGGAAAAATTTCTTCATTAGTTCTAGTTTTTGCAATTCTTATTTTAGTACCTTTTACTAAATCTTTTGCAGAAGATGATGAACCTGATGAAATCATAGAACAAGAAGATATGGATGAAGAAGATAACGAACAAGAAAGACAAAACATACCTGACCCCCCTAAAGAAGATTCGATTATAGGGGATGAAGAAGATGTTCATGAATTTGAGATTGAAACTCCTTCATCTGTAACGGGAGAAAAATCAGAAGGCTCGGGTACAGTTGTAGATTTTTCAACAACAGGAGCAAGAGCTTTTTATACTATTGAAGATGACGATCAAAATACATTTTATCTAATGATAGATATGGATAAACCTGATAATAATGTATATTTCTTATCAGATGTACAAGGAGAAGAAATTAATAAACAATCTGATAGTTCAACCGAAAAATCAGATTTTTTAGGAAATAATGAAGAAGAACAAAAAGCTGAACAACAAGAGCAAAAAGAAAAAGCAGAGCAAGAGGAGAAAGCTAAACAAGAAGAAGGTTCAAGTAATTATACATTTGCTTTAATTGTTAGTTTAGTTGGTATAGCAGGAGCTTTTGCGTATTACTTTTTAGTTATCAAACGTAAACGTAATCAAAATGATTTATTGGAAGAAGAACAAGAACACGAGGATGAAATGAGTGATTCTTACGAAGATGATTATGCAGAAGATTATGCACATGATTATGAAGAATATGAAGA
>Ga0079226_10004611_pt1 | contig 10511 bp, 5 predicted proteins | sample Poulit2014_FD_76345 | JGI IMG/M metagenome (GOLD analysis project Ga0079226, IMG submission 76345) | Agricultural soil microbial communities from Georgia to study Nitrogen management - Poultry litter 2014 | ecosystem: Environmental > Terrestrial > Soil > Agricultural land | place: USA: Georgia...
AACAAGGGAAGAAAGAATTAAAGCAAGCCTCTAATATTGCATCTACTGGTAATAAAATGGGAATGTCTGGAGGATTACAGGCAGGTTTAGGGGCAGCAAGTTCTATGCTTGGAGGATTATCTACTTCAGGACTAACTCAAGAACAAGCTTCAACAAGAGAGGGTATCCGCAGTGCAATCAGCTCTGCGGGCCCTATTGGAGCTATTATTGGAGCTGCTTCAGGAGTAGTAGATGCAATCGGTTCTGCAACGGGATTAAATTTAGATAATATTGATGCAGATGCTGCAAAAAGAGCAGGTATTAGTGGTAAAGCTGCCACTCAAGGTTTTATTAATAGTCTTCCTGGTGTATCAATGCTAGTTGGTATGTTTGGAGGAAAAACTGCAAAATCTTATAAATCTGCAGAAATTGATCAAATGACAAATGCCTATGGAGGATCAGTTGCAGATATTAATGCCGCTCAAGCATTAAGCGGTAAGAGAATGTTAGGAACTGGTAAAGCTAATAAGTTTATTAGAGAGCAAAATAGAGTTAATAATCTAATAACTGATATTAGTTTAGAAAGTAAACTTAGAAAATCTAATAGTGCTGGTGATACTTATTTATCACAAAATCAAAATAAGTATGCTGGTTATACTCCACAACTACTTCTATCTCGTAAAGGTATGAAATTTCCAGAACTTGATAATGCAAGATTATTGCTGCAAAAGTTGTCTAAGCCTATTCAAGAGCCTCCAAAATTTAAAGATGGAGGTAAACTAAATGTTATTGCAGAAGGATCTTTGCATGCAAGAAAGCATGATTTAGAAAAAACTAATCCAGAATTGAAAGGAGTTATTACTCATAAAGGAATTCCAGTAATTTCTCATAGTGAAGGAGGGGAAATTATTCAACATGCTGAAATTGAAGGAGGAGAATTAATTTTGAATAAAGATTTAACTGTAAAGCTTGAAGAATTATTTAAAGATGGTTCTGAAGAAGCAATGATTAAAGCTGGAAAATTATTAACAACAGCTATCTTACGAGATACTGAAGATCGCACTAAATCAATTATATAATGGATATTTTAGTAGGAAATAAGAAATACGATGTAGAGGTTGCAGAAAATGAAGAGGAAAGAATGAAAGGTCTTCAAGAAGTTATTGAAATGGATGACGATGAGGGAATGTTATTTATATTTCCTGAACCTCAACATGTAGACTTTTGAATGAAAGATACTGAGATACCATTGGATATAATTTTTATAAATTCAGATCTGGAGGTAATTTCAGTAAAACAAGGAGAGCCTATGTCCGAAGATTTTATAAGTGAAGATAATGTACAATATGTTTTAGAAGTAAATCAAAACTCTGGAATTGAGGAAGGGGATGATGTTATCTTAGATTATGAAGAAGATGACGAAGAGGATGAAGCTGCTAAAATGTATGTGTTAGGGAGTGATGGGCAGGCACAATATGAGCTTGTTGGAGGAGAACGAATCTTTAGCCGACCTAACACAAAAGTTCTTGTATCTAAAGCCAAAAAAGCATACAAAACAAAATCGGACTCAGATTATAAAGCTTTGGGAAGACAGGTTTTTAAATATTTAGAGAAGCAAAACTCAAACGAACCAGAATATACATCTTTGCCAGATAATGAATAATATATATGAAAGGAATCATTTATAGGTATACATCTCCTTCAGGTAAATCTTATATTGGACAAACTATTAATGAAAATAAAAGAAAGAGACAGCATATAGCTAATAGCAAGAATATAAATAGTAAATATTATCATTTGCCGTTTTATGTAGCTGTCAGAAAATATGGATTTGATAGTTTTAATTATGAGATTTTATATACTATTATTTCGGATGACCATGAATATGTACACAAAACTTTAGATAATATGGAAGTATATTATATTGGTAAATATAATAGTTACTATAATGGGTATAATTGCACAATAGGAGGTTCTACTCCAGGTAGCGGAAGTACCCATCCATCATATGGCAAAAAATTATCAGAAGAACATAAAGTTAAGTTAAAACAAAGTGTATCAAGAGTAGTATGACAGTTTGATTTAGACGGAAATTTTATTAAAGAGTACAAAAGTGCTGCAGAGGCAGAAAGAATAACAGGATGTGATTCATCCCAAATAATTTACTGTGCACTAAATAATAAAGGTACATCAAAAGGATTTCAATGACGAAATAAAGGTGTTTATCCTGGAAAGTATATTCCTGAGAAAAGAAAAATTGCAGGAAAGCGCGGAAAGGATAATAAAAAATCAAAAATTGTAGATAAGTATGATTTAAATGGCAACTTACTAGAAAGTTTTGATTGTTTAATAGATGTAGAAAGGAAATATAACTATAATTCTGGAACTATATGCCGTGCTATTCATAAATGCAGACCATATAAAAATTATATATGAAAATATAGATAAAGTAAAAGAAGTTTTTCTTTAAAAGGTACCAACTATCTTTTTGAATCTATGTATTTAAATTATTTGGATTATTTAAATAATATATGTAATTTTGGGAAGTAAAAGAGTATACGACAATATGTCTTTATAAAGAGTAAAACTAAATTATATTAATAAAATAACAATAAGTAATATGGCTTATATTAAGAAATTCCAAGAAGGTGGAGCCGCTCCTGCAGCTGCTCCCGCTGGTGCTCCTGCAGGTGGTGAGCAAGATCCTATTCAGATGTTAGCAGAAATGGCAATGCAAGCCTTACAAGGACAGGACTGCCAAATGGCTATGCAGGTTTGTGAAGGTTTCGTTGCTTTGATTCAGCAAGCTATGGGAGGTGGACAAGCTCCAGTTGGACAAGCTCCAGAAGGAGAACCTGTATTTAAGAAAGGTGGAAAAATTGCTGGACGTAAGAAATGCGGAAAGAAAGAGAAAGGCGGAGACTTAAATATCATTAAGAAGAAATAAATCTAACTAATGATTAATAAAGATAGAAGGGAGATTGTAAGTAGTCAATCTCCCTTTTTAAGTATAACACATTGATAAAATGGCACAGGTAAATATACAAAAACTCCAAGAGGGAGGGTCTGTAAAAAAATATGGGACCTTCACTAAGGATGGTGTGACATATCAAGTTGACGACGACTTTTTACAGGCTATGACGGCACACGGAAGCTCAATTGCTGATGGACGAGCTAGAGCTGATTATGGAGCTATTGTTAATGCTCTTAGATCTGGTGCCGATTTATCATATGATTCTAACACTAATGAGTTACGAGGTGATGTAAGTTTTAATAATCTTACAGATAGACAAAAAAGAAGAGTTGCGAGAAGAACTTCGAAAACTGGAGAAGGTATAGATAGATTATTTAATAACCGAGTAAATCAAGTTAAAGTAGCTACAGACGCTTTACGTAATTTTAATTATAATCAAACAGCTCCAGCTACTCGAAATACTAATCAGAGTGTTGATGTATCTCGAAGACTGTATTTAAATTATGAAAGAGATAAAGACGGAAATTTAGTTTTAGATGAAAACAATCGCCGAAAGTTTATTCCAGGAACTTATAATAGCGCTGTATTTGATAGGTTAGATTTTTTAAGAAATCTTGCTAATGAACAAAACATTGTTGATTGAAAAGGATATGAAAATCAAACAAAGGATGCATATTTACGTTTTATACAAAACTATAATGATTGAGATGGTTTAAAGCAAAGAATTAAAGATGGGTCTATCACTGATAACGATATTAATGTACTATCTCAAATAGGAATATTAGATAGAAACCAATCTTCAGATAATGAAGATAATAACGATAATGCTGATTCGAACGCTTCTAAGTGAGATAAGGATAATAATTTTACAGAAGAGTTTAGAAATAAATATAAAATATCATATGGTCCTAATGGAGAAATATTAACTGAAGGATTTGGATTAGACGGATATGGTTCAAATTGAAGTAATGCGTATTTTGGAGATAACTTTGCAGCTTTATATCCAGAATTAAAAAGATTCAAAGACTACATTCTTTATGAAGGACGATTATACAGTAAAAATGAATGAACTGATCCAAATTCTGAAATTCATCAAATTTTAAGTTCTCCTAGAGTTGATATTTTCAATAAAATGAGACAAAATCTTTTTGATCCTGTTCAGAATGGAAAATGGCAAGTACTTTGAACAAATAATCCTTTTACAAGATATAATTCTGAATTACAATACAATCCGTATTTTAATCAAAATTATAAAGACGATAATAATGTTTTGTATAGTTATACAACACCTTTATATCAAAACTTGCCTCAAGGAGTAACCGTTATGGATATAATTGATAAAAATACTCCTAGAAACGAATTTGGAGTTCCTACTTCTATATCTTCAGTTGGATTAGATCAAAACGGTAATGTTGTAGATCTTTCTGAATACGTTAGAGCAAATGGTTATAATGGTGAAGCAACAGGGGATGCTTTTTACTCTAGAATTCCTTTAACAGATAAAATTCTTGGAGGATATGTTTGAGATGATTTTGATGAATCTGGAAAATACAGTTTTGCTTACAATCCTGATAACCCAGAAATGGGATATTTCTACGATTCTGAAAATAATAAACTGTATCCTTTTCGTCAAGAGGTATTTCGTCAATTGTTAAATAATGATGGTTATTTATCTGCAGAAGAAATTAACCAAATTAAACACATGGATTGAGGAGCATTTAGACGTTGGTTAAATAGACATATAGGTCCTCTTGGAATGTATGAATTTGCAGGAGCTCGTCAGCCTGCAATTCCATATAATCGACAGGTTCCAAAACAACAAACAGGAGGATTAATTAATTGAATATCTCAGGATACTCCTAAAACGTCTCCAAAAGTTAAAGTCCGTGATGAAAAGAAAGCTGCAACTACTTCTCAAATTAAAAGCGGAGATTTAACTGCAGCTGATAAATGGCAATTAGGAGCATTAGCTGCAGATTTAGGAGCGTTAGTAGCTGCTATACCAACGGGAGGAAATCCTGTAGCAGCAGCTTTGGGAGTAGGCTCTACTGCAACTCAGTTTATTTCTGATGTTAAAAGAGATGGTTTTGATTTAGGTGATTTAGGAAATGCAGCACTAGGACTTGGATTAGATGCTATTTCTTTCTTGCCAGGAGTTGGAATAGCTGGAAAAGCAGCTAAAACAGCCAGAATAATTAAGAGAATCAAACCTTTACTAACAGCAGGTTTTTCTGCATTAGGTTTGTCTGCTGCTTTAAATTCTATTAATAAAGAAGGTGAATGGACTCTTGATGATTATAGAAATATATTAATGGGAGTTCAAGGCCTAATTGGAGGGAAAAGAGCTCTAGATAGAACAGTTGGGTATAAAAAGACTGGAAAAGTAGCAGATGTTTCTGAAAAAGTCACTCCTGAGAAACTAATTGATATTCAAAAGAAAGCTTTAGATGATGTAGTTTCTCAACATCCTGGAAAATTCAAAGAGAAGAAATGGTATGATACGAAAACTGGGAAGATTAACTATGAAGATGCCTTAAAAGATGAGGAAATTTTAGCAAATCTTCCAAAGAATAAATTATATCAAGAAGGTGTATCCAGAATTAAAGCCGCAACTAAAAATATAAAATCTTCTATATCTGATAGACTAACTGGAGATAAGCGAGAATTACGAGCTAGAACGGAAGAGGAATTGCCTTGGTTTTTGCAAAATAGATTTGGTCGTAGTTGGATGCGTGGAGCTCAAAACAGAGAATTTGGAAATGTAGTAGAAAGATTAGAAAATAGAGCCGATTTTAGAAAAGAATTTGATGCTCCCAGTATTAATGGACTTAATATTTTTGAAAGAGGATATAGAACTACAGGAGAACTTATTAATGGAGGACAAGCTTACTTTAATCCCTACTGGTTTCCTAATCCTATTCCAGCTAAGCCTATTAAAATTCGCACCGCCAAACCTAGATTAATGTTACCAAAAACTGCAGGTTCTTGAGTACAGTTACCTAATGATGGGGGAATGGTTTATAGACCTCAGAGTTTATATAAAAAAGGAGGCAAAATTCTTAAAGCTCAAGGTGGATCAAAATTCTTTGGTAAATCTATGGATAATCAAGGAGCTTATGGTTCCTTCGAGGTTGATCCTGTAAGTGTAGTGGCAAAAAGTACTTTTACAAGACCTACTATAAATCTTGGAAATAAGGTAGCTGGAGTTCAAAGAGATTCTAATCTGGAAGCTCAGAAGGAAAAGGCTCTTAAAAACATAAAAGCCAATACAGTAGTTTCTACTGGAAGTACCTCTAATGGAAGAGGCTTTTCGTTCAACCCTAAAAATCTATTAGATTTAGGTTCATTAGCAGGAGGATTAATTTCAAATGCTCGTCAGAGACGTGAGTTAGCAAGAGGAATCAGAGCAGCAGCTCAAGGTCAATTAAGATCTATGCCAACAGAAATCTATGCTCCATACACAGATATGGGAATTGCTCGTATGTATGGGGATAGAATAAAGGATATTCGCCAGTTTAAAACTGTCACAAGTGATCCTAATCAGGTAATGGCTGAAAGACTTATAAGAGATCAGCAAGCTAATCAATTGGCTAATGAAAGAGATACTAGATTATCTCAAACTATTAGTGAATTTAATGATAAGGATCTTGCTGCAAGAAGAGAATATGCTAATCAACGTACACAAATAGCAGATTACAATAGAGCAGTCCTTGGTCAAATGGAAAATATGTTAGCTCAAAATAAAGCTGCTAAGCAATTTACTGCTTGGAATCTACTTATTAATCCGTTTATTGATCAAAAACGAATGGATATAGTTATAGATCAACAAGAGGAACAAGTTGCTAAAACAGTTCGAGATAATCTTGCTTTACAACAAGATATGCAGAAAAAACTTATTGATCTATACAATTCTAAACAAGCTCAAGATGCATGGTTAAATGAAAAGAAAATTAATCCAAATTGGGAAACTGAATACGGTGATAGTGAAGCTGGACGTAGAGCATTCTTAGATAAATACTATTCTGGAACTATACAGAATATGCAAAATGATCTAATAATGAGAATGCAATTAAATGGATATCTAAATGGAAGAAATTGATTTACAGGAAGATATCGAACATTAACTATTCCAGAAAGCACAATTAAGGATTATTATAGACCTTCATCGTTTTATACAACTTTTGCGAATGTACATAAAAAAGGAGGAACAATAACAAAACGTTATAGAGATTTTGACGAACAATCACTTCTTGATAAAGCTAAAGATTATAGAAGAGCTGTTCAAAAAATGGATGATAATTTAATAAAGTTATTATTAAAAATGCTTTCGTAATGAAAATTCAAAAATATCAATATGGAGCTTCATATACTCCAATTTCAAGAGAAGTAATGGGACAGTCGCAGGGAGAACCTGCGACTTCTCCTTCTTCTGAAAAGAAAGACGATAAACTAATAGAACAAGAGATCATTAAAGTATTAGGAGAGAATGGAATTCCTACTGATGTTGATTATTTTCTAAGCCAAGCACAATCTTTCTTGCAAGATTCAACTAATATCTTCTCTGGAAAAAAGACAAATACAATGAGTCAATTAATTAGACTCAGATCATTAGCAAATAGATTACAACATAATAATGCACTATATAAAAATGCAACAGATAGAATTAAGGTAGAAAATACTGGTTCTGATGTTGCTATTTCCAATGATGGAAATTTATATGTGTATGATGGGGAATCAGTAAAGAAAGTTACTCCAACGGAATACAGTAAAAATCCAGAAGATTATCAAGTTTTAACTAATGCGGAACTAATACATCTAAGGGAAAGAGATCCTAATTTAAAATTTGATGAATCTATCCTACATGATTTATCAAATTCAATAGGAATGAAAACTATTATGGACCAAGTAATAGGTGCAATTAAAAAGTTCGGAACAAGTACTCGAAAAGGATACACAGTTAAGGCTGGAGGTCAGGTTCAAAGAGGATTAGAAGCATTGATGAGTTTAGGCCCTGATGGACTTTATGAAATAGAAACTTCTGATTCAAAAGCCGCCCAAGATATCAATTCTGCAATAATTTATTTATATAAAAACTTAAACACTAATGCAAAAAATGTGTTACGTGCTACAACAGCTGCAGAAGGTTTAAATCCAAGTGATGTGAATGACGTTACACGTATTTTAAAAGAAGCTTTATTTGAACATACAGATACTTCTATTAAAGTTAATGTTATTAAAGATCCAACTAAAGGTAGTGGTTCTGGAAGCGGTGATTCTGCAGGTTCACAAATTAAAGAAGTTTGGGGAGACTTTGTAACTAAAGATGGAGGATCATACAGAAATACGAATATAGTAATGCCAGGTGGTAATGTTAGTTTCAATGTTCCAGCTAAACACTATAATTTTATTGAAGGTAAAGAAAATACTGCTATTGATAATGTAACTTTAGGGGATGAGTCATTCAATAATTTAATTTCTAAAGGACTTATTGATACAAGAAGAACTTCTTATATTGGAGATTTACCTATAGATAACATGGCATTTGCTGGAAAAGACATAATTGTTGATAACACCCATGGAGGAACAGTAATGTATCTTCCAATTAAGCAGGATGGAGAACTAGATCTTAGTATGATGAAGCAAATGAGTGAAATTCAAGATCAGATTATAAAAAGTAGAATTACTAACACTGAAGCTAAGAAAAAGATCTGGGAGGACAATGGATTTACTTATAATGAGGCTTTAGATGTGGGAGTTCCTGTAAATGAAACTCTTGGAAGATATTGAACTCAAGTCGCTTACACTTCAACTGCTGCTAATTCCTTTAAGAATAAGGATTTAAAATCCTCATCTATGTTAAGTCCTGTAGATGATTCAGTTATTGAAAATTTAGGAAGTGCGTATAATCTTAATCCAAATAATAAGAATAAATCTAAGGTTGATTTAACTGCAGGATGGTTTGGAAAATCTTATCAGGGTATGCTATTTATCCCAATGCAAGATAATCAAAATGAGGTATTAGTCGCAGGAGGTGCTGCATACATGCCTAAACCAAACACTGATGTAATAAAAGCAAGACAAGATGCAGTTAGATTAGGAGGAGGATATGATTATGGAACAGGTTTATATAATAGAAATTTAGTGGGAACAACTGCTGGAGATTTAGACTAGAATATGGAAAATAATGCAAAAACAAATGATTGGTTTGCGTCAAGATTATTAAATGATGACAAAGACCCAGCTTTTCTTTTAACTGAAGGAATTACTCCATTAAATTCAAAAATGGAAACTCCAGAGTTTTATAAAACTAAAACTAAGGTTAAAGAAAGGTTCACAAAGGATAATGGAGATTTTGATGAGGATACCTTCAACAAATTTTATACTGCGATATCAAAGGAGTTTGAATACTTAAGTGCAATTGATTCTGAGAACTTTGTATTAGATAGTTATGAAAAATCAAGTTCCAATTTTACTACTAACTTTGGTAAAGTAAAAGATCAACATATTATTGCTTCAATTACTCCAAATCCATTAAAACAATCCAGAGGTTTAACGGTATGGAATAAATGGTCTGACCCAACTATTAGTAATAGGGAAGCAGCACAAACTAATCAGTATTTTGATCCAGAAACGAATACATGGTCCTCAAAGACATTAAATGAGTTAGGTGCATTCGGATTATTAAATGAAGAAGGCCTAGTATATGCTACATGGGATGAGGATGGGGAACATATAGATCCAATGACCAAGCAAAAAGTTCTGCATAAAGCTGGAGAATGGAAAACTGATGAATTTGGTAACTTCTACGCTGAAAAGGCAGGAAATAAAGAAAACTTAAACAAACAATTTGTTACTTGGTCTGAGGTTCTTACAGATGATAATAGTGCATGGAACAAAATTGACATCTTTGATTCTGACAGTCTTGATTCAAATATCCCAAGAACAATTTTACGTGCTGCAGTTATTGGAGGTTCTTTATTAATTCCATATGTAGGTCCCACTATTGCATATATTTCAGCAGCAGTAAATCTTACTAGAGTAATGCCCCAAATATTAAAGACCTTTACCTCTTTCTTTTCGGAAGATGTACAGTTTGATACTTTAAATAGGTGGGATAATAATATGAGAAAATTTGGAAGGTCTACTTCCGATTATGCTCAAGACCATTTCTTTAGTTTTGAAAATATTATGGATCTAGCAGTAGATTCATTTATGCAATTAAGACAACAAAGATTAATTGCTGAAATCCCAAAAAGGCTGGGAATGCTAAAGAAAGCAGAAAAATCTGCAGAAACAGCTACTTTAACAACATTATTATCAGGAGATTCTGAAAGAATAGCATACTTAAAAAGTAATCCTGAAGTATTGAATGCTTTAGTTAAGGCCAGTCCTATATATAGAAATGCAGAAAAAGTTATTAATAATGCAACTAAAGTGAGCACAGCAATTAGCCGTGCTTATCTGATAGCTACTTCTACTGAAGATACTTATAATCTTGCACGCAGTTATGGATTTGATACCCAAACTTCATCCATGATTTCTTTAGGAACTTATATAG
>Ga0079226_10004612_pt1 | contig 10510 bp, 7 predicted proteins | sample Poulit2014_FD_76345 | JGI IMG/M metagenome (GOLD analysis project Ga0079226, IMG submission 76345) | Agricultural soil microbial communities from Georgia to study Nitrogen management - Poultry litter 2014 | ecosystem: Environmental > Terrestrial > Soil > Agricultural land | place: USA: Georgia...
ACTTCCACGAGTTTAGAAACATTTACCTCATCCATGCCTGTACATAAAGCAGCAGTTGAAGTGGTATGTTGCATATTGTGGAAAATTACTTTTCTTAAACCGGTTATATCCTCTACTCTCGTTGAATCAATCACTTGCTTATCGCTAGTTTCACTTACAAAATCTTTCGTCGCTTTCCCTTGATCAATAAAGTTTTGTAAATCTTTACGTAACACGCGCCCATTAGGCCCTGTGCCAGTAATATCATTTAAATTAACCTCTGATTCTCTGGCTGCTTTTCTTACGGATGGAGCTGCTAAAACTCGGTTGCTAGGGTGTTGACGTTTTTTTAAAGAAATAATTTCTTGCTTAGTGCCAGCTTCATGATTGCTTTCTATTTTTTCAGCACTATCCTTTGATAATGCGGATGGTTCGGCATTATTTTCAAGGTCGGTAAAGCTGACTAATACATCACCAACGCGCATTGTCTCTCCCGCTTCTGCGCCTAACTTTACTACAGTTCCGGTAACGGGAGATGTAATTTCAACCGCAGCTTTGTCCGTTTGAACTTCTGCGATATTGTCGTGTTCATTAACTCGATCACCTTCTGCTACAAACCATGAAAGTATTTCCGCTTCGTGTAGACCTTCTCCAATATCCGGTAATCGAAAGTCGTAGTTTGACATTCATGTCATCCCCTTTTTATTCTTCTACTAATACTGCTTCTATCGCTTTATTCATACGTTCACCATTCGGCATCCATTCATTTTCGACACTTGCAACAGGATAAGGTGTGTCAAATCCTGTTACACGTTGAATAGGTGCCTTTAAACTATAAATGGCTTTTTCATTGATAAGTGCCGATATTTCTGCACCGACTCCACCTGACTTTACTGCTTCATGTACAATAATCACCCGGCCTGTTTTTTCAACCGAGGAAATAATGGTCTCAAGGTCAAGTGGTACAATCGTTCGTAAATCTATGATTTCAATGGAAATATCTTTTTCGGCCCATGCGGTAGCTACTTGTTTTACTAAATGAACTGGTGGGCCCCAAGTAATAATTGTTAAATCATGTCCTGCTTGGATAATATTTGCCTTACCAATTTCTATTTCATACGATTCCTCAGGTATTTCTTCGGAGATTGCCCTATACAGTTTCATGGGCTCTAAAAACAAAACTGGGTCGGGATTGCGAATGGCGGCAGTCAACAAGCCTTTAGTATCGTAAGGTGAACTTGGCATGACAATTTTTATCCCTGGCGAATGTAGAAACAAAGCTTCTAAACTATCAGAATGTAGTTCGGGTGCGCTAACTCCACCGCCATAGGGTGAACGAATAACAAGTGGTGCAGTAAAACTGCCCGCAGAGCGGAATCGTAAACGCGCTACTTGTGAAGCCATCTGATCCATTGCTTCGTATATAAAGCCTAAAAATTGAATTTCCGCGATTGGCTTTAGTCCTCTTGCAGCCATTCCAACAGCAGAACCTAAAATAGCAGCTTCGGCAATGGGGGTATCGACTACTCTTTCATGACCAAATTTTTCAATTAGGCCATCAGTTGCTCTAAATACACCACCATTTACCCCAATATCTTCTCCTAAACAAATAATCGAAGAATCAGCTTGCATTTCTAATTCCATCGCATGATTAATAGCTTCTATAATAGTCATTTTTTTCATTACTTCTTCCCCTCCAAACTATTGAATTGATCGATTAATTGAGGAGTCTTCTCTTGGTAAACATTATTTAAAATATCTTGCATTGTAGTCGGACTTGTATTGACGGCAATTTCAAAGGCTTCAGTAACTTTCTTTTCAGCTTCTTCATGCATTTTTTCATCCAACTCTTCATCTAATAACCCTTTATTTATTAAAAGCGCTTTCATCCTTTTGATGGGATCACGCTCTAACCATTTATTTTCTTCTTCTCTACTGCGATACTTTTTCTCATCATCAGCCGTCGTATGGGGACCCTGTCGAAAAGTAACAGCCTCAATTAAAATAGGCTTGCCATTTCTAGCATGTTCGATGGCATCTTGCATCACTTTATTGACAGCAATCACATCATTACCATCTACTTGAATACCGTCGATACCGTAAGCCAGTGCTTTTTGGGCAATACTTTTACTCGCCGTTTGTTTTGAAATAGGTACACTAATCGCCCATTGGTTATTTTGTACAAAAAAGATAACAGGCAATTTATAAACTCCCGCAAAGTTCAGAGCTTCATGAAAATCTCCTTCAGAAGTTCCCCCATCCCCTACATAAGCAACACTTACTTCATCGAGCTTTTTATACTTACTAGCCCAGGCACCCCCAACTGCATGTAAACATTGGGCTGCAATAATGATTTGGACGGGGAATATATTTACGTCTTTTTGAGATAAGCCTTTTACATGGCCCATAGCATAAAGGAAAAATTGCGACATATCCATGCCCCGAACTAAGGAAGCCGCTGCTTCACGATAGCTGGGATAGATCCAATCCTGTTCCCTCAAAGCGAAAGCGCTTCCAATTTGAGCAGCCTCTTGTCCCCTAAAAGGTGCGTAGGTACCTATTCTCCCTTGCCTTTGATATTTCATTGCTCGATTATCAAATACTCTTGTGTCAATCATCCATTGGTACATCTCTAATAGTTCTTCTGATTGTATGTCATCAAATGATTTTACAACGTTACCATCTTTGTCTAAGTATTGAATCATGTCAACTTTTATATCTTCAGAACGAATGTACAAGTGAATCCCACCTTTATTTTTTAAATTATTATGAATATTATATATGACAAACTGACATGGCGTCAATCATAAAATAATATTATGTAAGTTTTAAATTTTATGCAACTGTTATTGTATGATTTAGCAAGATGTGATAAAAAAATAGCTAGAAAAAACGATACTTTTGTTTTATTAATTAACTAGTAAAAAAATAATTATCCCTTTGTTTTGCAAGATGATAAATTATTTAGATAGTCTTTTTTAAAAAAATTATCATTAATAAAATTGCTAGCTGTATTAATAACATAGAATATAAAGATTCTTGACAAATGAGCAAGCTTACAAGGATAATTAATAAAAGAATATCGTCATAGCACAGTCAGGAGGTCATGATTTGACCGGTAAAAATCAAACCTTACAGCAATTGAAGCAGGCCGAACGTGAAGCCCGAAAGCAAATGATATTAACAGCTACATTAAAGTTATTTGGAAAAAATCAAATATCCGAAGTTAGCATACGTGATATTGCAAAAGAAGCTGGCATCTCCCCCGCTCTTATCTATCGGCACTTCAATGATCGCGATGAACTTTTTGTCGAGTCCTTTATGTTACAATCCAAAGATATTATCGAAACTTTTGAAGAAAGGCTCAGACAAAAAGAACAGACTTCCATTGAAGAAATCGGCAAAGAGTTTATAGTTTATTTACAAAATAATTCATTATTTTTTAAAATGATGTCGTATTTTATGTTGGATTACACTTTAATGGCTGACCATCTTGAACAATTTAACGAAACAATACGCGAACTATTACACGTTTTTGACCAAGCTTTTATAGAAAATGGGTTATCTAAAGATGTTAGACTTCATTCCCATGCGTTTTTCGCCGCACTAAATGGTATTATGATTACTTTTCATCATTATCCAGGTCGTAGTGAAGAAGAATCTGCTAAACATATTGAACGACTCACTTTTCTTATTAGCGATTTATTTCGTAAAGGTACGGAAGGATAATAAAACCTACTCAAACTATCTTGTGAAAAGATTAGAGAGTAGGTTTTTAATCTTTTCAATCTAAGTATTCAATCATTTTCTTTATAACATATGCTTTAATACTTTTCCAGCTGCATTTCTAGGCAATTCATCGATAAAGTTTACTTTTTTAACCGTTTTATATGGAGCTAAGTTATCTTTAGTAATATTTATGACATCGGATTCTGTTAAATTAGTATTTTCCTTTTTCACGACAAATGCTACGGGAATCTCACCCCATTTTTCATCCTTTTTCCCAACTATAGCCACTTCAGCAACTTCAGGAAGGAGTAAAATAGTATTTTCTAACTCTGTTGAATAAATATTCTCTCCTCCGCTAATAATCATATCTTTTAGCCTGTCAATGACGTAGAGAAATCCATCCTCGTCTATTCTCCCAAGATCGCCAGTGCGGTAACTACCATCTTCTACAACTTTGTTTGTCTCTGCTTCATTATTCCAATAGCCTTTAAATACTTGAGGCCCACTACAAATAATTTCTCCAATTTCATTCGGCGCAAGTTCTTCGTCCGTCTCAGGGTCGACAATCGACACCCTACCATGAAATACTGTTTTACCCATTGATTTCACTTTCGTTTCGTCCATTGCTTTTTTCCAGAATGATACGGCGCCTGTATACTCTGTTATGCCATATACTTGTTGAACAGCTATCCCTAATTGGTCGAAAGCTTTAATTAATGTTTCTGGCACAGGTGAAGCACCACACGTTATATTACGGATGGAACTATAATCTGTCTTTACCATGTCGTAAACTTTTAACATATACTGTAACATGACTGGTATGGTCATCATGGTTGTGATTTTTTCCTTTTCAACTAATTTCCACGCTGCAACCGGATCAAAGTCCTCCATTAAAATAGCGGTACTACCATTGTGTAAATTAGTTATGATAGGCGCAAATCCACCGATATGGAAAAATGGAGCTACCGAAAGAAAACGATCCCCTGCCCACCAATCGATAACATGGGACATACCAATGGAAGCGGCTAATAAATTTGTATGACTTATCATCGCTCCTTTTGGTTTACCAGTAGTACCGGAAGTATACATAATTAACGCGGTATCGTTTCCTTCAGCAGATAGTTTAGGCTCTATCGATTCATAGTTAGTTAACAATTCATCAAATGTCTTAGTAGTTGACATTACACTTTCAAGCGAAATAGTCTTTAACACGTCACTAATTTTCTCGCTAAACACTTCATCATAAACTAGCAATGTAGGTTCAGAATTTTGTAAAATATATATGATTTCATTCGTTTGTAATCGCCAATTAATGGGGACAGTTATGATGCCTAATTTTACAGCACCAAAAAAAGCCGTAATAAAATCTTCATTATTTTTAGCGATTAGCGCAATTCGATCGCCTTTTTTAATACCCTTAGCTTGTAAATAAGCAGCAAATTGATTTGCCCGCTGATTCATTTCTAAAAAAGTATAGCGCTTTCTTCCGACGTAACCTTCAACATTTGGAGAAATATATGCACGATGGGACATTAACTCACCAATATTAATTTGCAACATCTTTTTCCACCCTTCTTATTCGATATTTTCAAATTGATTTGATTTTACAATGGGCGCATCCCCAACTTCATTCCACGCCTGATCTTGATAAAGGAAAAATAACTCCTCGCAAAAGTGCTCCCAATCTCTTGCTTGTTGAATCGTCTTTGCAGTAGCCTCAGCCTCTAAATTGAAAGTTATTAACTTTTCTATTTTACTTTGAAATGTTTCTACAATAGATTTATCTACCCCTACTAGTAAATCGGCAACAAATTCACTTGCTTCATACCATTTAGTTGCGCGCTTAATATCACGATGAATTTGTGACAATAAAACATTTTTCGGTCCTTCCCATAACTCATTAACCATAGCATCCCGAAATAACCTAGGTAAGGAAGTAAAGTCTTCGATAACTCCATTACCACCAAATATAGAGATTGCAGTACGAATTGTTTGCACCGTATCTTGAGCTGCTTTTATTTTTTGTAATAAAATTAATTCCCGTAAAACAAACGCTTGTTTCTTTTCATTAGTATTAAGCTTTTTCTTTTGCCAATTCTTTTGTTGAAAATATAAATTATAGATTTTGTAAAAAGCAGCTGTAGTACGTTTTGCAGTATGTTCGATGTCTAGTAACTGTCCTTTAGCTAAGGGAAATTGTTCAATCCTTTGTCCAAATACTTCACGGAATTGACTGTATTGTAATGCCTCTCTAGCAGCCCGCATCATAAAGGCACTACTAGCTGAACCAATATCGAGCCTTGATTTAGTCAAAACAATTCCCACAGCAATTGCGACACCACGGTCAATTGGCCCTATTTGATAAGCTTTTGCGCCATTAAAGGTCAGTTCAGCTGATGATAATTCACTGGTGCCTAACTTCCATTTAAGGCGATTAATCTGGTAATTATTACGCTCTTTTCGTTGACGGGTTTTCCATAGGGGGACAATAAATGTAGCAACATGGTCAGTATTTTCAACTCTGGCAGTTACGACCGAATAATCCGCATGGATAGCTGAACAGAAAAATTTTGTACCATATAATTTATAAGTATCATTATTCGGCACAGCACGTAAAATGTTGGCCGGTATATTAGATCCGCCTTGGATTTCCGTCATAAATTGAGCACCGATTCCAAAATCACCATCAATCCCTTCGGTACAATGAATTAATATTTCCTTCAATTCATCAGAGAGCTCATGCTCAAACATTTTCAATATATCGACTAGGCCATCCGTACAAGCAACAGGACACATTACACCTGCCTCACCATTATGATGTAAGATATATCGTTTTATAACTTGTTCCCAATCACTTGTTTCATTAGAAAATAAACCTTCTTGAAAAATTTCTTCTTCCATATTAACTTGTTCTAATGGCCTTATTATCTTGTCGACACGTTCATTATAAGGGTTAAAATGTTCAACCCTTGGATGATTATTCTGCTTGGCAACTTCATTGCTTATCTTTCTATATTTCTTCACCACCCTTTTTGTAAGCGCATTCACTTTTGTCATTGTTTCTTGGTCCTTATCGCCCACAAAATGATTGATTACTTTCTGTAAAAATTCATTATCAGTAAAATCATTATACTGATCACGCTTGTTAATAAATTGAGAAAATGAATATGCGTTTTCTTCTTTCATTTGCTTATCACCAATCCTTTCAGTATTTATTTATATATTAATTTATTTCTTTATGATTGTCAACGATGTTTTTTATCATAAACACTGTTTACAGTTAATTAATATTTGAATTAAAAAATCCTTATAACTAAATTCATTGCTTGTTTTAGTTATAAGGATTATTTTGTAAGCTCACTCTGCTATTAAATAACGATACAAATGATTTTCAACAGGTGTGTCCAAGCTTAAGTTCATTTCTACGACAGGTAACTCTTTGCCTTTATCATTAAACATCATTTGTTGTTCAACGGAATCTTTATTAGGAAATGCTTTGCCCAAATAGTAAAAATCTGTTCCTTCATCATCGTCTTTCTTCACAAATAGATGTAGATCTATATCGTTTTGATCGGCATTGACGATAGTTTCTACTTCCTTCGACTTTATTGTCCGATTACTTCTTGTAAACCATTTTAAAAGATCAGGACTAATAAGTTCATCTTCATATTTTACACTTTCTTCTATTGAGTCATCCTTATGATAGGTAATAAAAATGGGACAAGTACCATGCTTTGTTTTGTAGCCGAATAAGGTAGCACTTTCATCTTTATCCCAATTTAAATACTTACACACTTCTTTTCTTGTGTACTTTTTATATAGAGTTAACCCTTGACTACAATGATAGTTCTTGTTCTTTTCTTTAGCACAGGCGAGGATATCTTTTATATAGATTTTAAAGTCTTCATTTTCCTGTAAACTTTGGTAAATCTCTTCATTAAATCGATAGCTTTTATCCTTATCCAAATAGACGATAGCTTTATTGCCATATTTTTTTACATTGTTTTTGGTGAAAAAGGATAAATCTAAGACTGATTGAACTGATTTGATAGTCGACTCATCAATAAGACAGTTATTTTCCTTTAAATATTTAATATAGCGACTATGTTCGATTGAACCGTACTCTAATACAAGGGATAATAATAAGAGCTCGTGCTTTCTTTTACCATTTAGAACTTCAAGTGATAGCATGGTCAATACAGACGACTCATATTCTGTAAGTACATTTACTCGACCATCGACCTTCTGTAAAAATAAATAATAGTTATGATACTTTTCTACGATTACTTGCGGATCGATAGAATTATGCTCGATAAAATCATATAAATATGGTAGCCGACCAATCTTATTTTGTAATTTAACAAAGGCATCTCGTAAAATAGTTAAGGTCGTTAAATTCGTTCGATTAATAGAATTGAAAATGCGTTTACGTGCTACTTCCTCAAAGTTAACAGTCGATACACCTTTAATATAGGTCGTGTCTTTTGTATGCCGTCTAATCGAATCTTTATTTTGAGATTGGTCACCTGAGAGTGCAACCGGAATTAAATAATTATTTTTGTAATTACCAATGAAATCAATAACGGTTACAAAGTCCTTATCTTTATGTTTTCTTAGTCCTCGTCCGAGCTGCTGTACAAAGATGATGCTTGATTCAGTCTGACGTAACATGACAATTTGATTGATGCTTGGGATATCAATTCCTTCATTAAAAATATCAACTGTTAAAATATAATCTAAGCTTCCTTTTTCTAGACGATTAATTTGCAGTTCTCTTTCTGCTTGGCTATCCTCACCTGTTAAAGCTACTGTGCGATATCCACGTTTATTTAATTCAGCTGATAAAAGGTGTGCTTCTTCTTTCCTGCTACAAAACATTAAGCCTTTCACACGATTACCTGAATAACCATAGTAGTTAATTTTATCGATTAAATGGTTAATGCGTTCTTCCGTCACAAGTTTACCCAATAGTGTGGTGTCCGTTATAACTTCTCCATTTAATTGAAAATCTGCAACACCGAAATAATGAAAGGGACAAAGCATATCTTCTTCAAGAGCTTCTTGTAAACGAATTTCATAGGCAATATTATAATCAAAGATATTGTATATATTAAAATCATCTGTCCTCTCAGGCGTGGCAGTCATACCTAGTAAAAATTTAGGTTTAAAATAATCGATAACCTTTTGATAGGACTTCGCTCCCGCCTTATGTACCTCATCTATTAAAATATAATCAAAATGCTCGGGATCAAAGCTAGTTAAAGTTTCTTCTTTTGATAAGGTTTGGATGGTAGCGAATAAATACTGTTGTTCTTTTTGTTTTGACTGACCAGATAAGATACCAAAATCATCAGTTGAACCGCCTAGCAATTTATGATAATCATCTTTGGCCTGCTTTAAAATTTGTTCTCGATGAGCGATGAACAACATCTTTTTAGGTCGAAATCTACGCACATCAAAGGCAGATAAATATGTTTTACCTGTTCCCGTCGCGGAAATGATTAAGGACCTAGATGCTCCTGCAGATCGAATATTTTCTAAGGATTGGAGTGCGGCCTCTTGCATTTTATTAGGCTTTATTTCTAAAGCGTCCTTCATTTGGTGCAAGTTGTAACTAGCTATTTTATCCGATAGCTTTTGACTATTTATCATTGGAGCTGTATAGTTTTCCTTATAAGCTTTAATCCATCTTTCTGTTAAGGGATTAGCCTTTTGCCACATCTCTTCAAATTGATCCAGGAAATGATAGATTATATCCCCGTCTTCTAAAGAATTTAATTTAACATTCCATTCGTGATTTTGCTTCAAGGCAGCCGCAGTTAAATTAGAACTACCGACAATAAGCGAGTAATGGCTTTGATGGGAAAAAATATAACCTTTGGAATGAAAACCTTCAATATTAGTCACTCTTACTTCAATATTTTCAATCTTCAATAATTCCTGAAATACTTTTGGCTTATTGAACTGTAAAAATGTCGAAGTTAAAATCCGTCCCTTTATCCCCTTAACCTTCAAGTCGAGTAAGGTAGATTTTAAGCTAGCTAATCCACTTTCCGTAATAAAGGCGACTGAAAATAAAAATGATTGACTACTCTCTAATTGTTCTATGAGCGTCTGTAGGACACTTTCATTTTCAACGGGATTGTTTATAAGTAGCTTTGGTTTATATTTACCGGAATGTTGGCTTTTTCGATCGATAAATCCTTCATATAAGGAATCTTTAAAGTTTTCTATCATATTATTCATAGTGAAATTACCTGCCTACTCATTCTTTATATTCATCAAAAGATTACCATCTACTCTAAGGTAATATACGTTATTAAGGAAAAAAGTCTCTTATGTTAAAAGTTCATTACTTTTGCTAGTTTATCGATAGCAGGAATATCTGCCGGCGCCCATTCTAAGCTATGTAATTCATTTGCCTCTAACCATTTTGCTTGTATGTGTTCGGTTAATACCGGCTTACCTGAAATAATTCGGCTATAATAAGTCGTTAAATGAACAATTCCGAAATCGTATTCATATACGGTATGTTCTAACTTTTTACCGACTTCTATTTCACATTTCATTTCTTCCAATATTTCTCTCTTTAAGGCCTCTTCAGGTGTTTCGCCTTCTTCAATTTTTCCACCAGGAAATTCCCACATTTCTGCTAAAGATTTATCTCTACCTCTTTGGGCGCAAAATATTTTCCCATTTTTAACTATAACGGCTCCCACCACGTAGATATTTTTCTTCATCTAAAAAACCCCCATTTAAAGCTATAATAACGATTGATCTTTATCATAGCAGATAAATGAAG
>Ga0079226_10004613_pt1 | contig 10510 bp, 7 predicted proteins | sample Poulit2014_FD_76345 | JGI IMG/M metagenome (GOLD analysis project Ga0079226, IMG submission 76345) | Agricultural soil microbial communities from Georgia to study Nitrogen management - Poultry litter 2014 | ecosystem: Environmental > Terrestrial > Soil > Agricultural land | place: USA: Georgia...
AAACGGAAGGCATCCTCTTCCCCCGCCTTTATCTGTTCTAATAAATGATGATTCTTTTTCTTGTCCGTTCCCATGGCATCTGGCCTCCCATAACCATATTAATAAAATAATCTTATCTATCAGAGCAAATCCTTTTTTATAATGCTGAAAACAATTAGGAATTTCAAATTATAAACGTCAATACCCTAATGATTTATTTATTAAAGAATAAAACACAGAAAGGGAGTGGTGCATTTAACAAAACCAACCTCAGATGTATGAAAAGGATTGCGGAGTGAAACCTTTCCTGCCTGATCTTAATTCTTTGGATAGAAAACCTCTTGCTAAAAAGCTGGTACAAAGTCGGGGTACTTCAGACAGCGCTGCTGTTTCAATAGTAAACACCTTCGGGGTTAATAGAACTCTGAAGGTTTGGGGAGGTTAACCCGTAAGTATCCCAAAGCTCCCTCACAACACTGCCATTAAAAATATGAGCTAACCCTAAAAGGATTTGCAGCCTTTTCAGAATTGTTTGCCGCCCTTTTATTATCCCAATTCAGGCAATAGACTTATAATTTAAATAACAGCAATTCCTTCAATCTGTAGGCCGACAACTTCCCAGAACTAAACAGGACAAATTTGGTACCACTCACATCTATTAGTTTTCCCATTTCCCGAACGGCTCCTCAAATGAATTACTCTGCGGGCTAAGCAGCTTTGCGCCCTCCTCGGTAATTACCAAATCATCTTCCAGCCGGACCCCGAACTCATCTGGTATATAGATGCCCGGCTCGTTACTAAAAGTCATCCCCGGCTCAAGTACGGTCGTATTGCCTTTTACCAGATACGGCCATTCGTGCATATCCATACCAATGCCGTGGCCCAGCCGATGGGTGAAATATTTATAACCGGGTCCATAGCCGGCTTCTGCAATTGCAGTGCGCGCTGCAGCATCAACCTTTTGTGCTTCGATACCGGGCTCTGCTGTTTGGAGCGCTGCATCCTGGGCCTTGCGTACAATATCAAAAACCTCTTCCATTTTATCCGTGGGCTTTCCCAGCATAAAGGTGCGGCTCAGGTCCGACCAATATCCTTCTACCGTACAGCCCCCGTCAATGAGCACCGGCTGCCCTTCGCGGATGGTTTGTGGAGTTTTAGATCCGTGCGGCAATGCCGCATATTTCCCAACCTGCACGCTGGCATAACCGCTAAATCCCAGCTGATCATGGGCTCGTGCAATAAGCCGGCTAAACTCCTCCTGATCCATACCTTCTTCCATAGATTCATAGGCTGCCTGGTAGGCTTTCCAGGTCACTTCCGAAGCCAGGCTCATCAGCTCCAGCTCATGCCCATCCTTCTCGCCGCGGCATCCCGCCGTTACGGGGGTAGCTGAAGCCAATGTCAGCGATGGAGCTTCATCAGCTATACCGTTGCTAAATACAAAGCGAACCGTTTCTTCAATGCCGAGGCGGCTTGTGGCAAGCCCTCGCTCTCTTAATCCATCTGCTACAAGATGATACGGATTTTCATGCTCTTGCCAGGTTCGTATAGATGTTGAATTATCCAGCGGTCCACCTTCAATTTGTTCCTTTGCCCGCGCTTCCTCAAAAGCGGGACATACGATAAAAGCAGCCCCATCCTGAGTTAATACGACTGCTAACATGCGCTCACTAATCCTCCACTTTATTCCGGTAAAATAGTCGAGCGTAGTGCCGCCCATCAGCAATAAAGCCCCCATATCATTCTTTTTCATCAGCCGACACGCTTTTCCAATACGAGCCCGGCGCTCTTCGGAGGTGATAGGCCGGGCCTGATCCTTCATAGTGCTGAGCTTGGTAATAGGATCAGGCAGCTCATTTTCCTGATTCTTTTCCTCCTCTTTATTCGCCTCTCCCGGTAATATTAGTCCACCCAGCCCCAATGCAGCCGATCCTAAAAAGTCACGTCGTGAAAACATAGTCTTTACTTCTTATTGTGCTCATTCTAATTTATATTCCGTTTTATTTTCCCTCATACGGAACTCCTTCTATAATCCATTTCGGCTCGCCTTTGTGGCGCAGGTAGTAATCGAAGTACTCCTTCATCCGGATGGCATAGTCCAGCTTATTCGGATATTCCTGCAAATGATGCGGTTCGCCATGGTACTGCAACATGATGCTTTTCTTTCCCAACCGACGCATTGCCAGGTGCATCTCCATATCCTGATACCAGGGAACGGCCGTATCTTCATCGCCGGTCATAATAAGCAGCGGTGTATTAATACGATCGGCATAAAAGACGGGCGAATTTTCAATATATCGCTCCGGATATTCCCATAGGCTGCCGCCAATGCGGCTTTGTCCTTTTTCGTACTGAAACTGCCGGGCCCGGCCGGAACCCCATCGGATCCCGCTGTACGAGCTGGTCATATTCCCGACTGGCGCACCGGCCACGGCAGCTCCGAAAATATCGGTTTGGGTTACCATAAATGCTGTTTCATATCCGCCCCAGGAATGCCCTTGCAGGCCTATCTTATCCTCATCGGCAATGCCCATTTCAATCAGCTTCAGTACGCCGGGTACCAAACTTTTGGTGGCCGAAGATCCGGGTGCACCTATTTTGTAGCGTATATCCGGCAAAAATACGACATAGCCATCGCTGACGTACTGCGGGAGGGTTGGCCGATCGTCGTTGGTGATATTGTTAAACTCGTAAGCCCGCTGAGAAAAATCATGCGCATAGAAATAAACGAGTACCGGATATTCCTTGTCCTCTTCATAATTATCCGGCTTGATCAATGCTCCCTGCAGCTCTCGCCCATCATCCAAACTATTCCAGCTCACTAACTCTGCCTGCCCCCAGTTATATTGTTCATGGAGATCCAGATGCAAATCCGTTACGCGCCGGGTATCATCAAAATGGTATCCACTGCTCATCCACAGATTGGGATATTGGTCGTAGCTTTCCCGCGTATAGAAGATGCGGTTGGCGTCTTCGGCTTTGGTAATAAAGCGGTATTTGTGATCTGTTTCCAGCTGTTTGCTCGTACCCTCCTCCTCCAGGTTAAGCGTATAGAATCCATAGGTCTTCTTGGTATCATAAAAGCTGCGGAGCAGCAGCTCATCAGATGGATCGAAAAATGAGCGATCCTTATCCGTCTTCATAATACGATATTGGATATCCCGATCCCGTCCATCCCCGGTCAGGTTGGTTGCCTCCTTTTGACCAGTTGCAAACTCCCAGAGGTCATATTTATCGTATATAAGCACCGCCTGGTCATCCTTCATCCAGCCGGCCAGCCCATATGAGGGCGGAGATTGCGGACGATCAAACTCCTCATTGTAAAAAGGAACTTCTATATCCTCCATTAAGTTGCGATAGAGGTCGTTTTCGATATCGTAGAGATGCCACTGTTTGTCCTCATAAAACGTAACATACTCCCCTTTTGGAGAAAGATGAGCACGATATCGCAGCTTTTCTGCTACGCGGGTGCGCTCGCCGGTCGTTAAATTCACGATAAAATAATCCCGAAAGCTCCCGTCCCAGGTTTGCAGCCGGCGGTATGGTCGGCCCGTATATCCCAAGGCAACCTCAGGGTTCTGGCTAATCTTCACCTTTGGCATCTGCCGGTCGGCAAGTTGTACCCACTGATCGGATTTTAAATGATAAACAGCTCGATAAGTCTGCTTTTTACGGTTGTCCCAGCTCTTTTTGGCGTGGGGCTTAATCAGCGGATCTTTATAATGCCAAAGTGCTACGGTTTTATCTCCCAGTATCTGATTCCGGTCATAAATTTTAATGCTGTCAGGCTGCTCATCCTGCGCATTTCGGCGGATGATATCGGCCATATTCTGCGGCATCAGTCCAAAATAAAGCCGCTGCCCGTCATCCGTCCAAACCAACTTATTATTCATACGCAACGCCCATTCCTCAGCTACATCGGAAGGTTCTACCAATGTTTGGGTTTTGCTTCCGGTGGGATTCCACATTTTAAGATACGCATCATCCAGCCAGCAGCTGGTATCCTGTTTAGCCTGCGTAAAAGCCAGCTGATGAGTTTGATTATTCCAGCTCAGATTGCCAAAGATCGATTGTTCTTTGGCTTCAATCGTTTGTTGTCGGGCAGGCTGACCTGTTAAATCCCGATAATATAAGCCATTGGCTTCCCCGCTTGTATCGGCCACCGAATAGGCAATATACTTTGAGGTGCTGTCGAAAGCCGCTTCCCTAACGCCTTGGATATGCAGCTTTTGGCCCGAAACTAAATTCATCAGTATCATTTCACTTCCTAAATAATCATTCTTTTTTGCCTGCTTTTTGATCACCTCGTTTTGATAGAGCCGAGCCAATGCCCACTTTCCGTCATTAGAAAACTGATACGTTTTAACGCTGTCAATTTCAATAGTTTCACCGATATCCGTATTTAAAAGAGCTAATCCTTGCTTAGGCTTTTGATCATCAGCTTTCATCTGTTTAACCAACCTGGGTTTGATAAAAGCACCTATCCACTTTCCATCGTCAGTCATCCGTGGATTCTTTCCGGATGCAATGGAATATTGGGTTTCAGTATCCACATTCTGAATCTGTATATATCCATTGCCCCGATCCGGCCAAACATTATAAGCCAGCCACGTGCCATCCGAAGAAATAACCGGACTGGAAATATCTTCCCATTTCATCACGTCTTCGAAGGTGAGCTTTTTGTTTTGAGCCCTGGATTCAGCAGACAATACCAGTAACCCTGCAAAAAACAGTACGAAATAAGACGGCTTCTTAAACCACTTCTTCATAGTAAATACCCATGCTTTTGAAATAAATTAAATTTAAATTCGATATCGGTATATTCAATTTTTGAAATCCACATTTCATAGCTCTTATAAACTATTTGTGCAAGCTGGCCCCATAAGCTCATATTTGTATTATGGTTTATTCATTATAAATAGGCCGGCAATTTTTAGCTGGATGTCATTATAATCTACTTCACTCAAATTGCTCAATATAGCTACAACCACTTCCTTCTTGGGTAATATCACGAACTGTGTGGTCCCGCCAACAGATCCGCCGCTGTGGCCCACCCAGTAGCGGCCCTGGTTATCCGTTCCGCTGAGCCACCCCATCCCATAATCCGTCTTTTCACCATCATTGGTTGTTTGCGCTTCCCAGAGCAGATCAACGGTCTCTGGTTCCAAATACTCATCTCCTAACAGAGCATTTCCAAACTTCAGCAAGTCCCTGGCCGTGCCCAAATATCCACCGCCGGCCCATTTATAACTGTTATCTACAAAGGGAGCATTTATAACTTGTTGATTATCATCAAGGGTATAGAATTCAGTCCGATGAGAAATGATTGGCTTGTTGTAATCAGCTACTGTTTCGTGCATGCCAAGCGGCTTAAGGACATTTTCTTCCATAAATTTCAGATAGGACTGTCCGGAAGCTCCTTCTATAACAGCGCTAATTAAATTCCATCCATACGTACTGTATTCATACTTCTCCCCCGGCTTCGAAAGGAGCGAATCGTTCATAAAAATCTGCAATCCGGACTTCACGCTCTCATAGTGCTTAGCGCTTAGAAATTCATCCCCGCGATAGTGCCGTATTCCTGCCAAATGACCGGCCACCTGACGCGTAGTGATAGTATATTCCTTTTGGGGGAAATAAGGCACGTACTTGCGAATTGGTGCATCAATATCCAATTGTCCCTGCTCTATAAGCACTCCTAAAGCAACAGAGGTTAGCGATTTGGATACACTGCCAATACGCATTTTAGTAGCAAGCCAAACGGGCACTTTCTGCTCAAGGCCGGCAAATCCAAACCCTTGTGACCACACTCTTTGGCCTTCTACAGAAACGGCAATTTCTACTCCCGGAATATTTTGACTATCCATCATCGAATCAATAAGTGTCTGGCTCTTATAGATAGCCCGGGCATATTCATCCGCACTAAATGCTGCTTGTCCGGCCGGAGACTGAGCTGCTAATGGCCCGCCTCCTGAAACAATAAACAAGAGCAAAGCAATTAGCCTTGTTGATATCTTATTACCGGTTTTAATCTTCATATATCCTATGTTATATCGACCTTATAATATTAATTATAAAATTCACCAGTTCATAAAAGCTAGCTATCTCCCTTTTCGGTATCCGGAATTTCAATATCCACTCCATCCGGCTGCCAATCTAATAAATGGCGGGCAAAGTATTCCCAGCGGCGATGTTCCACATAAGGAGTAAAATCTCCATAGCCATGGCGTTTATCCGGCAGAATCATATAGTCAAAGCGTTTGTCGGCTTCAATAAGCGCATTTGCCAAGCGGATGGTATTAGCCGGATTTACATTGGCATCGGCCGTTCCGGTAACCAGCATTAAATGTCCTTCCAAATTATCTGCCAATTCAATATTGGTATCCACCGGCGCTTTCCATTTGGTAACGGTGCTATCCTTTTTACCTCCATTACCATTGTCCACCTGGATGGTCTTACTAACCTTTTCCACTCCATTATGGCTCTCGCTCCACCACAGATTATAAATATTATTGTCATGATTCCCCGACTCTGACCATGCTACGCTATAAAAATCGGGATATGTCAGAATTTCGGCCGTACTCATAAAGCCACCGCCCGAATGGCCCCATATTCCTACTCGGTCCAGATCGATAAAGGAATAGCGGGATCCCAGCTCTTTAATGGCTTGTTTATTATCAATCAACGGATAGTCCCGAAGATTGCCATAACCATAAGTATGATAGTATTTAGAACGCAATGGGCTGCCGCCCCGCTGTCCCAGCGCCACGACAATAAACCCAACCTGAGCCAAAGCAGTATTATGTGTAAACTGGAATTGCGTGGGAAAGGGCTCTACCTGGGGACCGGGATAGACGTAAGAGATGACGGGATAGGTTTTAGTTGAATCAAAGTCAAAAGGTTTCCACATAACTCCATAAAGATCCGTAACGCCATCAGCCGCCTTCACTTTGACGGGCGTAGGCGGTTCCCAGCCAATCTCTTTTAGCGGTTCAACATTCGTTTGCTCTAAGTGCTGGATAACATTCCCTTCTCCATCTCGCAACACGGTGGTTGTAGGTTTATCGGGACGCGAATAGTTGTCTACAAAATAATTGCCTTCATCTGACGCACTTATCTCGTGATTGGCAGGTTGCGGGGTGAGACGTTCCATCCCACTGCCGTCAAAGCTGATTTTATAAAGCTGCGAATGATAAGGGCTGATACCCTCCTCCCGATTATAGCCATCAAAATAAATGGTCTTTTCGGTAGTATCTATTTTGACAATATCGCCAACGGTATAATAACCCTCGGTGATTCGATTTTTGAGATTCCCTTCGCTGTCATAGCGATATAGCTGTCCCCAACCGGTACGCTCCGACCACCACAGATATTCCTCTCCATTATGGATGGAGGCCAGCTGTACAAAGCGGGGATTAAAGTAAGGGTTATCCTCTTCTGAAAATAGCAGTTCCGCCTCTCCGGTACGGGTATTAGCTTTGAATACATCAATTTCATTCCATTCACGGGCTCGTCGTAAGATCCACAAATATTGAGATCCGGTGCTGGTTACCAGGTTGTGAATCAAATAGGAACCATTATTGCCAGCATCAGCCCGGGCAATATCCATTTTTACACCTTGGGTAGAAGAAAGCGTATCTGCCTTGAAGACCCAGACTTCATCCAGCGGAATATGGTCGTCGCCCGGCATAGCATATTTGTAGGTTTCCAGCGATGGACGCGGCTCATCCAGCGAATGGATTACCCAAAGCGGCTTTACCTTGCGGGCATCCTGGCGCTTTAAATATAACTTCCTGGAATCCTCAAACCAGCGGGCCCGTGAGCGCAAACGCTCATTACTGGTTGTATCACTCTGATCCGCCTGATAGCTGTACCAGCGCTCCCCGTCCTCGGTAAGCTGGTATTCCGTACTGTCCGGATCATCCGCCTGCATCAAATACAGGTTATGATTCTTGGCAAAGGCAATCCAGGTGCTGTCCGGTGAATAGGTTTTCCAGTGCTCATTACCATTTTCCTCCAGCGAATCCTTTCTGATTAGGTTATCTTCCTCCAGATCATATTCAAAATTGATGCTATCTACATGGAATGTGAATAATCCCTTCTTAGTATCAAACTCAAACTCTTTCAGATCCAGGTTCTTGCTGTTAAACGGCTTGTTGAAGGTTTCAGAAAGCTGTGCGGCCATCTTTTGGCGGTCGAATAATGTCCTTTTCGTCCCTTCCTGCGCATCCACCATGAACCAGTTCTTCCCTTCGGGCGTCTCGTAGCTGTACCAAAAGCGATCCTGCTCTTCAATCCAATGGGGATATACGCTGGTACTTCCCACCTTATCGCTCATGCTTTTGGATGTAAAGCGGTTTGCCTGCCTAAAGTTCGGAGTCTGTGCACATAATGTTTTGGTATTTAGTACGAGAAAGCCAACAATGAGCGTGGATAATAAACATATTTTAGAATAAGACATTAACTAACAACCATGATTAACCTGAGTGTATCCGTTTTAATTCCATAAATTGGCTCTACCGGTCCCGTTTTAATTTTTTCTTTTTTAAAAACTAAAAAACAGATAACCTTAAACCACCCAAAGCCAATAACCTTATATGAAAAATTAATCTAATAATTGAAAAATAGGTTATATTTTCAAAATAATATTCTGATGTTAAAAAATAATTACATCCCGCTGCTACTTTAGTCCATATCGATAAATGAGTATGATAAAATCTCATATATCTGCGTTTTGTTCGCCGTTGTTGGCTAACGTTCAGTGCTGGGGGATAAATTAATCTTTTTAGATAAAAATAGCCTACCATTATCCCTACCTGGCATAAAATACCAACGTACAGAATATGGACTTTTGTTTCGCTATATTTGTTTTACATTTTGAGCTTTTTACAATACAGCTTTCAACTAATGAGCAACCACTCATTCACTTACAGAGACTATCTGCGCAGCTATACGGCTATTGGGATGTTTTTTATTATCCTGCTGCTTGCTACGCCTTTTATCCTCGTGATGCTCATACTTTCGCTGGGACGACTTTCGAATTTTGTGATGGAGCGCATAGCGCCGCTCATCGTTCAGCCTATCTTCTGGATCAGCGGCATCACTTTTAACAAACACCTACACGTTGAACAAATCACCAGTCCGGCGGTCTTTATTATCAATCACAGCTCTACGCTGGATATGGCGACTCTGCTGGCACTCGGGCTGCCAAACATTCGCTTTGTAGCTAAATGGCAGTTTCAGTATAATCCTATTTTCCTGCTGATAGGCCGGCTTACGGGACAAATATTTATTCGGCGCAAAAAATCGGAAAAAGCCATTGCTAAACTGCAAAAAACCTATCGGCGGATTTTGCAAAACAACCTGTCCGTGATGATGGCTCCCGAAGGCAGCCGAAGCCACCCAGGAATTATAGGTTCTTTTAAAAAAGGTCCTTTTCGGATGGCCATGGATCTGGGATACCCCATTGTGCCCGTCTATTTCGAGGGCAACCGGGAACTCAGCAAAGGGGGATCGCTGGTCACCAAACCCGGAACATTGACGGCACACATTCATCCGCCCATTGAAACGGCTGACTGGAACCTTGATAATTTAGAAGAAAAGATTATCGGCGTACGGACCAATTATCTGGACTGGGCGGAAGTCAAAAATGACTCAGTTAGCCCGCTTGGATGAACGACCTTCTGCAGGAATACTCACCCATACCAATTATATAACTACCGGTTATACCTCGTTTATTTGAGATTGTCCATTACAGGGCCTATTAAATCAGATCATCAGGCTGCTATGATTTGGTGATACTTTGCGGCTTTGAAAAAACCTGCGTCGTCATCCTAAACCCCGGCAGCGTCCGGGACAGGCTTTAAGGTCTAACGCCTGAATCCGTTCCCTCTGCCTACAGTAAGCGGCTATTCTATACTTCATAGTCATCCGGACCGCAAGGGAGAGTTCATAACATCACTGCCTGCCGGCTGTTCTCCTTGGCATGATCACGAAAGGTGTTTTATGGGGAGATGAAATCCAGTTACTTAACATTCGTCTAAGTTCAATCCAATAACATGAACGAGTATCCCCAACTTCGATGCTGATTCAATGTAACTTGGATCAGCAGGCCATAACAGCACTAACAGATTCCGTCACCGGGCCATGCCTATACCGAATCATAGCCGGAAGCTTATCGTTCTCCCCCCCTGTGATCACTCACTTTTCGCGCTGTTCGGAGACTGAAAAGAACGTACGGTATATAAATCTGTCGATAAACGCCCCAAAGCGGGACGCTTGAGCCTGAATTGGAATGTGAGACCGAAGGGACGACCTTGGTTTTAAATATATCTGCAGATGTTGAGATTAGGGAAAAAGCCATAAATACAATAGATTGCCCACAGCATCAGTATCGTTTATAGTAATATGTGTGGATTATATTTACACTTAACGCGTTTACCGGTTAGATTACAATAGGTATAAATAATAAAAAAGGCCATGCAAGTGCTTGATAATCATTATCTTAAAGGTGTTAATTTCCAATTAAACA